>Ga0315905_10001053_pt1 | contig 30101 bp, 22 predicted proteins | sample LakEriMetagenome_5_FD_203522 | JGI IMG/M metagenome (GOLD analysis project Ga0315905, IMG submission 203522) | Freshwater fungal communities from buoy surface, Lake Erie, Ohio, United States - Buoy 4 MA121 | ecosystem: Environmental > Aquatic > Freshwater > Lake | place: USA: Lake Erie, Ohio...
CCCAATGCTTGTGATCCGAGAACGGTAATGTCTTTTCGCGGCAATGGTTGCGTGTAACCTGCATCGGCAAGTTGCAAGCACGCTTCTTTTGCACGCCTCAGCTGCAAGCGACGACTCACAACTACCTCATCGATGCCTGGTCGAAGATATCCGTGGTCGAATGCTTCATAGGCAGAAGTAGACACCTTTGCCTGACCAACCGTGAGGAAGCGATCGCGGAAAGTGTTCATGCGAATGTCGCCTTCGCGGAAGCTGTCGCTTGTGCGCAAGGCAAACTCTTTGGTGCCACCACCACCGGGGATGACGCCGACACCGAATTCAACCAAGCCCATGTAGAGTTCAGCATGTGCCACCACTTTGTCAACGTGCAAATTCAATTCGCATCCTCCGCCGAGTGTTAGGTTGTGAGGCGCCCCCACCACGGGTATGCTTGAGTAGCGCATGCGCATCATCGTTTTCTGAAAATAGCGAACGGCCATATCGAGCTCCTCATATTCCTGCTCGGCGGCAAACATGAAGATCATGCCCACATTGGCACCGGCTGAGAAGTTTTCACCTTCGTTGTAGATTACCAATCCACGGTAATCGCGTTCGGCTATATCGATTGCCTTGTTCAACCCTTCTAGCACTTCACTGCCAATGGTGTTCATCTTGGTGTTCCAACCGCAACATAGAATTCCATCACCCAAGTGATGAACGGTGCACGCGCCGTTGGTCCAGACGACGGATGATGCAGGCAATTTGGAAGGGGCGATAATATGGGCCGCGCCGGGAAGGTGTTCGTATTTTTTAGTAGCGGGATTGTAGCATTCTTCCACACCTTCATTCATGCGATAGAAGGAGGTGAATCCGCCGGCAATCATTTCGTCAATCCACGGTGCAACGGTATGACCGAGTGCACGTGAATCTTCGGCTCCTTTGGCAATGCCTATGGTATCCCACACTTCGAATGGGCCTAGTTGCCAACCGAAACCGGCGCGCATGGAGGCATCCACGCTGTGCAACACAGAACTGATTTCCGGAATGCGATTGCTCACATAGGCAAAGAGTCCGGCAAATGCTTTCTTGTAAAACTCACCTGCTTTGTCGCTGCCATTATAGAGAATCGGCATGCGTTGCGTTAAGCTATCAATGGCTTTAGTTGCCTCCATTGTCGCGAACTTGCTCTTTTTCTGCTCACCGTATTCGAGCGTTTGCAGATTCAAAGAGAGAATGACCGATTCACCTTTCTCGTTTTTGATCTTCTTGTAAAAACCTTGCTTGGTTTTGTCGCCCAGCCATTTCTGGTCGACCATGTGTTGGATGAACGAAGGAATCGCAAATACGCTTCGAGCTTCGTCGTTTGCGCAGTTGTCATGCACGCCGCGTGCTACATGCACCAACGTGTCGAGCCCTACCACATCGCATGTGCGGAAGGTGGCGCTTTTGGGGCGTCCCAAAACGGGGCCTGTAAGCTTATCGACATCTTCCACCGAAAGTCCTAATTCGCCTATGAGATGAAACAGCGCTTGAATGCTGTACACTCCGATGCGGTTGGCAATAAAGGCCGGTGTGTCGTTGCAAGGAACAACTACTTTTCCAAGATACTTTTCACCATATATGGCGAAGAATTGAATGACTTCCTCAGAAGTATGCGGCGATGGAATTATCTCCAGGAGCTGCAAATAGCGCGGAGGATTGAAGAAGTGCGTTCCGCAAAAGTGTTGTTTGAAATCATCGCTGCGGCCTTCTGCAAGCGCGGTGATGGGTATACCGGATGTGTTCGTTGTAATCAAACTGCCGGGCTTGCGATAAGCTTCTACTTTTTCATAAACCTGTTGTTTAATGTCGATGCGCTCGGTCACGGCTTCGATAATCCAATCGCAGTCTTTCAATAACTCCATGTCATCTTCGAGATTGCCGATGCGAATGCGCTCGGCAAATGCCTTCCGATATATCGGTGAGGGATTGCTGTTGATTGCAGTTTGTAATGCCTCGTTTGCAATGCGGTTGCGCACTTTAGGGTCGGAAAGACTCAATCCCTGTTGGGTTTCTTTTTCTGTGAGTGCAGTTGGAACGATGTCGAGCAAAACAGCTTGCACGCCAATGTTCGCGAAATGACACGCGATTCGCGAGCCCATAACGCCGCTGCCTATTACGGCGGCTTTTTTTATAATTCTGTTCATACTGATGCTTCAGTGGTAATCTGAATGGGCCTTGGATTCGGGCCCTCAAACGGCAGCAAGTAACATCATTTGGCCTGAAGCGTGAAACAAGTGACCATTATTTTTATCACACCTCATGCTGATGAGAATCAGTAAATGAGCCGAACCTCGCTAAGGTCGAAGAGGTGTATGTCACCTTTTTCGGAAAGGATCTCCAGTCGGCCATCATCGGCAACGCGGATAACTTTGGCTTTCAACTGCTCGTTGGTTGTCTGATACGTGTTGTAATGATCCTTACCAAAGAGTTGTTGGTGATAGTCTTCAGCTATAGAATCATCCTGGCCATTGCACAATCGGGCGTATTGATGTGAAAGTCGTATTTGTAATTCCTTTAATACTATATCAACGGTCAAGCTATTGCCATTATGAGTTGCGAGGGAAGTAGCTTTTTCTATAGCGAATTTTGTTTGATTCACATTGATCCCGATTCCTGCAATGGCTGCCTGCCAGTTAGAACCCGCCCATTGATTCTCCAGGAGAATGCCTGCTGCTTTTTTACCATTGATGAGAATGTCGTTGGGCCATTTGATTTGAACATCGCCGGATGAGAAGGCTGCTATTGTGTTGTGAACCGCCAAAGCAATCGTCTTACTCAAAATGAATGGTCGTTGCGCTAAGAAAGACCGTGGATAAAGAATAAAGCTGACTAAAAGATTTTCACCGGGTCGACTAGCCCAAACATTTGAACGCTGCCCCCTTCCTTCCCGCTGAAAACCGGCAGCTATGCACGTGCCCTCGGCAGGTTTTCCTTGTTTTAACATGCGCATAGCCTCGGCATTAGTCGAGTCGATTTCGTCCAAATAGATAGGGAGGATGTGTTCGAAATTCATGGTCTGCGAAATTCGGTAATCGAAGGGTTGGTAAAAAAATGAAATAAAATGACCTCTGTCGCTATACGGAGCGGCCGCGCATATACTTTTGCCCCTCAAGTGGCAGGAAAAAAAACAACAAAATCGAGGATAGCCAAGGCCGGCGCCGAACCATTAGTGGATGCGGTAGTGCATGGTATGGAAGAAGTAAAGGCTCATAACATTGTTGTGATGGACCTTCGCCAGGTGCCAAATGCACTTTCTGACTTCTTCGTTGTTTGTCATGGTACAAGCAACACTCAGGTTCAGGCTATAGCCGACTCGGTCGAAAGAGAAACTTACAGACTTCTTCAAGACGAGCCCGCTCATACCGAAGGCGCTCGAAATGCTACTTGGATTCTCATGGACTACGTCAATGTAATTGTGCATGTATTCAGCAAAGATGCGCGCGATTTTTATGCATTGGAAGATCTGTGGGCCGACGCTTCGGTGAAGCGAATTGGTAATTAATTCTACACGAATGTCAGAAGACAAAAAAGAACAACGTAAACCGCAGCCACTTCCCGGTGGTGGTGATAAGCGCGGAGGAAATTTCTATTGGATTTATGCCATACTGGCCATGATTCTAATAGGTATGATGGTTTTCAATAGCGGAAGTGATGGACGCCAAATCGACTACCGTCAGTTCAAACAATACGCTGATAATGGATTCATAGAAAAGGTAGAGTACAATCAGGTAGTTGGTAAGGTCTATCTCGATTCTCTCGGCAGATCGATGCTGGGAAATGAAATCGGCAATCAGCCAGCGATGAAAGGTTTCAGTCGCTCCAGTGAGTTTTGGTTTAACATTCCCCCGAGTGAGAATGCTATTGATGAAATTGAGCGATTGGGTAATGAGCGAGGCATTGTTGTGCAGTACAAGCCCATCAATGAGTTTGGTCAAAATTTACTTTTCTGGATCATTGGCTTTGGTATCATCATCGGTGTTTGGGTTATCATCATGCGTCGCATGGGTGGTGGTGGTGCCGGTGGCGGACAAATATTCAGCATTGGTAAATCCAAGGCGCAACTTTTTGAAAAGGGCAAAGGCACTTCCGTTACGTTCAATGATGTAGCCGGATTGGAAGGCGCCAAGCAAGAAGTACAAGAAATTGTTGACTTCTTGAAGAACCCTAAAAAATATACAGAGCTCGGAGCGAAGATTCCGAAGGGGGCTTTGCTTGTAGGCCCTCCGGGTACCGGTAAAACGTTGCTCGCTAAAGCTGTTGCAGGTGAAGCACAGGTGCCGTTCTTCTCTTTAAGTGGTTCCGACTTTGTTGAGATGTTTGTTGGGGTAGGTGCAAGCCGAGTGCGTGACTTGTTCCGTCAGGCAAAGGAAAAGGCGCCGTCAATCATCTTTATTGATGAAATTGACGCTATCGGTCGTGCACGTAGTAAGAGCATCAACTTTGGTAGCAATGATGAGCGTGAAAACACACTCAATCAACTGTTGACAGAGATGGATGGTTTCGCTACGAATAGTGGTATCATCATTCTGGCTGCAACGAACCGCGCAGATATTCTCGATAAGGCATTGTTGCGTGCCGGTCGTTTTGACCGTCAGATCTATGTTGATATGCCCGACCTCAATGAGCGCGTTCAAATCTTCAACGTTCACTTGAAGAACGTGAAGTTCGATAGTTCGATCGATGTAGAGTTCTTGGCTCGTCAAACCCCTGGTTTTAGCGGTGCTGACATTGCGAACATATGTAATGAGTCTGCATTGATTGCTGCGAGAAAGGGTAAGCATGTGGTAGATAAGCAGGACTTCCTGGATGCGGTAGACCGCATCATCGGCGGACTTGAGAAAAAGAATAAGATTATCACTGCGGAGGAGAAGTCGACTATTGCCTATCATGAAAGTGGTCATGCCATTATCTCATGGTTGCTGGAGCACGCTTCACCGTTGGTGAAGGTTACTATCGTACCACGCGGACGATCACTGGGAGCTGCCTGGTATTTACCTGAGGAACGCCAGATTACTACAACGGAGCAAATCTTTGATGAAATGTGTGCAGCCCTTGGTGGCCGTGCAGCGGAAGAAGTTGCTTTCGGTAAAATTTCAACCGGCGCATTGAGCGATTTGGAGAAGGTTACCAAGCAGGCTTACGCCATGGTAACTGTTTATGGTCTTAATAAAAAGATAGGTCACCGCAGTTACTATGACAGCAGTGGTGAATCTCAGTTCACGAAGCCTTATAGCGAAGAGACCGCCCGGGTAATCGATGAAGAAGTTTCCAAGATTATAGAAAAGGCATATCAAAAGTCGGTCGACCTGCTCACGGCTCATCGCACACAGCTTGATCAACTTTCGAAGAAATTGTTGGAGAAGGAGGTAATCTTCAAGGATGACCTGGAAGAAATACTCGGTCCGCGCCAATGGAAGGAACGTAATCCGGCCAATGAGTTGAAGCCAACCGTTGAGCCTAAACCAACCGCTGAGCCGAATCCCGGAATAGAATCGACATCTGAGAATGCATAACAAAGGGCCGCGCAAGCGGCCTTTTTTGCATTTATAGTTTTCTCCAATTCAATACAGTTCATTGATTAAGTTTGCCGTCGCCATGGCTAACCTCAGTAACCTCGCTCAACGTTCTATTGTCGGACTGATTTTCTCAGTGGCCGTGATAGGCTGTGCTTATTGGGGTGCGCTGGCCAACGGCATGCTGTTCCTGTTTTTTGCGGCTGTTGGACTCTATGAGGTGTATGACTTGCTGCAGCATCAGCAAAGCAATGCGCCGCGCTGGTTCAAAGGAATGTCGGTTGGTGTGGTGCTTTATATGCTGGTGTTTTTAGTTCAGACGGATACGGTTCCTCCGGTTTGGTTCTGGATATTGCCCTTGCTGGTCGCTGTCATATTTGTTGCCGAACTCATCAAGCTTGATCATTTTACGTTGACCAATTTGGCCATCACCATTTTCGGGTGGATTTACGTCGTTTTACCACTCTCGCTGGTGAACGTATTGCCTACGTTGCAAGGAACGTACGATCCCATTCCGTTGGTCGGATTTTTCCTGGTGCTTTGGGCTAATGATACGGGCGCTTATTTCACCGGAAAATATTTGGGTAAGCGCAAGCTCTACCCGGAGGTTTCTCCCAATAAAACGTGGGAAGGATTAATGGGTGGCGGGCTTTTCGCATTTGTAGCTGCTATTACTTTATTCAAGCTGACTCACACGCTTGAGCTGCGCGATTGGATGGTTATGGCCTCGGCTGTTGCTGTATTCGGAAACTTGGGTGATTTGTTCGAGTCTCATTTGAAACGCAATTTTGGTGTGAAGGATAGCGGTCACATTATGCCGGGACATGGTGGTGTGCTCGATCGTTTCGACGGACTTTTTCTCGCATTGCCGGTATTTCTGGCATATTATAAAATCTACTATTTCTTATGACAATTCACAAAGAAGGATATACCATTATTACTGGTGCTTCAGTGTTGTGCGGTGGTATCATTTTCGGTTTGACAAAATGGATAGACCCGGCATCCGCTTGGTTTTGGTTAGCGGCTGCGCCCGTTATTGTTTTCTTTTATCTCGTTGTTCAGTTTTTCCGTTTGCCTTCCCGAACCAATCGTTCGGCCGCCAATGAATTGGTTGCCCCATGCGACGGTAAAGTAGTCGTAATCGAAGAAACAGAGGAGCCTGAATATTTCAAGGGAAAGCGTATTCAGGTTTCGATTTTTATGTCGCCGCTCAATGTGCATGCCAACTGGGTTCCTTGCGAAGGCGAAGTGACCTATGCGAAGTATCACAAAGGATTGTATCTCGTTGCATGGCATCCCAAAAGCAGCACGGATAATGAGCGCACTACGATTGTCATCAAACATTCGAATGGTAAGGAAGTGTTGTTCCGTCAAATCGCCGGTGCTGTTGCGCGTCGTATCGTTTACTACGTAAAGCCCGGTCAGCGCGTGGATCGCAATGAGCAATTTGGTTTTATCAAGTTTGGAAGTCGCGTTGATATTTTTCTTCCACTCGGCTCTGAGGTAGTTGCTCAAATGGGGCAAATCACCAAAGGGAATGAGACGGTCATTGCCCGTTGGTAGTCTATAGGTGAAAGGTGCTGGGGACTGAGCACTGATTACTGGGGACTGAGTACTGGGGACTAGGGACTGTGTACTGAGGACAGAGAATTTGATACTGAGTGCGAGGAAATAGTAAATAGGTCAAGGAGGTGTTATAGGTGCATTCAGTCCCCAGTATCCTGTTTATATCACGTGTATAATTCCATTGTAACCAAGGGTCTTCGCATTTCTTGTTGCGGGTAATTTTGAAGATGCCGATGAAGCATCTTTCACTTCTGTTTGCTATTTGTTGTTTGGTGTCATTTGAGCTGTCAGCTCAGAAGACGACCATCGTGCAGCACTATCCGAAAGACACCATCGGATTAGCAGCAGGGAAGATTATTCCCGCTCGTTCAGAGGAGCACCGAATCATCATCAATTATTACGAACACGCCGATGAGGTTGCCTTGAATCGTTTTGAGCAATTGGTTTCTTCTTACCTCGCGATGTATGTCGAGAAGTGCGCTTCCATTCAAAATGGTGATGTCAAATTGCGACGCTCTAAAAAAGAAACGATGAAGGATTTGAATGGAATCGTAAAGGGGGCAGTTGATTTTTACGATTACCAGCAACTCTCCGGCTTCAACGGTTTTTCCAAGGTGGTTGATCAGAAATTGGCTGCAATCGATGCGCTCGACTTTCGAACGGTCGAGTTTTCTGCGGGTAGTGATGATGAGGAAGCTGAGAATCGCATGCGCAAAAACTTTCTCGATAAGGAACTTGCAGATCTGAATATACTCGTGCGCATGGAAGTGGGGTTGTATGGCGAAGAGAATCTCATGGTGGTGCAGGGTTCTGAAGAAATTGTTATCGATAATGGTGCTCGCGAAAAGTTGCTCGAGCAATACCTTGGTGATCAGAAATGGGCTCCGTTGGAACCGATTCGTGTGGAGTTGGATGGAAGTGGATTGGCAACCATCGATTTGAATGATTGTTCACGCCTCGACACTTCCTTGCCGGAGGAGTCAGGTGCCATCAATGCGCAATTGCTCGAATTGTTGCAGTCAAATAATGAGAAGCTCGACGGCATGCAAAGGCAAATTGATGATCTGCGCAGTGAGCAATTGAAATTGTGGCAGCAGAGTCAGGATGAAAAGAATGTCGTCATGCAGAAGCAAATCGATGACCTGCGCGAAATGGTTTTTGCTCTCGTCAAAATGAACACCGGCGATGCGGTAGCAGATGGCAGCAATATGTTGCTCCCTCCTTCCAAGTCGGAAGGTTCCGTTACCAACTTACCGGGATCTATGAACGTATATTTTCCGAAGGGCTCCGTTAAGCTGGATGCAGGGGCTGCGCTATCACTGAATGAGATTGTCGATATACTAGCTCGCTCACCACAGTTGAAATTGATTGTGACGGGATACGCCGATAAGTCGGGCGACGCAGCGCGCAATCTTTTGCTGAGTCAGCAGCGCGCCAATTCGGTGAAGGAGTTTTTGGTGAAAAGTGGTCTGAGTGCGGATCGTTTTATTACGAAGTATTACGGCGATCGTGACTCCGTTCAAGAGGGACTGAGCGATCGCAAAGTGGTCATTGAATTTGTGAGATAAACCATGAAGATAATTTGTATTGGTCGCAACTACGCGGAACACGCTAAGGAGTTAGGAAATTCGGTTCCCACAGAGCCCGTATTTTTTTGTAAACCCGACTCAGCTATTTTACCGAAGGGCAATCCGTTTTTTATTCCTGATTGGACAAGCGATGTTCACTATGAAGTTGAATTGGTGCTGCGCATTGATCGTTTGGGTAAGCACATCAGCAAAGAGTTTGCACCGCGTTATTATGGTTCTGTTGGTTTGGGAATCGACTTCACCGCGCGCGATGTGCAAGAGGAGTTGAAGAAGAAGGGACTACCCTGGGAAAAGGCGAAAGGGTTCGACGGTTCGGCCGTGGTATCACATGACTTCGTGCCTATCGAAGATCTTGAAAAATCAGCTGTCCGCTTTTCATTACAGAAGAATAACGAAGTGGTGCAGTCCGGAAATAGTAAGGATATGATTTTCGACTTCGATGCCATCATTGCCTATGTGTCACAATACATGACCTTGAAAATTGGTGATTTGATTTTTACCGGAACACCCAGCGGAGTGGGCAAGGTATCGGCCGGCGACGAACTCACCGGCTTCTTGGGTGAGCGATCCATGTTTCAGGTGAAAGTGAAGTGAGGTGCCAGCATTAGTCGCGCTTATTCATTATGCGCGTTTGTGAGCGAATCGATTCCTTGTGCAACTGCTCAAGATACTTCAGAATAAATTCTTTCGAAAGACCCACCTGCTCGGCGAGCATTGTACGTGATTCCAGAATTTCTTTCCACCGATCAATTTGAAAAATGGTGATTGATTCTTCTTTTTTGAAACGGCCCAACTCTTCTGCAATGCGCATGCGCTTGCCAAGAAGGTGAATTATTTCTTCGTCTACCTTGTCGATACGTGAGCGCAGTGTTTGCAATTCGTGAACGAAGGTCAAATCGTCGCTTTGGGCTTGTCGAATATGAATCGACGCGAGCATTTCGACAAGCGCTTCCGGGGTGACTTGTTGTGCTGCATCGCTGAGCGCCTTATCGGGGTTGAGGTGGCTTTCAATCATCCAACCATCAAACCCTAGATCCATCGCTTTTTGTGCTACGCCCTGAAGCAAATCACGTCGGCCGCAAATGTGGCTGGGGTCGCAAATGAGTGTGATATTCGGATAAGCAGTTCGCAGAGCAATCGGAATTTCCCACATGGGTTTATTGCGATAGATGCTATCACCGAAATGCGAGAATCCGCGGTGAATAGCAGCAATTCGTGTAATGCCTGCTTGTTGAATGCGCTCCAGAGCGCCAATCCATAATTGAAGGTCCGGGTTAACGGGATTCTTGATAAAAACAGGAATATCGACACCTTTCAAGGCATCAGCAATTTCTTGCACCGAAAATGGATTGACCGTAGTGCGAGCCCCAATCCAAAGGGCATCTAGTCCGTGCTTGAGGCACATCTCCACGTGCTCGGCATTCGCGACTTCGGTCATCACCGGCAGGCCGCTTTCCTTGCGAGCATTTACCATCCATTGTAAACCAATTTCACCAACGCCTTCGAACGCGTTGGGCCGCGTACGAGGCTTCCATATACCACCTCTCAGAAAATCAATGCGCGAAGTCTTAGCAAGCTGAATGGCTGTCTGTATGTATTGCTCTTCCGATTCAACACTGCAAGGACCGCTGATGAGCAAAGGTGAATTAGACCTTGCCGGCCAGCTATTCAATGGAGCGAGTGAATGGAGTGAAGATGACATACGATTACGACTCAAAAACAGAACGAAGGTAGGTTGGTTCAGGAAAGACGGTTTTAGGGGCACAAAAAAAGACTTCCTAGAAAGTCTCTCTTGTTGTTGTCGTACCGAAGGAGGGACTCGAACCCTCACGTCTTGCGACACACGCACCTGAAACGTGCGCGTCTACCAATTCCGCCACTTCGGTATCATGGCTTCTTCAGCTTCGCGCCTCTGAAGTTTTTTTAAGAGTTACTTCTACTCTGTGGTATGAATCAACTCTCGCCGTATAAGCGGGAGTTGTATTGGTGCCCTGGACTGGACTCGAACCAGCACATCTTGCGAAATACGCCCCTCAAACGTACGTGTCTACCAATTTCACCACCAGGGCGAATTTTAGTATGTATGAAGAATAAAAGAGGACAGTGTTGCTGTCCTCAATCTTCTTCTCCTTTAGTGATCCCGCTGGGACTCGAACCCAGGACCCATACATTAAAAGTGTATTGCTCTACCAGCTGAGCTACGAGATCTTGCCTGTGAAAAGCGGGCGCAAATATACTCTCGCTTTTTATTTACGCAACCTTTGTTAAGAATTTGTGCAAGGAAAATTGAAAAAGTTCTGTTTTGCCTGTCTTTACATCATTGGATGGCGCTCGAAGGGAAGCGATTTGTCTAAATACAACCGATATGTAGCTAGTTTACGATAAAGAGATGCCCCCAAATTTTCCGCAATGTGAATCATCTTCGGGTTGAAGTCACCAATCCACGTTAATATGGTTTCGTGATAGCGGTTGAGCGTCACAATGTGTTCTTCGCAATATTTAATCATGGCGCCTTCAACACCGCGGCCATGATACTCTTTGTCGACGCCGAATACGATGCCAACCATCACTTGTCGCTTGCCAAAGAGCTTGTAATAGAGGAATCGAAGCATGCCCCAGGCATTCATGCTGCCATCCACATGTTGCATGAATTCGTTTACTTCCGGCAGGTTAATGTAGAATCCTATCGGTTTGTCGTTGTGATACGCAAACACCATGATATCGCGATCCATGATAGGGCGCATGGCTTGAATGGCTTTACGCGCTTGTTCGATTTTCATGGGCTTGAAGCCACCGTGCACCGCCCAGGCTGAATTGTAAATGGTCACGAAATCAGATGCTATTTGCTCCAGGTTTTTCCCCCGAGCGTTTGTCACACGAAATGAATTGTCCTGCAACAGCTGTTGCGATTTTCGAACAAACACTTCCTGCGCCGGCACATGTAAATCGCGCTTGTAACACAGCTGCTCGTAATAGATCTGAAAGCCGAAATTCTCGAAGAAGCGCTTGTAATACGGAGGATTATAGTTCATTCGAAAACTACCCATGTCAGTGAAGTTTTCTATCAGCAGCCCCCAATATGCTTCTTTTTCGCCAAAGTTTATTGGACCATCCACTGCTTCCACCTGTTGTTCCTTCAACCAGTCTATCGCGGTTTGCAGCAATAGCTCTGCGGCTCTGTCATCCTCAATGCATTCAAAGAAACCGATGCCCCCGGTTTTCTGATTTTGTGCATCCGAATATTTCTTTGAAAAAAAGGCGGCGACGCGACCGATGGGTTTTGCAGTGCTATCCAGCAAAATCCATCGCGTTGCATTGCCCTGCGAGAAAAGCTTGTTTTTGGAAGGGTTGAAAATGCCTTCGATGTCTTGCTTTATATGAGGTATGTGATTCGAGTCTGCGGCATAAATAGTCTTAGGCACCTCCAGCCATTGTTGAGCAGACACGTTGTCATCTACGATTTTTAGATGCATAGTGTAGATATCTTTTACGGGACGCAATTTATTCACATCGTGCGAAAGAAAAAATGCTAACGCGGACAACCCCTTGCCGCTTATTTTTGTCAATGTCCAGTAAACCAAACCAAAAAGGAATTAAGCAATGAAATCATTTATCCTTCTGTGTGCTTTGGCTGCAATCAATCTGATAGCAGCGGCTCAAAGTTCACCGGCTGTTAAAGTGCAGCAAGCTCGAAGCGCTCAGGAACTAAGTGCGCTCTCTCAAAACGATATGGCCGCTCTAGAGTTTCGGGCTGAAAAACTATGCTGGTTCGAATCGTTCAAAGGCGAAACACCTGCCGCTTGGTACACCTTAACAGATCGTAATGGAAATACCGTTGCTCTTACAGATGCCATGGTAGCTGATTTCAACCCTTTGCTTTTTAACCTGCCTCAACAGACGGTTCGTTGCGAAAATCTTCCGGTTCAAACGACTACCGGCAATCAGTACCTGCTCATAGTTCGTTCTGAAGAGCAGATGCAAAAGCAGTGGCAGCGCCGTGTTACCAAGAACTCAAAAAACCAGACCAAGTAATATGAAACAACTACTTTCATTCGTCATCTTAATGATGGCAGCTCTCGGTGCATGGGCTCAGTCAGAAGTCTTCAACATCGGTAACGGCGATACATACATCGGATGTGATGCAATTATGCACGACGCTAACGGTGGCTTGTCGCCTTATAGCCCAAGCGCATCCAACCAAACTACCATTTGCCCGGAGGCGCCTGAAACACAGGTAAACCTGTATTTCATAGGTTTCGATGTTGCGGTGGGTGATGTTCTTTCGATCTTCGATGGTCCTGATGATACAGCTCCGTTGATCGGTGAATATGACGAGGGTGATTTACTATTTGAGACAATTAGTCCATCCGCAGGGAATGTTTCCGGTTGTCTTACCGTTCAGTTCACCTCCAATGCCGACAATAACGTTGGTGATTTTTCTTTGCGTATCATTTGCGGGGTGCCTTGCGATTTTCCAATTGCTGACATCAATGCTCCGGCCGACACCATCAAAATTTGCCCGGGTGACGCTGTTTCATTCGACGGTTCAGAATCGTTTTGGACTCCAGGTGCAGACCTTGCCAACTTCACATGGGACTTTGGCGATGGCACGGAAGATACCGACACTTGGCCAATTGTGAGTCATACTTTTTCTGAGCCGGGAGGCTACCGCGTTCGATTGTACATAGAGGACAGTAATGAATGCTCCAGTGAGAACATTCCGGAGGTTGTGGTTTTAGTTTCCACTCCTTATGTTTTCGATATTACCGCGAGCGAAACCATCATTTGCTTGGGAAATGCGGTGTTGCTCGGAGCCGATACCTATGCTGACTCTACCGAGGTGGGTTTTGGTAACGAGGTGCAAAACGGATTTTCAACCACCTGGATTGAGAATAACAGCCTTGTTTTCGACAACGGTATTTATATTCCGGATAATCAAGGATGCTTGGAAACAGAAATCGTGTTCAATCAATTTGGCACTGCTGTAATCGATGACGTAAATGATTTTAGTAGTATCTATTTCAGCATGGAGCACTCTTTCGTAGGAGATATACTCATTAATATTATTTGCCCTAACGGCGAAGTCATGAGTATTTTCCCCGAATCAGCAGGAACAGGAACGAACCTGGGTGTTCCAGATCAAGCAGACGATGGAGTGCCGGGAACAGGTTTTGTTTATTCGTTTACAAATCAGGCAAGTCAATCGTGGATGGATTTCATCAACGGTGGAGGCGCTAGCCCGATTCCGGAGGGCGAGTATGCTCCCGAGGGCTCATTTGAAGATTTGATTGGCTGTCCGTTAAATGGAACTTGGACTCTAGAGGTTTGCGATGTGGTGGGTGCCGATGATGGCTACGTATTCGAATTCGGTATCCAGTTCGCTCCGGAGTTTTATCCGGATGTGCTGCAGTTTACTCCCGTTGTAGATAATGGTTGTGCAGGCAGTTCTTGGCTGAATCCCGGCAACTTTACGCTGATAGGTCCTGATTGTGACTGGGCAGTATTCCAACCAGCTGTTGCCGGTGACTATACCCTGCAATATCAGGTGGTAAACGATTTTGGATGCGTGTACACAGACGAAGTAAATGTCGAAGTGAAGGCGACTCCCGATGTGTTTGTAGAAGATCTAGCTATATGTAATGGCTTGTCTGAAGATACATTGCACGCGGTTGTATTAAATCCTGACGGCAACTATGCTTATGCATGGTCACCAACAACTGGACTGGTGGAGGGGCTTTTAGGTCCGAATCCAATAGTCTCTGGTATTAGCGAGCCTGCCATCTACACCGTTACAGTTACTCTCATTGGTGTGAATGATTGTCAGGGAACCGCGGATGCCGTCGTCACACTCGTGCCGGAGATTATCACTACAGATACTCCTCAGTACAATTGTTCCGCAACTTTCCCGGATACACTGAACTCGGTTCCTCAAATTAACACTAGCCTCATTTATACCTGGTGGTTAGATGATAACGTGATCGCGAATGAAACAACGGACTCGCTCATTTTGGATGGTAGTCAATTGCGCGATGGACATTATCAATTGGCTGTGTACAGCGCAGAGTGTTTTGTAGGCGATACCGTTGATTTTTTCATTGCGCCTCCGCTGGTTTTGGGAGACCAAGCATTGTATCCGTGCACAGAAACATTGCCGGGCCTTCTGCTCCTTGAACCACAATTGCAGGATGTGATTATCTCCTGGGACTACTTTAATTTCTCGGAATATGGCAGCGGCGAAAGTGATTCTATTGGCTTCTATGATCAAACTTCGTATGAAACGGATATCCCCGGTTATTACGTGATAAATCTTGAACAGGAAGAATGCACAGAGACAGGATCGGTTACCATTCAATTCAGACCGGAGTATTGTGAGCTCATCATCCCGAATATTATGTCGCCAAACGGGGATGGAAGAAATGATACTTTCAATGTAACCAGCATTGGACGCTTCCCGGGTAGCACTTGCCATATCTATAATCGTTGGGGAAATTTGGTCTTCGAAGATCTCGATTATGACGGCACGTGGAAGGCAATGGATATTCCGGATGGTGTTTACTATTACATCGTGGGTGTAAATAAAAACACCGGAATGGAATTGTTTAGCGGTGATCTAACGATTGTGCGCTAATTCATAGATTGAACGAAAAAAGGCTGCTCGAAAGAGCAGCTTTTTTTTTGGCCTCATCATATTTGTAACCTACTTATGGACGCAATAGAAGAATTGGGAAGACTGGCGTCGACCCTACGCATTGAGCAGAAGGAAGATTATGCTATCCACGATGCCTGGCTTAAGCAATCAGGTATTCAAGAGCGCAAGCGCAATGGAATTACGTGGTTCCCTTTGCGTATCGTCGAAACCGGATTTGGTTTGGGGGCCTACCCATTCATCGTGGTAGAGAGAAACCCCGGTGATCGTTTAGAGCACAAGTTTCAAAGCGCCGCGCCCATAAGTTTATTTTCCGCGGCCGATGGAAATTCTGATTGTTTTCTGAACGGCACGGTGGGTTACGTGGATGATCAGCGCATGAAGATTTCTTTTTTCGTAGATGAGCTGCCCGACTGGATCGACGATGGAAAGTTGGGCGTAAACCTGCTTTTTGATACACGCACCTACGATGAAATGTTCAAGGCCTTGAATGTTCTGATTAATGTAGAAAAGGGAAGATTGAAGCATCTGCGCGATGTTTTGCTGGGCTACAAAATGCCCGAGTGGAGATCGTTTGAAGGTTCGTTTGCCGCTGCTTTGAATGAATCGCAAAATGAAGCGCTAAAGTCCATTTGCAGCGCAGAGGATGTCGCAATAGTGCATGGCCCCCCGGGCACAGGTAAAACCACTACACTGGTTGAATCCGTTTTGGAAGTGTTGCGTTCGGAGAAACAGATAATGGTATGCGCTCCCAGCAATGCTGCAACCGATCATCTCGCGAAATGCCTAGCCGGCAAAGGTCTGCGAGTAGTGCGTATAGGTAATCTTGCGAAAGTCGAAACCGATAATACTGCTCTTACGCTTGATGTATTGTTGCAGAAGGAAAAGGACTTCAAACAAATCAAGGAGCTTAAGCGGCGTGCTCTCGATCTGAGAAAGATGGGCGGGAAATACAAACGTTCATTTGGACGTGAGGAGGCTGAACAACGCAAGCTGATTTTTCAGGAAGCACGCCAAATGAGTCGTGAAGCTCGGGAACTTGAATCATATCTCGTTCAGAAAGTGCTCGACGAAGCACAAGTTATTGCTTGCACCTTGATTGGTTCTGCATCTGATGACTTGAGCGGAAGGCGGTTTACCACGGTTGTGATTGATGAGGCAGGACAAGGAATTGAACCTGCTGTTTGGGTGCCCATTCTTAAAGCGGAGCGTGTAATAATGGCCGGCGACCCCTATCAACTTCCTCCCACTGTAAAAAGTCAGGAAGCTGTAGCGAAGGGACTGGCTGTAACGCTGCTCGAAAAGGGTATCAAAAGAATTGGAACTGCTGCATTGCTCAACGTCCAGTACCGAATGCACGGTCATATCATGGCCTTTTCGAATCGGAAGTTTTACGACAATGCGCTGATGGCTGATTCTTCAGTAGCTGCCAGGCTCCTGGGGCAATCGCTGCCTGTGGAGTTCATTGATACTGCCGGTTGTGGTTTTGAAGAGCAGGCCGGTGAGGAGGGAGATTCGCGATGCAATGCCGAGGAAGTAACTATACTGAGAAAGCACTTCGATCAGCTTAAGTCAGAAGTGCAATCGGAATGGAATACGGCGGTTATTTCTCCTTATCGTGCTCAAGTTGTGTTGCTGCAAAGAGAATTCGCTGCAGATGAGAGGGTAACCGTCAATACAATTGACTCATTTCAAGGGCAGGAAAGAGATGTTGTTTACATCAGCCTTGTAAGAAGCAATGACAGGGGAGAAATCGGTTTTTTGCGTGACTATCGACGCATGAATGTGGCTATGACAAGAGCGCGTATGAAACTCGTGATCGTTGGTGATAGTGCTACGTTGGGTAATGATAAATTCTTCGCTGAGTTTCTGGAATACGTCGAGTCAATTGGCGGTTATCGCACCGCCTGGGAATTCATGTATTGAGTTAGCCGGCAGAGGTTCGCTTTTCAAGCATCGGTACAAAGGAAAATTCACCGTGGTAGGTGGTAGAGAATGAGCCATCCTCTTCTTCTTTAACAACCATCATTTTCTGAATCTCTCCTTCTCCAAAGGGCATTACTAGCAATCCGCCCGGCTTAAGCTGTAGAAGGAGTTCTTCGGGTAGCTCGGGAACAGCGCACGTGAATAAAATTCGGTCGAATGGTCCCATAGCCGGTAATCCTTTAAAACCATCACCGTAGCTGAGGTACGGTTTGTAACCCATCTTTTCAAGCAAACTCTTGGCGTTGATATACAAAACGCGCTGGCGTTCTATCGAATACACTTTTGCGCCAAGTTCACAAAGCACGGCACATTGAAATCCGCTTCCAGTGCCGATTTCCAAAACTTTCATTCCCGGCTCGAGTTGAAGCAGGCTCGATTGAGTGGCAACCGTGAATGGATGTGAAATGGTTTGACCTACCCCTATCTGAAAGGCTTTATTGTCATAGGCGAATTCTAAAAATGCACTGCTCAGGAAATAATGCCTGGGAACAGCATTGAACGCATCTAATACGCGTTGGTCGCTTATTCCCATGCGTTTTAGTTCATCTATGAGCTTCTTTCTAAGTCCTTTATGTCTGTATGAATCTTCCTGCATAGCCGATGTTAAAACTAACCGCTCGTTTCATTCGCCATGCGATGTTGAAAATTAAAAATTAACCATGGAGTGTAGACACGGCGAAGACGAATTTTTGTAGCATGGCCGATAAGCTGAAAATAGGAGTTTTGGGTGCGGGACATTTAGGTAAAATACACATGAAGTGTATTCTCGAATTGCCCGATATATATGAGTTTGTAGGGTTTTTTGACCCAAATCAGGAGCAGGCTAAACAGGCCGCTGAACAGTTTGGCACTATGGCCTTTCACAACGCGAAGTCACTTATCGAGGCGTGCGATGTGGTCGATATTGTTACCCCGACCGGGAATCACTTTGAAAGTGCATCATTGGCCATTAGAAGCCTGAAGCATGTGTTTATTGAGAAACCGGTGACCAATACCTCTGAAGAGGCAAGAGCGCTTATAAGCCTGGCCAAAGAGGCTGGTGTTAAAGTGCAGGTTGGACACGTGGAGCGTTTTAACCCGGCATTTCAGGCTGTCAAGCATCACCTTCATCAACCAAAATTCATTGAAACACACCGCTTGGCTCAGTTCAATCCTCGTGGTACCGATGTATCTGTGGTGCTCGACCTCATGATACATGACATTGATATCGTCCTGGCCGTTACCGGCGCCAATGCGCGCCGCATATCTGCCAGTGGGGTAGCGGTGCTGAGCGATACTCCCGATATTGCGAATGCCCGTATTGAACTAGATAATGGTTGCGTTGCCAATTTGACCGCAAGCCGCATTTCGCTGAAAAACATGCGTAAGACCCGCTTCTTTCAGAAGGATGCTTATATAGCCGTAGACTTCCTGGAAAAGGAGGCCGAAATCGTGAGAATGCAAGAGGTGGTGGGCGAGCCCGATCCATTCTCGGTTACCATCGATCTTGGCGCGAATCGTGGTTTCAAGGAAATTTTATTTGATAAGCCGGTCGTGGAGCCTTCGAATGCAATTCGCGATGAACTGACTTCTTTGGCACGTTGTATTCATGACAATACATTCCCGGAGGTTTCTCTACAAGACGGCACGCGCGCGCTCGAGGTCGCTCTGCAAGTGTTAGAGAAAATGGCTCAACACGTCTTAATCCAAGATCCTGATGTGCAACCTCCCAAGGATTTTTGATGGGTCGACACGCGAATTTTCCACAAACGCAATATTTCCCATTTTCATAGGTTAATCGCGTGCGCTTCTTTGCGCATGCCTTAATTTGCCATCCTTTTAATTGCTCTTGCGGAATTTTATGCGGCCAAACCGGTGGATGTTTTTGATAGTTTTAATTGCTGCCTGCAATCGGTCGGATGTCGACCATGTGCCTGCGTTTATCCAAGCAGAAACAGTTACACTATCTACACTCTCTTATCAGGGAAGTAATAGTTCGGCTATTTCGGAGCTTTGGTTTTATTCGGATGGCAATATTTTAGGGGTTGTAGATACACCCGTTTCCTTGCCTTTACTGAAACAGGGAAATCAAACAATCACCGTGTTTCCCGGCATCAAAAACAATGGTATGGGGACGAGTCGAATACGCTATCCTTTCTATACTTCTTATGATACATCTATTTTTATAGAGCCTGGCCAATCTTATTCTATAACACCTCGATTTAGTTATTTGACCAGCGCAGTAGTAGATGCTTCTCGAAACTTTGAATCTGGCAATACCTTTTTGGAGGCGACGGGTAATGATGCAATCATGGAGTTGTTGAGTGATCCGGATATTGCGGCTACGGGTGTGCGATGCGTAAAGATGACACTCCCGTCTGGCTCGTCGCTTTTGTCATATCTCGATGAAACAAATATTGAGCTCGAAGCAGGTTCCGTTGCCTTTTTGGAGATGGATTACAGTTGCAATAACACATTTGCGGTGGGCCTCTTCGCCATCACTGGAGGAAACTCAACCAAGGTCCCGGTTTTGTTTCTTACTCCCAGTCAATCCGGCAACGGTGAAGTTCCGGAATGGAAAAAGATTTATATGGATTTAGGAATGGTAGCATCTCAATTTCCGAATACAGAGAGTTTTCGATTGTACATCGAGTGCACCAGAAGCGAAGAAGAGTCTCCTGTAATTTTTCTCGACGATATCAAAATTGTCAAGTAGCCACTGATGAACAACGCACGTCAAATTACCAAGTATGTTGTAGCGGATTTATGCGCCGCAGCAATCGCTTGGACGACGCTTTACGTGTATCGAAAGGTTTATCTTGAACCCATAAAGTATGGCGGTGCTGTTAAAATGGACTTCGATGATAATTTCTTTCTCGGATTAACCATCGTACCCTTGTTTTGGCTCTTGCTTTATGGATTGAGCGGCCATTATTCTGCGTTGTTTCGACGACACCGATTGAAGGAGTTGGCCCAAGTATCAATGGCTACTATAATCGGTGTGATTATCATTTTTTTTGTGCTTCTTCTCGATGATGAAATCAAGCATTATCGGCACTATTACAAGTCTTTTCTGGTGTTGCTTTCCGCGCATTTCAGCTTAACACTCCTATTACGCTTGTTTCTAACCTCTCGCACCGTTTCGCGCGTTCATAAAGGTGAGATTGGGTTCAACACAATTATTGTGGGTGGATATGACAGGGCTCTTAGTTTATATGAGGAAATCAGCACGATGAGGAATTCTCCAGGCTATCATTTTGTCGGATTTGTTCGTGTAAACGGACAAGACAACCTGCTGGCGAAGCATATTCCCTTGCTGGGCAAATACTATGACTTGCCCCGACTGATTGAGTTACATGATGTTGAGGAAGTCATTATAGCTGTCGAGAGTGGCGACCACAAGGATCTACAGGCAATCTTGCATTTGCTCGAAGGGTGGGAAGTACAGGTAAGTATCATACCGGATATGTTCGACATTTTGAGTGGCTCGGTAAAGATGAACAGCATCTATGGCGTGCCACTTATCCGCGTGAATCATGAGATCATGCCTGAGTGGCAGTTTTCCGTCAAGCGCTTTCTGGATATGGCTGTTTCGGCTTTTGCTATTGTTTTGCTATTCCCTTTTCTTCTCATTATTGCCGGCGTCATTGCCTTTTCATCCAAAGGACCGGTTCTGTATTTTCAAGAGAGAATCGGAAAGCATGGTAAGCCTTTTCGAATCGTGAAATTCAGGACCATGTATACGAATGCCGAAGCAAATGGTCCACAGCTCAGTTCAACCTTTGACCAGCGTGTCACACCCGTTGGTAGGTTTTTACGTAAAACGCGCATGGATGAATTACCTCAATTCTACAATGTGTTGAAAGGAGAAATGTCGCTGGTTGGACCACGTCCCGAAAGACGCTATTTCATTGACTTGATTATGGAACGAGCGCCTCATTATAGCCACTTGCACAGGGTTCGTCCGGGGATAACCTCATGGGGCCAGGTCAAATACGGTTATGCCGAGAATGTAGATCAGATGATACAGCGTTTGAAGTATGATGTGCTCTACATCGAAAATATGTCGCTGGCCATGGATTTTAAAATTCTTTTCTACACAATTGCTATTGTGTTGAGGGGCTCAGGAAAGTAGCATTCATATCATCGACGACGCTCTTTGCATGCGCTCCGACTGGTAGACATCCACTGAGTGAAATGGTAGTGCGTTCCTGAGCGCTCGATGAAGTTCTTCAATGGCTTCCGAACTCTTTAAGGGCCTTCTCAGGTCGAGTGCTTGAGCTGCAGTTAGCCATTCGATTCCCAGTATCTTCTTCAGATTTTCAACTACGCGCAGACACTTCGTAGCGGCATTTGCACCCATGCTCACATGGTCTTCCTGGCCGTTACTGCTGTCTATGCTGTCTATGCTGGCCGGTGAACAATATTGCTTGTTCTGAGATACAATGCTAGCCGCCGTGTATTGCGGTATCATATATCCACTGTGCAGGCCGGCGTCGGGTGCAAGGTAGGCGGGTAGACCGCGCTGGCCACCTATGAGTTTGTATGTGCGGCGTTCAGAAATACTTCCAACTTCAGCTAATGCAATAGCTAGAAAGTCAAGCACCAAGGCAAGTGGCTGCCCGTGAAAGTTACCTCCTGAAAGTACTTGGTCATCTTCATGGAAAATGAGCGGGTTATCCGTTACGGAGTTCAACTCAATTTCTGTAATCCGCTTTACATGCCATAGGGAGTCAAAACTCGCTCCTATCACTTGTGGAATGCAGCGAAAACTATAGGGATCCTGAACATGTGCTTTGGGTTGTTGCGCAATCGCACTGCCTTTAAGCAATGTGCGCATTTGCCTTGCTACGTATTGCTGACCGGTGTGAGGTCGTGTAGTATGAATGCGCTCATCAAATGGTTCCAAGCGACCATCGTAGGCGTCGAGTGATAATGCCGCGATAGACAGTGAGCGCTCCATTAAACGCTCTCCCTCAACTACGCACCACGTGGCAAAGGCGCTCATAAATTGTGTTCCGTTGATGAGTGCAAGACCTTCTTTACTGCTCAATTTTATAGGGGCTAGTCCGCATGCTCCGAGAGCCTCGATTGATGACGTGCGTTGACCGCGGAAATTCACTTCTCCGTGACCAATCAACGGAAGACACAAATGGGAAAGGGGAGCCAAATCTCCGCTTGCGCCTAACGAACCTTGGTTGTATACGACGGGAATTATGCCATGATTGTATAGCTGAGCCATGAGCTCCACAGTTTCAGGTTTCACTCCGCTATTGCCATACAGAACGCCGCGAATTTTCAGAAGCAGCATGAGTCGTACAATGAACTCCGGAACCTCTTCACCCATGCCACATGCGTGTGAAAGCAACAGATTTTCCTGAAGCTTACTGAGGTCTTCCTCGGCAATGACTGTATTGCACAGTGATCCGAAACCGGTGTTCACACCGTAAATCGGCGCGTTCAGATTTTTAGACTTGTTATCAAGATATGACCTCACAGAGGTTAGCCGTTCCTTGGCGTTATCGTCAATCATCAACGGTTGGTTCGATTGAACAAATGCAATTACATCGCTGCAGGTTATCGTCTTTGAAATATCGAGAATACTCATGTCTTCGTTTTGTCGGCGCAAGGTAGAACGGTATTTTATTTCAAGTGATAGCTTTCTGTCGCGCCAAAAGTTCAATTATTCAACGTTTCATCAACGAAGGGCTTATTTCTAAGTGCTTTATCCTAATTTGCGCACCTCAAATCAATCCATATGAAAGTATACAGTGTTTTCTCTTTTATGGCCGCCGTTGCTATGACGTTTAATGCCGGCGCACAAAACATTCGATTCGAAGAATATACCCTCGATAATGGTTTGCATGTTATTCTTCATGAAGACCACAGCACACCGATTACAGCCGTTACGGTAATGTATCATGTGGGGTCCAAGAATGAAACGGTCGGTCGTTCAGGTATGGCTCACTTTTTTGAGCACCTGTTGTTCGAAGGATCCGAGAATATTGGCCGAGGTCAATACTCGAAATACGTTGAAAACGCAGGAGGCGGTCTGAACGCCAACACCTCACAAGATAGAACTTTCTACTACGAGCTTCTGCCAAGTAATCAACTCGAGCTAGGTTTGTGGCTCGAAAGTGAGCGTATGCTGCATGCGAAGGTTGAAATGATTGGCATCGAAACGCAACGTGAGGTTGTCAAAGAAGAGAAGCGTCAGCGTGTGGACAACCAACCATACGGTAATCTTTTTCAGGAGGCTCTCGATCACGCTTTTGATGTGCATCCGTACAGCTGGCCTCCAATCGGTAGCATGGAGGATTTGAATGCAGCAAAAGAGCAAGACTTCGTTAATTTCTACAAGACTTTTTACGTTCCAAACAACGCAGTGCTCAGCATTGCCGGCGATATCAACGTCGCTGAGACCAAAAAACTGATTGCAAAGTATTTTGCTTCAATTCCGCGAGGTCAGGGCGAAGTTCCTCGTCCAACGCAGGTGGAGCCGCTGAACAAGGGTGAAGTTCGCGACACCGTTTGGGGAAAGGATCAACTTCCTATGGTTGTTCAGGCGTACCACATCCCGGCGCAAGGAACACCCGAGTATTATGCAATCGATATGCTCAATCAGTTGCTCTCGCAGGGTGAAAGTTCACGATTGAATAAGTCGCTAGTAGACGAAAAGCAAGTGGCCCTCTTTTCAGGTGCATTTACTTACAATACGGAACACCCGGGTTTAACATTGGCCTACAGCCTGGCTAATATGGGAGTGGATGCTGTTAAGGTCGAAGAGGCAATGAATGCAGAGTTTGAACGCGTGAAAGTTGAACCTATTAGTGATAAGGAATTTCAAAAGTTGCGAAATCAAGTTGAGAATGACTTCGTGTCACGAAATGGTTCAGTTGCCGGTATCGCAGAAAGTCTGGCGAATTACCATATGTATTTCGGTGATGCCAATCTGATTAATACCGAAATCGAAAAGTACTACGCAGTAACCAAGGAAGATCTGGTTAACGCGGCTAAGAAGTATTACACAACGGACAATCGTGTTGTATTGTATTTCTTGAATGACCCTAAACTCTCTGAAAACTAATTTCGAATTTCTACAAATCCATTAAGCAAATACGAACTATGAAAAAGTTCTTTCTCACTATACAAGTTGTTTTGGCAATAGCTCTTGTTGCCTGTAATTCTTCGCGCAAACTCGACCGATCGGTTGTACCCGCTGCGGGACCTGCTCCAAAAATTCAAATCGGACAGTATCAAATGGCCACTCTTCCAAATGGTTTGAAGTTGGTTGTCGTTGAGAATCATAAATTACCTCGTGTGTCTTACAATATCAATCTGGATATTGATCCGCTTTTTGAAGGTGAGCGCGCCGGCTACGCCATGCTTAGTGGTGAGCTGATGAAGGCGGGAACCAAGACACGCACGAAGGCGCAAATCGATGAAGCCGTCGATTTCATGGGCGCTTCATTGTCCACGTCCTCGGGTGGAGTCTTCGGAGGTTGTTTGGCGAAGCATTCGGAGGAATTCTTGACCTTGATGGCAGATGTTGTTCTGAACCCGACATTCCCCGCTGAAGAATTGGAGAAAAGCCGCAAGCAGCAATTATCCAACCTCGCCAATGAGAAAACAGACCCCAACGCTATGTCCGATAAAATCGGAAATGTGATGAAATACGGTCCAACACATCCCTACGGCGAGTTCGTAACTGAGGCATCTCTCAAAGCAATCACGACGGATGATCTCTTTAACTATTACTACGATTTCTTCCGCCCAAATGTGGCATACCTCGTGGTGGTAGGTGACATTACTTTCGAACAAGCGCAAGCACAGGCTACCAAGTATTTTGGAGCTTGGGAACAGAAGAAAGTGCGCGACCTAAGTTATACTACTCCCCTCGAACCACAAGGTAATGTAGTTGCCTTTGTGCCGCTTACCGGCGCTGTTCAAAGTGTGATAGATGTGACGTATCCGGTTGATTTGCGCCCGGGTACTCAAGATGCAATCGTGGCAAGCGTGCTCAACAATATACTTGGCGGAAGCGGTTTCCAAACTCGCCTTATGCAGAATCTGCGTGAAGACAAGGCATATACGTATGGAGCGTACTCCAGTATTTCACCCGACGAAGTAATTGGTTCTTTTAGCGCCGGTGCCAGTGTGCGCAACGCAGTTACCGATAGCGCTGTGACGGAAATTCTCTTCGAAATGGGCAGACTGGTGAGTGAACCCGTTGCTGATAGCACGCTTCAGACTATCAAGAACATTATGACCGGTAGTTTTGCTCGCTCACTCGAGCGCCCGCAAACCATTGCCAACTTCGCTCTTAACATTGAGAAGTACAAGTTGCCTAAAGATTTCTACGAAACGTATTTGCAAAAACTCAATGCCGTTACTATTGCCGACGTTCAGGCAATGGCAAAACGCGTTCTTCGTCCTTCGAATGCTTACATTACCGTAGTAGGTAACCGTGAGGTGGCCGACAAGCTTTCTAAGTTTGCAGCCTCTGGTAAAGTGAATATCGTCAATGCCGACGGCACAACGTTTTCAGATCTGAAATCCGCGCCCGATGGTGTAACAGTACAAACAGTTATCGACGCGTATGTGAATGCAATGGGGGGTAAGGATGTATTCGCGTTGGTAAAGTCATATGAACAAGTAGGTGAAATGAAAGTAGGCCCCATGGCCCTCAGTGTGAATATGAAGGTGAAGGATAATGCCAAGCTCGTGAATGTTATTTCTATGAACGGCAATGAAATGATGAAGCAAGTTTTTGATGGCACCAAGGGTGTCAGCGTTCAAATGGGAGCCAAGAAACCAATGGATGAAAAGGAATTGGTCGACATCAAAATGCAAATCGATATGATGGTGGAAGCGAACTATGATAAGTATGGTGCTAAGGCAGTGCTCAAGGGAATCGGAAAGGTTGATGAAGAGGAAGCATATGTTGTCGAGGTGACCAAGTCCACAGGCGATATGGCCACCGACTACTACAGCGTGAAAACAGGCTTGAAGTTAATGTCCACATCATTGCAGGGCGAAGGTGAAGAGGCTGTTATGGCGGAAACTCGCTACACCGAATACGGTACCACTAATGTGGCCGATGGTAAAGCGATGCGTTCACTAAAGTTTCCAGCTAAGTTCAAACAATCAGCCGGTCAGCAATCGATGGACTTCAACTTCACGGAGATGCGCATCAACCCGAAATTGAACGATAAGGATTTTATCGTTGATTAATAAGACTCCGATTTGTCAAGATATTTCTTAACCTTAATTCTCTTTGTTTGCTTCTTGCGCGTGAATGCGCAAGAAGTGAGTAAAGATTCCTCTATTGTGCGAGCATCGAAGGATCTGGGCCTCTATGTCGGTGCAGCATATTCCCTAAACCAACTGAAGGCTTCGGCCTATACAATTGGAGAATTTGAGGGCGTCCCTGATTTGAAAAATAGCCAGGGTATTCTGGCCGGTTTTTGTTACAATCTCTACGCGGGAAAGCGTCTCATTGTCAGGCCCGCGGTAGAGGCGGTATTCATGCCAACTACTATTTCATATCAAACCGAAATCGATTACTCTCGCGATCAGCGTGTATTTCCGGTTACTGTCGAAATGCCCTTGTCATTCATATTATCATCGTTTAGGACGAAGGCATTCCCCAGACCTAAGGCAAAGGCTGAAGTGGGTGTGAGCCTGCGTCCTGTCCTAACCATCAAGGCGCTTAATGATTTGGAGCCGGCATTGAAGACGTATAATTTCCAATCAGACATCTTTGTCGGTTATCCATTTTCGAACGATAAAACGGTAACACGGGTTGAACTCTTTTATTCACATGGGTGGATGAACCTGATTGGTGAAGGAACCGATTATCGAACGGCGTCGATTCAGCGTTTGTATCGCAGTGCAGTCGGTATACGCGCCATATTTCATTAGAATGTTTTCAGCGCCTGGTATACCTTGTTGACGGGCAGGCCCATCACATTGAAGTATGATCCTTCGAGTCGGTCAATGCCTACAAGCCCAATCCAATCCTGCGCTCCGTATGAGCCAGCTTTATCATAGGGCGAGTAATTGTCTACGTAATGCTCGATTTCAGCTGATGTTAGTTGGCTAAAGTGAACCCGTGTTTTATCCCAGAGCAAAACAGTTTTCTCGCTCGAAACGATTGAAACTCCTGTGAATACATCGTGGGTATTTCCATTGAGAAGACCAATCATGATAATAGCTTCCGCACGGTCGTTCGGTTTGTTCAGCACTTGGCCTTCGATCCAAACGATGGTATCTGCGGTAATCAGAATGTCACCATCTGAAAGCTCGGAACGAAATGCATCTGCCTTCTTGGATGCCAGATACAGAGGTATTTCTTCGCGTTGCAAATGCTCAGGGTAAGTCTCATCTACATCCTTGGACCAAACATCGAAGGTGAGTTCAAGCCCCTGAAGCAATTGTTGACGGCGCGGACTTTTTGAGGCTAATTTGATGCGCTTGTTTTGCAGATTTTCGAACATGCCTCGAAAGTGCGTCGCTTTTCCTTTTGCTTCAAACCTTGTCGCTAATTTTCTTCACAACCTTTCCATATTGTCATATCAAGCAAGTTGGCTTCAGTAATTTCGCGCTATGCATCAAACCATCCTTATTCTTGATTTCGGTTCTCAGGTTACTCAACTTATAGCGAGAAGAGTGCGCGAGTTGAATATCTATTGCGAAATTCATCCGTGGAATAAACTACCCGAGCTCAATGATTCGATCCAGGGTGTAATACTTTCAGGTAGTCCCTTTTCTGTTCACCAGGAAGGCGCACCTATGCCGGATTTATCGCCTATTTTGGGGCGTTACCCGGTGTTGGGCATTTGCTACGGAGCTCAGTTGTTGGCAAAACAGAATGGGGGAGAAGTGGTTCGGTCAACTCACCGGGAATACGGGCGAGCTCATCTCGTGGCGCGCAGTGAACATTCGGTGCTCCTGAAGAACATCCCTTCCGACTCTCAGGTATGGATGTCGCACGGCGATACTATTCTTGATGCAGGCCCGAATTCGAGCATCATTTGTTCAACGGGCGATGTAAAGGTTGCCGGATATGAACGGTCTGACCTGAAGGCTTTCGGAGTGCAATTTCACCCGGAAGTGTATCACAGCCTCGACGGCACACAATTGCTTCGAAACTTCATTGTCGATGTATGCGGCTGCTCACAGGATTGGACGCCACTTTCATTCGTAGATGAGACAGTGGCAGATTTGAAAACGAAGATTGGTGACGACGTTGTAATAATGGGACTCAGCGGAGGTGTTGACTCAACAGTGGCAGCTGTGCTCATTCAACGGGCTATCGGAAACAATCTGCATTGCATTTTTGTAGATAATGGCCTGTTGCGAAAAAATGAATTTCACGAGGTTTTGGAGAGTTACAAGCACCTTGGATTGAATGTCATAGGTGTTGATGCATCAGCCAGATTTTATGCGGCGCTGGACGGTGTAACGGATCCGGAGTTGAAACGCAAAGCGATTGGTAAAGCTTTTATTGAGGTCTTCGACGAGGAATCCAAAAAACATGCATCTGCACGTTGGTTAGGCCAAGGTACTATTTACCCGGATGTGATAGAGTCTGTTTCTCATAGCGGAGGACCGTCTCAAACTATTAAGAGTCATCACAATGTCGGCGGACTGCCCGATTATATGAAGCTGCAAGTGGTGGAGCCTTTGCGATTGCTGTTCAAGGATGAGGTGCGCAGAGTGGGACGAGCTTTGGAAATACCATCAGTCATTCTCGAGCGTCATCCTTTTCCCGGGCCTGGCTTGGGTATTCGGATATTGGGCGATATCACTCGTGAGAAAGTCCAATTGCTACAGGATGCGGATCACATCTGGATACAGTCGTTGAAAGATCACGGATTGTACAATGATGTGTGGCAAGCGGGAGCAATACTCCTACCCGTATATAGCGTGGGTGTAATGGGTGACGAGCGCACGTATGAACGCACCGTTGCCTTGCGCGCAGTGACGAGCACCGATGGAATGACTGCCGACTGGTCGCGCTTGCCGCATGATTTTATGGCGAAGGTCTCCAATGATATCATCAATAAAGTGAAAGGTGTAAACAGGGTAGTGTACGACATTAGCTCGAAACCACCGGCAACTATCGAATGGGAATGATTTTCTTTGAAGGCTTTCCGATATTTGCCCAAACTTTGCTGTTCAGAGCTCCATGAAACTTACTTTGATTATCGTGTGTCTATTCTTCGGCGTATTAGGTTGGTCTCAACCAAACGCAGTGCCGGGCGCATTCACGGAGCATACAGTTGAGTCCGGACAAACCTTGTATTCGATTTCGAAAAGGTATAACCTCACTATGGAGCAGATTGTGGCTGATAACCCTGGAGCAGATCAAGGATTGCGGGTTGGCCAAAAGTTGCGCATTGCTTCAGTTGCTTCCATCCCCGCCAGTAAGGGAGCTTATGTAGTGAAGTCCGGCGATACGTATTATGGTATTTCCCGCGCCTATGGCATTTCTGTCGAAGAGTTAAAGGCTCTAAATAATGGTATGCCCGCAGGTTTAATTCCGGGTGACTCCATTGTCGTCCCTGATAGCAAGCCTGAAAATTCCGGCGAACAAGTAACTCCAATGCCACAAGAGAACAATGTGTTTGATATCGTGGTTATGCTTCCGTTCTACACGACTTCAAAAGATACCCTTGTTGGCCGCGACATCCGCCTGCGTGAAGCTGCTGTTTCTATGTATAGGGGTGTCATGGCAGCTGCAGATTCCCTGGAGAAAGCAGGACTGAAGGCCCGAATACGATTCATCGATGTTCT
>Ga0315905_10001054_pt1 | contig 29980 bp, 42 predicted proteins | sample LakEriMetagenome_5_FD_203522 | JGI IMG/M metagenome (GOLD analysis project Ga0315905, IMG submission 203522) | Freshwater fungal communities from buoy surface, Lake Erie, Ohio, United States - Buoy 4 MA121 | ecosystem: Environmental > Aquatic > Freshwater > Lake | place: USA: Lake Erie, Ohio...
TTGTTTGGCATGGCAGTGATGATCATCACGCTGTTTTGTTTTGTGTGGGTACTTTTAAATTTTGAGGTTGAATGATGAAAGAGAAGACAGAGCTGGGACGCGCCATCACGCTGCGCCTCACCCAATCAGAGTACGCTGAATATGTCAGGCTTGGCGGTGTGAAGTGGATGCGGATGTTCCTGCAAATGAGTGCAGGGATTCAGAAAGAGATTAAGGTGAATAACAAATGAATGAGAAGAAAAACGTATTCGACTGGAATGACGGCACACCATCAATCTGGACAAGAGACAAGGAAATGCGCCAAATAGCGCAAGGCAGAGCATGGGGACAAGCAGCGCAGGCCAAGATAGGACTTGAGTCTAAGCAGCAAGTAACTGTTTACTCTCACGCCAAGCCTAGCAAGCAAAATTCATAATTGCACTTGTCACAATTTAGCGATAGGATTTTAATTGGCAATCGTGCCATTAAAGGAGTCTTTCATGTACAAGCTGGAAATTGAGATTAACGAATATTCGTTTGGTGAAGAAGAGTCTGTGACCATCAAGACATTCGACATTGACAAGGCCAACATCATTGCAAAATTCATTGAGTTCCAACAGGACCACGGCTGGTGCGTTGACTATGACGTAACTGCTGAATACGCTGCAATGCAGTGCGATGAAGAAGTGGCAGAAGTTGAAGAAGATGAATATGAAATCGGTGACTGGTACTACGCCGAGGACGGAACAGTGTGGGAACGCATTGAGTGATAGGCAAGGGGGCTAATAACCCCCTTTTTATTTTGCCATCATGAACAGCCCGACATTGGAAAATGCGTAGCCAATAAAAGTAAACCCCATCCAAGTCTGACCATTACGAATCTGATCAATCCCGATCCACAGGTATATGCAGCCTACAAATGCAATTAGCCAACTAGACATCGTAAACTTTTCCCCTGAATTCAATCTTGCCCTCATCCCACTTGTGTACCAACTCAGGCCATAGCAGCTTGCCCTCATGGAACGTGAGTACCGCAAAGCCTGACCGCCAGTTGGTTGGCGAGTCTTCTAGATAGTTTATGAATTGAGGTCCATCAGTCTCTGCCAAAGTGCCTGTATCAACGCCAAATCGGTTGCCGTTGTAGTCGGCAAAGGGTGTCACCTTGAGGCTGTGCAGATGGCCTGTAACGATACTCACGCCAGCGTTAACAGTATTGTTGTGTGTAGCGTGTACACCGCCTTTCCAGCGATGCTTGATCGTTACATTCTCAGTCGGCCAGCAGCTCCAGCATGGCTCCCATGTCGGGAAGTGATCTTTTAGCGAAAACCCTTTCACGAATTCATATTGCGGCGCATTAGCAGCGAGTCTGTTCTCAAATCGTGCATCATGATTACCCAACGTCCACACTAGCTTGACATTATGTCGGGCTTTCTTGGCAGCATCCTCAATATCACCTAAAGCAATCTCGCAGGCTTTCAGCTCTTGGATTACTGATGGCGTTGAATCCCATCCAATGCGAGGATAGCGAGAGATAGAAGCGCCATCAAATACATCTCCATTGGCAATGACAGCCTTTGGCTGAAACTCTTTAATCGCCCAAAGAAGTCCCTTGTACGCTGTCGTATGGATGCCAGGCCAAAAGTGAGCGTCACTAAAAACAAGAACAACGCCATTCTCAATCCCCAATTCTTTTCTTGCTGAATTGTTTGTAATTGTCTGAGCTTTATTGTTTTTTGATTTGAGCTGTTGCCCATACTTAGCTTCTAAATTGCTTTTGCGCCTCAGAATATTACGCAAGTCCATGCCTATGGCTTTTGCCATTGCCTTGCCTGACTCGTAAGTATTCCAAAGCTCGATAAACTCTTGATCGCTATAAACTGCTTTACCGCCCATGATGGTCTTTCAATAAAAGTTTTTCAAGCAAATTGATAACCCTGTGTTCGGCCATTTCTCGCTGCTCTTCTGTCGAATTCCTGTCTGCCGTTGTCTCAACAAGGTCGTGTAAAAGGATGTGCAAACACTCATGCAGCGCCGTCATCTCAAGGCTGGCGCTGTTTATCTCTTCACCGCCAAATGACCCCAGCCTGTAGCTTGCAAGCCTTGCTGGTGCATCAAACTCAATTGACGCCATTGCGTCCTTGGCGATCTTATTAACTCTCTCTATACGCCAATCGCCCAAAGATAATATTTCCTGCCACTTCATCATGTAGCCATGAAACTCTTTCGCCTGACTTATATCTGGCACATTCTTCATGTAGTGGATTAACACATAAAAAGATGACAAAAAGAAGAATATTGACGCTTGACCATATAGTCATTTACAATATTTGAATGAAATCTGTTCGCCTCCCCCGCATTGTCTCGCTTTTACAGCGCGTTGGATGCACCGCGCCAGAGGTTGCCGCCAAGGTGTATTGCACAGAGAGGTCAGCTCAGATCATCATCAACAAGTTGCGCGTGCAGGGTGATGTCCACATACAGGAATGGCGCAGATCAGGTAATGTGCTGGTGGCCGTGTACCGCTATGGGATTGGCACTGATGCCGTCAAGCCTAAACCTCTGACGGCGCAAGAGAGGCTCAAACGCTGGCGAGCCAAGGAGTCCTTAGACGATCATGCTTTTCGCATGGCAAAGGAAAGAGCAAAGAAGTGGAAGATCAAGCGCGATCCGCTGGTGGCTGCGCTGTTTGGAGATGCAAATGGATAAAGAGAAACTGAAAAAATTCCTCAATGAAATGCTTGAGCAGGCAGATGAAGTCGAGGCTGCGTCAGGTGAAATACCAACTGCTCAAGAAGCAATTGGTTGGATCATTGACTGGGTTGATGATCAATCATCTAAAAGCAAACCACCTTTGGACAAGCCGCCAGCATAGGTCTGACCTCTGATAATCATGTCTCGCGCTGTTTCAGGAGAAACACCTAATCGTCTTGCGGTTTCGCCAATCTGTTGCGCCAATAGCTCTAGCTTTGGTGCGCCAATTGGTGAAGTAACGCCTGTAGCGCCTGATCCTGCACCCCAAATAACAGCTTGTGCAGGCACTGCCTCAATACCCATTGGTTGGGCAATTTTCTGTCTAAAAAATGGTGCAATTGATACCATCTCAGGCACAGAAGCGCTAGCTTTTGGTATTGTTGGTACTCCCTTTTTGGTAGTTGCTCCGCGTACATCTGGCAACCCAAGAAGTCTTGAAAAATGTGCGTCACCAACAGCAAATCTTGTTTGAAAGCCTGTCTCTGGCACACCAGACGCAACAATGTAGCTTGGTACTTTGGCTGAATCCATTTCAAGCAAACCGCTTGCAAGATACTTACCCATCGGACCGGCTTGTGCAGTGCTGTGATATGGATGACCAATCACGCCAGCCAATTCAGGCGGGAAGTCTGCGCCACGCTTAAATTCAGATACACCGCCAAATTTTCTAAAGTCTTCAAAACGACCAAGCGTATCCATCATGTTGGCAGCAGTGCCGCGATTCAACTCTGTAAGAACTTCGCTGCCAGGACTTGCCATACCTGTTAGCGTATTAAATTTGTTGTATTCACCGATAGCGCGATCAGGACCATAAATATCCACAAATCGCTTGTACAGCGGGTCCATGGTGTACCAAGATGCCATGCCTTTGTATAACTCAGGCTGTTGCTTTGCTTCGGCCACAATGTCTTGCAAACGCTGTACATTGCGTGGATTCATTACCTGTTGTGCATGAGCAGCACCTTTAGGATTTTTTGCAGTTTTAAATGGCGCATCAGTGATATTGCCAGCGCGTGTGCCTTGCTGAGAAATATCAAACAAATCTTGTCTTGAAACATTAAATAATTGTTTAAGCAAAGGATCTTCTGGCGCAACACGACTTGCAGCTTCCTGAACCAATTCTCTAGGATTTTTGTAAATATCAGGAAAAGCAATTCTCTCTGGATTCATCACAGTAGCCATCTTTTTGGTCATTCCAACAGGCGCAAACGCCATTGGACCTGACATGGTCATCTCTGTGAGCTGATCAAATGCCGCCTGATTTGTCACTTTCATTGGATTTTTTCTATCTCCAAATGCGCGTTTTTGCAGCTCACGAAACTTCTCTTGTGACTCATCTATTGATGTAAGTCCAGACTGAAGCAAACCGCCAATGCCTTGCAGCGCCTGCGTCCTGTTTGGGTCTTGCATATACCCAAGCGCATCGCCAAGTAGTCCTGAGAATTGAGTTGCCATGATTTATTGTCCTGCGAGGTTAGACCCAATTATTCCAGTTTGTCCACCGATATAACCACCAGCTCCAGCAGCGCGTGAGCGTGCCTCATTTAATCGGCGAATTGACTCTGACAGGTCAATGAGTTTTTGCTGTTCGCGTGATAGCAGGATGCGCCCCATTTGGTTGCGTACTGCCTCGGGCGTCTTGACTTGACCAAATAGGTTAGATGCTGATGTGACCATGCCAGGCACATTGCCTGTGGCAACCGCCTGCCCTGCCTGCATCACTGGTGCAACATCAAGATCAGCCATGCCGGCCAAGCGTGGCGCTGTTGGAGATCCACGGCCAGCAGACTCCATACCTTTAAGGCGAGCTTCTCTTGCAACCGCTGCCGCGAACTCTCGATAGTCCTTACCGAATACAGACTTGAGTCGCTCTTGCGTTGCTGGCTCTTTCCACATCTTCAGCAATGATGTCTGTCCAGCCTCTGTACCTGTCTTTTGGCGTAGAGCCTGCAAAGCGCCAACGCTGAATGCTGCAAGCTCAGAATCAGTCAAGCCACGCAATTCCTGTTGGAAGTTGACAATGTCACCAGTCATGGCTTTGCGTCCAAGCTCGGCAGCATCCATCATCTGTGATGGTCCTGCCCACTTCTCCATCGCTTGAGCGTAGGCAGACTTACCGCCAATCCTTGGCGACTTATCGCTCAATGTCTTGATCAACTCTTGGCGCACATCATCATAGGCATTGGCCTGCTGATTTGCGCCTGATCGCTTGAGACTTTGAGCTGAGTCATACAAAGACTGCTTCAATGTGTCCAGCACATTCATTGGCACACGCTGGCCTGGCTGCAATTGCGACAAATCAATCGTCTGACCAGTCTTTGTGCGGTACAGCAATTCGGCAGCACTGTGCGATGACTCTGAACGCTTCAACAATTTCATCAATTTATCATCAACTTGCACCACTGCTTGGTCAATGACGTTATAGAAAGGACGCGACTCCATGCGGCGCATCTCGCTGAAGTTATCAATGCTCTGCTGGAACTGTGCGCCTTGAGTGCCTAAAGCTGTATCAGCGGCAGTCACAAGACGGCCAGCGCGTCCAGCTTGGCGCTCTCTGATGGCACGCTCTAAGGCTTGCTTTGTCTCGCCTGGCAGCGTTGCAATGGTGTCCAACAGTTGGCGCATATTCGCACCACCCACATCAGCAATGCGAGCCTCTGCGCCCAACTTGCCCATGCGAGCCTGCGACATTCCCAATGCGCTTTCAAGCAGATCGGGTGGTGTGTCGCGCAGTAAAGCCTCGGCAACCTTTTGCTGTGCATAGGTTTCAGCTCTTGCTGGTGACACTCTCGCAGCGATCTGACGGCCACCAGCGCCAAGCACCGACATGACTGGCTGAGATATTGGACCTACCACACCGCCAACTACACCGCCCCTTGCAACATCTTTGCTGATGTCGGCAATGGTTTCTCCCTCGGATGTACCAAGGCCGCCAACCATGCCATAACCCAAGCCAGTAGCACTAGCCTGCGCCATGCGCTGACCCATACCCATGACTTGGCCTGCTGCGGGTGCTTGCGTTAAGTAGTTTTGTAATTGAGCAAGCCTTGGAGATACAGCCTCCATAGCAGGCGTAACCACGCCACGATTGATAGCTTGTCCAACCCTTGCTGGTGCGCCAATCGCCATAGTGGGTAAGGTGGCCGCGACTTGCAACCCAGCAGATGTATATGGATTTTCTTTGGTGTAAGACCCAACAGCGCCGCGAATGATGTCTCGCTGCTCTTGGTATGCCTGAGACAGTGGGACGCCCTCGGTGATGGCTCTTATTGGCGCAGCAACAGCGCCAGCGATCTCATCATAGAAACCCATTGTCGGACCCTGCATGGCCGCCAAGAATCCTTTTTCCATCTGCGACTTCTTTGCACCAGCTTCATAGGCAGGCGACTTACGCTCAGACAAGAACTTCAACACCTCTGCTGGCGTATAGTTGTTCTCAATGGCGGTATTGATCTGTACGTCTACACCAGGCAGGCTTGACAGGTATCCCATGATCTCTTCATCTTGGTAGCCCTCTTTTCTAGCCGCATCAATCTGTTTCTTTAGGTCATCCATGACTGCGCCTTATCGGTTGAAAATTTCTGTCAGAGGTTTGCGCTTGGCTGCGCCGCCAGGCGCTCTGACAATTGATGGCAACTTGGCAGGCGCACCAAGCGCCTTATCAAGCTCAACGCCAGTGCTTGCGCCAAAGTCAAGATACTCGCCACGCTTTTGGTTGTAAGCCTGCCCAGCAGCCGCGTACAGCTCATTTGACAATTGCTTGAAGTCTTCGCGCTGTGTTGGTGTGAGCTTGTTACCTGACGCCCAATTGTCAAAATAATATTTCAACCTGTCCATACGGCCTGATGCCGCCATCGCAATACCCAATTCAGACTCACGCACAACAGAGCCAGGGTCGAGCAGTTTCATAATCTTTGTGGCGCCAGCAACGTCACCAATTGGCGTACCCTGATCCAACGCTGATGTGACTTGACCATAGGCTGATCTCATGTCGGTGAAGTCTTTGTAAATAGGCTCTGACATGAATGTCTTCTTGGCCGACATCTTGTTCTCAAAACCCTTTTGACCAGTGTCAACGCTGACACTAGCAGCGCCTGATCTCTTCAACTTCATAATGTTTTCAAATGTCACTGGTACACCAGCAGCATTGAGCAATTGCACCTCGGGGGGTGCAGACTCAGGCTTATCTAATTGACGCAAATTATTCAGATTCACATCCATGCCAAGTGCTTTGAGAATCCTGATCTTCTCAGGGTCAGCCTCTGGCTTATCAAGCATCCGCAAGTTTTCCAAAGTAGGTTTCATGCCAAGCTCTGCCAGCAGTCTTGCTTTCTCTGTTGGCTGAGTAAGTTTCAGCATTTCAGGTATGCCCTGTGCAGCAGGCAACGCCGACAGCATCATGCGCTGTTCGCGTGTCAAATTCGACATTCCACTGGGCGCAACGCTAGGCGCAGGCTGACCAATCATGGCGGCACGCTCTACTGTTGGACCAAGCGCCATGCCAGGCGCTGAAATAGCCTGCTCTGGTGTGATCTCCGCGCCAACTGTAGGCTGACCAGTTAAAAAGTTTTGATAAGCCAACTGAGCTTGCTGTGCGCGCTTCGCCTCATCCAGCTTCTGCTTGGTCATCAACTGTGCAATTGCACCCTGCTGCGCCTGCTGGTAGCCTGCTGCGCCAGCCTCTAAGCCTTGTCCGAGTGCCTGACCAAGAGAAACTGGCGTGGTGCTTCTACCGCTTGATTTAAGCAGTGCAGCCGCCGCTGACAGCATCGCTTGGCGTTGCATCGCTTGGCGCTGTGCGTCTGTCAGATACTCATTGAGGCCACTATCAGCACCGCCAAAGAGCAAGCCACCAAAATTCATTGGTGACGCTGCTGTTGATGGTGCTAGTGGCTGAAAACCAGTAGGACCAGCTATTGCGTTGTATTGATCTAAGAATGTTGACATTGTTTACCCCAGTAATCCAATCAGACCACCAATGCCTGCACCAACTGGTCCACCCAATTGATAACCAGCAGCCGCACCACCTAAAGCGCCAGCAGCTTGATTCCGATATGTTGGCTGAGTAGTTATACCGCCAACATTTGCTGGCTGCAATCCCAACGCGCCTTGCACAACGCCGAGCTTTTGCAAGCCAATATTGCGAGCTGCATCAAGCCTTGCCTGCTCAAGCTGCTGTCTAGCACCGCCAAGACCTAAGACTGTCTGCGCCCCCTGCATACCCAAGTTGCGAGCATTCATGGCCAACTGTGCAGCCGTACCATAGCCAGCCTGACGCATCTGCGCCGCTGTCTTGGCGGCCTGCTGCAATGCCGCCTGATCTGTCAGCGACTGCTGTACGCCATAACGCGAGCCGCCAAACGCTTTGGCCGCTGTTGCCTGCTGTGCATTTTGGAGTGCAGCCATTTGGCGTGACTGCTCAATGTCGCCCAATGTGTTTTGAATGACTTGCTGCTCATAGGGGTTCATGAACTGCTGAATATCTTCACCAGTAAATGGCTTGAGTCCAAGGTTGACAAGCTGCTCTTCGCCTGCGGCGTACAAAGGATTAAATCCAGCAAACTGCTGCACGCCAAGTCCTCCAGCAACGCTTTTTGCCTGCTCAAGATTTCGGAGGTACTGCTCTTTGATCTGTGGATCAATGCTGGTTGTTGCTGTTTGGCTGCCGCCGCTGTCTTTACTCATGTCTTACCCCTTAAATCGTTTCGCCGTTTTCACGAATGAACTTTGTGTCGCTGCCCAATGTGTTAAACACTTTCATCCAAAATTTTTCAACTGGCTTAAATATCCAGCCATGCTTGTTTTGCCCATAATGCCACTTGCCATAAGAGACAAGAGGATCGGCAAAGGTCTTAGCCACCATAAATTTGAATAGTTTGGATTGGCGCATCAGTGGCACAAAGACCTCGGCCAGCTTGTAATAGCCACGCTTGTTGTGGTCGGTGATCTTCTCATCGCGGTATCTGCGAACAACAGCATCCATAGTGCCGTCACCATAGCGAGCTTCAAGCATGATGAAGCAGCAACCTCCACCGCCTCCACCACCACCGCCGCCGCCTCCAGTGCCTGCGGCTGCTGATGCGGCTGCGCCTGCGGCTCCTGTACCCATGCCGCCTATACCTGATCCACCACCACCGCCGCCGCTGCTACCGCCACCACTTGAGCCACCGCCACCACCGCCAAGTCCACCCATGCCACTGCCTGTGGCGGCTGCTGTGGCGGCAACTCCTGCTGCGCCACTTCCCATGCCTGCCAAGCCACCGCCAGTAGTGCCGGCAGTAGTGCCAACATTACCGCCAACAGCATTACCAATTGCAAGGCCAGCCGTAGTAGTGGCATTAGCCACTTGACCAACAGTACCCTTGCTGGCAATGCCTTTCATGGGGCTGCCGCTGGTGGAGCTGACGCCGCCGCTTGAGGTAACGCCAGGCCCATCTATACCCATCACATTCATTAAAACTTTTATGGGTAATGGCATCAACAAGTTGACAAGATTTGGTACTGTCATGGCCTGCACTGAGGCTTGCTCGCCTGGCGTCATCTGAGCAAACGCCGCTTGTGCTGCTGATTGCTGTGCAGCAGCACTAGAACTACCACCGCCGCCAAGTCTTTGCTCTACAGCAGCATTAAACTTCATGATCGCTTGATTCTGCTCTGGCGTGATGTTGTAAATCTCAGGACGATAACCGCCAGTTGCATCAAGCAAACCTTGTGGTGCTTGCTGTGGTTGCTGCATCTGCGACATGATCTGCTGATAGCGACTATTCTGACCTTGTGGTGCTTGCTGCATCTGCGACATGATCTGCTGATAGCGACTATTCTCACCATATGGGGAAGTTGGAATTGCCCCAAGATAAGGCTCCGATACTCCATATGGATCAGTTGGAATTGTTTTAGGATAAAGTAATCCAGATTCCATAGTTGGAACTCCAACAGGCGCAGACATAGTCGCGTTATTCACGCCAGCAGCTCTAGCAGCCGCAGGACTGCCATACACCCTTCCATCAGGTCCATACACAACAACCGCTGGAGATATATCTCCACCACCTTGACTCATATCAACTCCTTAGACAAGATATGCCACTTTGGTGCATATCCCTCATCTGCCAAAAATGTCTTAGCCCAACCCTTACGGCCAGCTAAGGTAACTCGCGTGCAACCAATCTGCTTGCCCCAAGCCTCAATGAGTGGTCGCATCAGCCTGAGTTCATCTAGGTTGCCGCCGGCAAGAAAGAAGTGCAAATTCTTGAGTCGCGGGTAGACAATGATCTCAGTCACCACCACAGAGTCATCAGCAGGCCACAGTTGAAATCTACCTGTTTTGAGTCCCTCTGCAATGTCCTCAATTCCATGAGTTCCACCAGAGTATTCTAGTGCCGCCTCCACATGATGGCGCAGCCTCTGCAAATCCTCTTCGTCTGTCAACGCTTACCCATCGTCACAACATCAAATCGATTTACGCCAACGCGCCAATCTTCCAAAACTGCGCCTGTATATTTGACTTTTACCTGACGCCCAGCAAACCGCACATCGGTGGGCTGTGACGCTGGATATGGGCCGTGAGTCGTTTCTGTTGATGTCGGATACATCCTAGACTTAAAGCTGATCTGTACCTCGCCCAAAGTTTGCTCATCGGGGATCACCTGACGTACTGACACGATGTTCTCACCAACGCCAATCTCATAGGGTCCAGACTCAGCATAGACAGAGCCGCCATCGTAGGCATAGCCAACCTCATGCTCATAGATGTAGCCGTCAGACGAAACCATCAATGGCTGCAAATAGACACCTCGGTCTGTGCCTGCTGTGCGAGACAGTGAACCGATATTCCAATGCAATTCGCGGTAGTTGTAGATGACATAGGAGTCAACTTCATTGCTGGCGCTGGATGGGTAGAACCACCACACTTCACCATACTTGCTATTGTGTACGGCGTACACCTTGCTGACTTGGTTGTAGTTCATGTTTTGAAATACATAGTCAGAGACATCGCAAGGCAAAGGCTTGACATAGCCGTCAAACATCCAAAAGCCTGATGTAGACATCCACATAGCGGCAGTGTCGATGGCCGCTACAGCCTGAGAGGATATCAATCCACAGCCTGATCCAGCCTTTTCAAATGAGTAGACATATGGCAAACCCACAAATGTGGCGGTGTGGACATCAACATCAGTAAACAGCAAATTGATGCCGCGCACCTTTTTGCCTGCTTTCAATGAGCCAACTGTCTGCAACTCAAAGTCACCCGCCTGATTGGTGGCCGCTGCCGTCCATACAGTATCGTTCTCTTGATCGCACCACTTCACCAATCTAGGGTTACTGGACGCGCCCAAGGCAAAGATAAAACGCTCGGCGGTAGACATTAAAGCCTGACAACCTGTTGGCGCGTTGGTGATGGCCGCTGCCAGCGTTGGCGTTGAGAATCCCAACTGCCACTCGTAGAGCTTGCCATCAGAGTCAGAGCATCCAATCAGATACTCGCCCCAAGTGTCTAGGCTCCAAGTCGTTGCTGGTGTCACTGTGCCGTTATCAGGACGCGCCACACCATAGGCAAAGTTGCCATAAGTGGAGTACCCATAGCCAGTCTTGGTTGCGGCATCAGCTATGCCTACTGTAAAACTTGTTGGCGTGATGTCCTTGAGCGTACCAGCCTCGTTCATGGCGTAGAGCTTGGAATGCGTACCGGCAGCGATCCATCGATCTCCACTGTTGTCGCGCCAAGTCAATAAAGCTCGGCATGATCCTGTCATTTGACTGCTGGAACGCTTGCGCCAACCTCCAATCGGCCTGAGAGTGTTCTCAAACCAGCGTACCAAGTTGGCGTCAAACCACCGCCCAGTCGACTGATACTCAGTGCCGTTGCGGTACACGCCAGGTGGGATCTTTAAGGGTATGAGTGCCATAGCTGAATTATGCGGTTTCTACTGACAAATTGGACACAAAAGAAAGTGTGGCAATGACTGATGGCACTGCGGGTCTTGTGGGCGAGCTGCTGGCGGCAAAATGCTCAATGCTGACGCTAGTGCTTGTTGGCCTCCACATGATCTCCACATAGTCATTGGCCGACAGACTGACAAAAAAGTTCAGCGCGGCAATTAAGTGAGAGGGATCACCTGATGATTTTCTTTGTGATAGATGAAATCTGCTGTTTGATTTGTCAATGTTTGTGCCGTTCTTGCGAAACCATACATCCACATCTTGGCCGTCATTGGTGGTATTTTTGAATTGGATACTAAATTGCAAGTTGTACAAGCCAGCCTGAGATACATTGAGTCTTGACGAATTCGACAATGTCACGCCATTGCTGAAGTCGGTGGTGTCAAAGGTGATGGCATAGGCCGTTGTTGTATTGGCAGCCGTCTGATCTGTGCCGTCTTGAAACGCGCCATATGGGTTGTTGATGTACTTGCCGCCACGCGGTCCAAGGACCGCCGCAAAGATCGCCGTCAGCTTGGTGAAATAGACATTCAAGCCACCAAATGAAGTACCAAAGAATCCTTGGTCATAGGCAGGCGCAGGCGAGCCAAGGTTTGGCTGCGCTGGTGTCGTTATCTGCTGACCAAGATTGAGCGCCATTAGACGTTTCTCTCAAAGTGTGGGCAGTCCACCAATGACTTAAAGTTACCGCCCCAGCGATTCTTTGGATGCAGACTTTCCCAAAACGCGCCAAGTGGTGCAATGGTTGACTTATCCCAAATGATCTTGCCGTCTTTGAAAAAATTCAGATCAATGGCGCAACGCTTTAAGTGGATGGAGTTCATAGTCTTGGAACGCCCCGCCTTAAAGTGCAAAGCCTGTTGTTCGGGCGTTCTAGCCAACTCGCCACCAGTCACCACAAAGCCCTGCTCTGTGGCGTATTGAATCAACTTGCACATATCCAGTAGGAATGCAGCCTGTTCGGTGTTTAAGCTCATTTCTTCCTCATATCAGCAAGTTTTTCAATTGTTCTGCCGCCAAAGTATGCGCCCATGATCAACATACCCCAGTTGCCCAACAGAGTGACGTAGGACTCGTTTGCGTTGTATCCATAGGCAGACATCATGGCAAACAAAAAGTAGCCTAAAAAGATGGCTATAAGAGACATAGGCCGAATGTTCTTGGATAACCAACTGTCGCTAGACATATCAGCCTGCCAGCGATCTGTGATGTTGTCTGCATCAGACTGAGCAGCCTTTGCCAACAGATCAAGCTCGGCCAGCTCTAGCTTTGCCTTTTCAATGCCAAGCGCCAATAAATTTTCTTCATGGTCAAACTGAAGCTGTCTAAGTTTGCTAACATCTTCAGGGGTAGGTGCGTCTGGAATCTTGACACCAAGCGTGTTCTCCACCACCTCTTTACCCTTGGCCTGTATTGCGCTGGAGAGTAAACCCAAGCCGTTTTGGGCTAATGTGCCAAGCAGTGACGCAACAATTGGGATCATTCCTTTTTCTCCACCTTATTTATCAATCGTTTAACTTGCTCTTGTTGCTGCTTTGTTTCTCTCTTCGTTTCAAGGATATCCAAGTACATGGCGCCAATGATGGGTAACAGCAGCGCAAAGACAACCACCATTGAGATGAATGCAATTATGAATCCCATCTCGCTACTTTCATTTGATGGATTGCTAGGAATAGGAGCTGGAGGTATATAAAAACGATCATCACTGCCGCCATTACCAACGCCCTGTCTTGTAGTTGGTTTAGCATTTTTCTTCGTTGCCATGCCACCACCCTGTCCTTTGCTTCCTGTTCTAGCCTTTCCTTTTCTTGCTCCTCATTGAGTCTTGCATACTCTTCTTCAAACCTTGACCAAACCGCACCCAAGGCTGGGTCAACGTGATAAATCAGAAACTCTCTCAATTCAACTGCTTGGCGTTCAAGTTCAATTTGATTGAACACGTTTTCGAGCGCCTGTGCCTTAAGAGATTTTGTTTTTGGAGGATTGCGCTTTTGCTCTTCTGCTTCTTTCTTTACTTCTTCATGCGCCTCAAAAAACTGACCTATGAAACCCGAAATCTCTTTTGTGATCTTCCCCAGCTCACCACCTGTTTGCTTTATGTCCTTATAAAGCGCAACGCCTTGCTTGATTGACGCAATGGCAGCCAGTGCCAGGGTGAATGGGTCCACATCACTTGTCTTGCTTGCTGTCTAGTTTGTCAAAGATCTGCTTCAGAATGGATTTGATGTCTGCAATGTCAGATCGGTAGTCATCCTTTTGCACATAGCTGTGAGGTAGGTCGTTGACCTTGTCTTCCAGCTTTTGAATTGTGCGAGTCAAAGAATTGATGACATAGACCGCCAAGAATCCAGCAATGCTGAATATGGCATTGAAGATTTGTTGGTTATCCATTATTTGCTTTCCAATGCGGTGATTCGTGCTGTCAGGGCTGTGATGAGGGCTTGCTGTTCTTGAATGGCGGCAGTCAGTGTCGCAACCAAGAATGATGTGTCAATGCCTTGGTAGACAGGGCGTGTAGCCTCATTGCCATCTTCGTCTGTGTATGTTTCAACAGCATCTTTCTCGCCATTAACGCAGTCAGGAACAACCTCTTGCAGTTCGTGAGCAATAAATCCTTGACTGCTTGAGCCGTCTACATTCCACTTGTAAGTAACTGGCTTGAGCAGAGCAACTTTTGCCAATGCCCCTGTCATTGGTGCGATGGTGTTTTTTAGGCGGTAGTCGGAAGAGGTGTTGTAGGAGGTAGCAGTAGTGGTAACGCCAATTGTTCCAACACCAGAAGATGACCTTCTAAAAATTACAACTGTCCCGTCTGATGTATTCCTGTTGAAATTAACTGCTTCTGCCCCAGAATTGCTTGCAGATATCCCCGATGCGTTTGCCTCAAAGCCTGATGAAGCTAATCCTGTTGCAGTTTTTCCCACCAGCAAGTTACCGCTGGAGTCGATACGCATACGTTCTGTGCCATTTGTACCAAGTATCAAAGGGTTAGAAGTTGCGGCTTGCAAGACAGTAGCGTTTGTTCCAAATGCACTTGTGTTTGTGCTACTGGTACAAAAGAATTCACCAATATTATTTCCGCTGTCATTTACTAAATCAAGAATTGTGTATGCACCTACAGAATTACTTGTATTACGCAAATAATGTCTAGCAACTCCTGCTGTACTTTGAGAAACATCCAGCCTCCCTGCTGGCGAACTCGTACCAATCCCCACATTGCCGCTTGTGTTCCAAATCCCGCTTCCAGGGAAATTGGATGTCCCACTAACTGTCATCGTGCCAGCCACAGTCAATGTCTTACCCGATCCAATGTTCAAGCCAACTGATGTACCTGTACCAGCAGCCGCAAAGACAGCGTCCACGCCATCCAGGTCGGTATTGATCTTTGTACCCCATGTGTCTGTTGACGCGCCAACTTCGGGCTTTGTCAGTAATAGGTTTGTGGTGGTTGTATCTGCCATGCTGAAAACTCCTATGCGGCCTCTTGCCAAGTGATTGAATTGTCCGACAAATCAGTCCAACTTTCTGATGTGTCTGAAATTGGTGTCCAGCTCTCGGATGTGTCTGGTACAGCTCCCCATCCATATCCAATGATGATGCCAACAGCGCCAATAGACTGAACCCCAATTATCCCTATGGATATGACATTTGATACGCTGCCAACAGCGCCGGTTGCACCATTTCCTGTAATTGCTTGGAAAGTGATGACCTCTGATGGCATCGTTTGCACAGCACCAGTAGACGCATTGCCAGTGATGGCCGCTGCGCTTGTCAGGCCAACAGTGCCAACAGCACCAGTTAACGCATTGCCTGATAGATCAATTGCAGCAGACTGAGTAACGCTACCAACTGATAAGGTTGACGCATTACCTGTAAGCGCCTTGCTTGATGCCGCTAAGACCGATCCAACAGCACAGGTTGACGCATTGCCTGTGATGGCAATGGAGATCGTGAATCCAACTGTGCCTACATTGCCGGTGGCAATAGTCCCATCTTCTTGGATTGATCTGTCGGCCAGCAGCGTACCAACAGCACCAGTAGACGCATTGCCGCTGATAACGACATTTCCTATGCCATAGACACCAAGGCCGTAATAGCCAGAACCATAAGCAGCCATACCGCTGCCCTAGTTAAGCCAGCCTGATCAGGCCAGTGCTTGCATCATTGGTCGGCATGGTCAGCGTGAACGTGCCGGCAGTCACTGTCTGACTGCCAAATGTGTGGACGCTGACTGCCTTGTTTGACTGAGTCGAGTTATAGATCAAGACCGCGTCAAAGGCTGTAGAAAGAGTGACAGCAGAGTAGCTGATGCTGGCGCTGGGAGTCACAAAGGCTGTAGTGCCACTGGTGCTTGGAGGTGTGCCAAATGTCACTGTAACGCCGCCTGCGGTGTAGCCTGTGCCTGTCACCTCACCTGTGGAGCTGTAGGCTGTGGTGGACGCGTTGACAGTGGCAGAGGCCAAGTACAGAGCAGCCTTAAAAGTGTCTGCTGTGGTGGCAGCGCGTACTACGCCAGTGCCAAAGTTATGGTGGCCGACAAGCAGCTCGCCCTTGAAACTGGTACACATTGCTTGCGTATTGGCCATGATTTATTCCTTAGATTTGTTGACTGATTCCATCGGCAAAGACACTTCTCTTTAGCGCCATGTGGACAGATCGATGCACCAACTCACCATCAAGCCAATACTCTACCCAGCTCGTTGTCTCGGTATCGTTTTCCAATGAACCCTCACGCTTCTCAAGCAATGAGTCATCCATCTCGCCCTTGGTGGTGTTGACTATCATCCAAATGTCCTTGCTCTTGCCATAATCGCGCCGCCGGATGTAGAACCACGATCATCTGCAATCTGCAATTGATCCAGTCCTGCCTGATACAGCGATGACCATACAGTGATTCTCGCATCGTCTTGCAAGTATGGCGCAGCCTGTAAAAGCGATCCATACAAATACACATCAGGCGCTTGAGTCAGCAGCCAGTTGGTGGTGTTTGTATTTGATAACTTAGCCAACTTTGCGTAATAGACCAGCTCGGCGGTGTATGCACCATCAGGAATTGGTAGCAGTCGGATTTGACCGCCAACAATGCTGAAATACAAAGGCTTGCCGCTGGACAAGTAAGTCGTATTCGACAGCGCATCCATTGCATCAATGGTTTGGAATGTGAGATTGGTGACTGGATTGGTATTGATCTTGATGGCTTTGACTTCCAAGAAGTCATCAGGCACTGTGCCGTACTCAGCAGCCGCCGCAAATGTTGCATTGGCACGCACAATCATTTGGCGTGTACGCAACTGGCGTTCAATCTGAGCCTCTGCCAAGCTGACAAAGTCTGAAATGGCAGTCGTCAAATCAGTGCGGTTGAGCCAGTCGCCAACCGAGGTCTTCAGCTCCGCATAAGTCGTGAGTGCCATCAGGTAACCTTTTCAGTTTCTTGGACTTCACGCATCACCCAAGTATGGTCATGCTTGAATTCAAACATCCCAATGTGGCCTATTTCCTTGCTCACATCGTGATCAATCCATATCTTAAAGCCTGCATCTCTGGCTTTCTTACAGAAGAAAACATCCTCGCCAATGTAGCCACGTTTGTCATGCCGCCATGGAGTCTCGAACCAAGGCTCTGACAAAGCCGCAAAGACATTGGCCTTGATCAGCATCACGCCCATGCCAACCGATCCAACTTCTTGCAGGCCAGTTGATTCGGGCATCGTATATACCAGCTCACGCTCGCCATTCTCTTTGTAAATCTGTGCGGTTGGTCCTGTAGGCATACGTCTGCGAGCGCAGTTTGTCGCCACAATGTCCAAGTCATGTTGCAGCAAACGCTCAATCATGTCGTGTGGAAACCGCATATCTGAATCAATGAAAAGCACATGAGTGCATTTTTCACGCATCGCATCTAGGCACAATTCAGCTCGCTGATTGGCGATAAGCGTCCCCTGCGATATTTTCAAGCTGATGGCATCATTGGTGTTCAATGTGTGGTTAGCCACCATGTTGACAAGATCATAGGTAAACATGGTGTGAACCATGTCACGCGCTGGTGTGCATACTGCGATGTATTTCATATTTGTCCTGGTCGTACACGAAAAAATCTATTCTCTGGATCATTAAGCCAACGCTTCATATATTCCTGATCTTCGAGCTTGCCCTCTGATTTGAGCTTTGCATATATAGACATTGGAATGCTTGCAACGCGGTGAAACTCACCTTTCCAGCCAGCACGTTCATCAACCATATTGAACTCTTGCTTGTTCTCTTCAATGATGTCTGTTACATCCTGCTGGGTCTGAATCGTTGCCTCATCAGTCTCAGGGTTGTAGTGCCAATAGCGTGTGATGCCCTGATCTTTGTCTTCGCTGAATATTCTTTTTTCCATGTAAAAAAGGGGGGATTGCTCCCCCCTCTCCTTTGCTTCGTTTAAGAAGTAACCAAGTCTGCTGCCAAGCCGTGGGCATTTTCAGCAAGAACTTTATGACCCCATTCAACCAAAAGCATACGCTTCTCAGCGTCACCAGTCTTTGCCAACTCAACTTGTTGGTAAGGACGCAGGGTAGTCAACTTTGCGTACTCGGGATCGATCACCCAAGCGTCACGCTCGCGCTGGAAGCGGTTGGGGACAACTTGAACTTGACCAAAATCGCTGACATAGATGTCGGCTGCACCGATGATGGTTGCAGGACGATCACCGCCGTTGATGTTGTAGCGAGCTGATGCAATGCCAGTAAAACCTGACACGCGCTGCTTGTTGACAGGACCAACCATCAAAATCTTAGGTGTGCCGCCTTGTGTCCATACTTTTTGAATCACATTCTTGAGAATGGTTTCAGTGAAAGTACGCACAGTGCCGTCAGTGCGAGCTGAGTTAGGCAAGGTGGTGTAGCTAGGATTTACGCCGTTGGTGGTGTCATAGTCCACGTTGGTCTTGATGTAAGCCTGCAAAGAAGCAGTCACGCGAGCTGTGGTGGTGTTACCGGCAACAGCAATGCCGCCGTTCAACATCACAAACTCTTGGTCACGCTTTAGCTCGCTTCCGCGCTTAGCTATTTGATATGCTAATTCTGAGCGTCTGCCTGCTTTATTTACTACTTCTTCAGTATTTGACAAGACAATAGTCTTGCGTGAAATCTGAGCGTAGTTGGTCAAGCGAACAGTAGCTGTCACTGAGTTAAAAGTTACATCATCACCCTCAAGCTGTGCGTTAGCAGCAGCAGAGTCCAATGTATCTGTCTGCCATTCAAACAGAGTATTGGTGACGCTTTCGCGGCCAATGTTGGACATATAGGGAGTTTCTTCGGGAGCGATGTTTGTGATGACATTGCTCAAGTCTTCACGAATACCCTTTGCAGAGTAGGTCGTGAACGTGTTCGTTACGATAGCCATGATTTATTCCTTATTTCAAAAGTTGGAAGATTGCATTGGCCGCATCATCGACACGGCCAGTTTTCGCGACGCGCTGTTGTGCGCGAACTGCTTCAGTCGTATTTGAGACTCTTCCTGCTGCACCAGGCTTGGCAGGCCGAGGGCCGTTGTTAGTCACTGGCTTGATGTTGCCCCTCTTGGACATCATCTGATCGTATAACGCTGCCTTACGCAGCATCAAGACCGCCCTGTGATCCACCACACTCTTCAACTCGTCTGGTGTGAATCCGATCTTTTGACCGAACTCAACAAGCAAAGCCTTTTCAGCTTGAGCTTTCTTAGCGTCTTTCCAATCAGGGATGGCCGCCAATAAAGCCTCTTGTTCCTGCTGCAATCTCTGCTGCATGAACTGTGCTTGCTCCTGCTGCGATAACTGAGCCAGTCGTTGCTGTTCACTTTGAATAGCCGCCGACTTCTCTTGGTTTTCGCGCATCACCTCGCGCTGCCGTACCCATTCGATGGGGTCTTCCTGATAAAGACGATCCCAATCAATGTTTGGCTGCGCCGCTTGTTGAACTTGTGATTCCAACGCACTCAATAACTGAGCGTACTGTTCACGCTCGGCACGCACTGCCTGCAACTCAGCTTCGGTAGTCTTACGCACCTCTGCGATTTGCTGCGTTTTGCGTGTGTAATCCTGAGTCCTTGAATATCCCTTTTGAAGCTCGTCTAGCGTCACTTCGACTTCTTTGCCGTCAACTTTGACGGAGAAGACTTGTGGCTGTTCTTGCTCCTCGGTGTCTTCATCTAACTCGGATTGTTCGGCATCTGTTTCATCATCAACCGCGTCTGCATCTGTTGATAACTCTTCTTCTACCGCCGCGCCCTCATCGGGCGACTGCGCCTCGCGGTCTTCCTGTTGTCCCTCATCGGGCAGTAATCCCTCAAGTGCATTGGCTGCTTCAGCCACATTCATTGGACCCTGTGCTGCACTGCCTGCTGGCGTTGGTGCTACTGTCTGCATGGTCTATTTTCCTATTTAAACAAGATTCTTTTGCGCTCGCTCAATGGCGCGTTGCGCCACCTTGCCGTTGTCCACCATCTTGGTGACCTCAATGCGGAAGTTTTCAATAGCCTTTAGCATTGACCAGGCGATCTCGCGCTTGGCGGTTTCTTCGGGTTTGCTTGACTCAAAAACCCAATACTGATCATTTCGCATCTTTTCCAGTACCGCCGAGAAAACCTCGTCATTGGCTAACTGGTGAGCCTTTTGACCTTTGCGTACTGCTTCATCACTCATTTAAACCATTCCATTAAGGTTGATGGGTAGCACTTGCTCAACTGGCGGCGCTTGTACTTGGTTGGCGGCTTGCACCGCCTGTTGCACAAGAGCCGTCTGCTGTTGCATTGCCTCTCTGTCCATTGACTGCTGCGCTTCAATCTCAGCAGTGCTTATCTGTGCGCCGTACTTTAACTCAAGTTCATACTTCTTGAGCATTAAGTCCTGCGCCAATTGATCTCTTCGATAATCGTCATCTCGGATCATTTGCTCGCGCTTCAATTCCAGCTCGGCAGCCTTTTTCTGAATGTCAGCTTGGATCGACTGAGCCTGCACCTGTGCCAGCACTTCTTCGGGTGTGGGCTTTGGCTCAGACTGTGGCATCTGAAAGTCAGCAGGCAGGGCTTGGAAGTAGCTTGATGCGTCCTTGAATCCTGACAATTCCACAATCTTTTGGATGGTGCGGATGTACATGGCGGGTGTCACCACAGGGTTACCCAAACCAAACTGCTGCATGATCTGCTCTTGCTTGCCAGCGATCATGGTCAAACCCTGCATACGCTCACCCAAGTCGCCATTACCCAAGCCAATATTCACCGACACGTCCATGCTCGCGTCCCATGCGCGAGGATCGATCTGCACCCACTCATTACGCAAACGCACCATGCGTGGCTTGTCTTGGTGTGTGGTCATCAAGTACAGAATGCCCTTGAAGAGCTTCTTCATGCCCTCGGCCAAGATGCGAGCTTGCAACTCAAGCCTTTGACTGCTGGCGCTGACTGTGGCGGCCACCGCTGCCTTGGTGGTTGACTGCAACGCATCAGGGTCTAAGCCCATCGCCGCCTTGCTCATGCCGGTGCGGTCTTCGCGCATCTGATCCATGTAGTCGAGCATGGGGAATGCGGCCTGTCCAACGAATGGGCTTGAGAATGGCTGCACCATGCCTGGCGCTCTCATGCGGATGATCGCCCCAGTCTCGTTGTTCAGCACATCGTCAATGTTGACCTGACCCTCAACCACCGCTGTACGCGGGTGGATTGACTGCGCCAGAGAATCCAGCGTATTACGCATGATCTCGGACTTGATCTCTTGGATGTCATGCGTGATGTCAAAAATCGACATTGCTTCCAAAGGCGAGGTGTGTGGCTCGGGGTCGCAAGGGAAGTCCACAAATGGGATGTAGCTGGCGGGTAAATTCCGCACCATGGTGTATCCCGAACCCATACAACAGATTTTCCGCAACTCGGGGATGCCATCGCCGTCATAGTCCACGCGCATATACGCTTCAATGTACAAAACCCTGCGCTGCATGGGATTCATGCTGTCCGCAGCGCCAAAGGTGGTACTCAAAGGCTGACGCGCCAAATACTCGTCATTGCTGTCTAAGTCGGTGCTGCTGATGTTCTCTTCGATCTCATCTTGGTCATATCCCATGCCAATCAGGTCAGAGACTGTCGCCATTTGGCGGTGGGCAATGATGCCAGCATCATCAAATGATCTTGCGCGGCGATCAAGCAACAACTCCTCGGGAGGTACGGCCATGATGCGGATACGGCCATCTTTGGTATTACGCTTGATCTGAACGTCATGCAACATAGGTTGTTGCATGGGCATAGGCAAGCCAGTCATTGGATCAGGCTGTGGCTGCATCATCTCCATCGGCATCGATGGATCGGGATAGCTGACCACGATCTTGACCTCGGCATCCTCTTGCATCAGGATTTGCACAGTCTGATCATCAAGGCCAGAATATTCTTCGATCTTGACCTCTTCGTTTTCTTCCCACCAATACTTGGCGATGCCGCACTTACGCACCAGCGAGTCCTTGAACAACGCATAGGTGGTCATGAAACCATTGTTGTCGGCGCTGAATATGTAGTTGGCGTAATCTGTCGCCTGCTGTGCACCAGCCACATCCTCTGGTCCACGCGGCACATACTCCACCACATTCTCAGAGCTGAAAAAGACTTTCATCAGGCTTGGCATCATGGCGCTGACAGTGTCGCGCACCTCCATCGCCACCACCTGACTGCGGCCATCTTCCTCGTTGCCAAAGGGATCGCCGCGGTAATATTCAGTACCCTTGGCGCGAATCGGCGACACATCAGAGTCGATGTAACTGACAGCGTCCTCCAGCTCGGCAGAGACAATGCCCTGCAACTCGGTGTCATCCATTGGCTCAATTGCGCCAATGTCGGTGGTGATAGGTAATTCGCTCATTTTTTTGCCTTATTCCTCGCAGATATTGCTTTGGCCTTGGCTCGCGCATCAGCCTTACTGGACGCGCCCCACGCTTTCAAACTCAGCAGCAAGCGCGTTGGCTCGCCGTCTTTCATCTCTGGGCCGGCCATATTGCCCATTCTCGCAAGGAATGATGCCCTGCGCGGATTGTCGCCACTCTTGACTGGCGCTTTCAAATTCATGCCCTCGGCCTTGGCGCTGGCGCGTCCCTTGGCATTTAGACCGCCACTCGGACTCTTTCCCTCTTTACGCTGCCATGCGGGTGTTTTCATAAGGCACTTTCTTTAGGACTACATACATGGAGTCAACGGCGCGAGGCAGCCGCATCAACTCATCTTGCGGTAATTTTAGACTCGCACCATAGTCGCTGAGACGCATCTCCAAATGCACCAGCTCAAATCTGCTGCCATTCCATCCCAAATACCACGCCCAATCGCAGTAGTACACCCAAGACTTCTCGTTAAACGCACGCATATGGGTCGGGTCTTGCCACGCGCCATAGCTCAAGTCGTAGGGTACATGGATGTGCATCTCGCCGCCATCCACCAATAAGTCGCGGCAGTTGGTCATTGCGCTGACTAGATCAGGCAAATGCTCAAGCACATCATTGGCAATGATCTTGGCAAAGCGCATATCGGTGTCCAATGGCTTGCAGATATCCACCACCCAATCGGCGCCAACATCTGCGCGAATGTCAGCATTCACGCAATCTTCGCGGCGGTCTTTGCCAGAACCGAGATTAAGAGTTAAACCAGACGGCTGCATATTGAGGTCTATTCTTTCTTATCCAAGGCACTGCCTGCTGGGTCAGTCGGTTGCCGTCCATACCAATAGTCTGACTGCCAATGTGGTGGACATAGGATCGCGACAAATAATGGTGGAAACCAGCGGCACGCAAGTCTTCGCAATGCACATCATCCGAGTACCAATTCAATGGCGGGAACTTGAAGCAGTCCCAAGCATCTTTCCCAATCCAGCCAAAGATGGGACTTAGCACCTCCATCGGCACAATGGCATCCTCATAGGGGTACTTGAAGTAGTGCAACTGCTGATCAAAGGGATTGCTCCGCACATTCTGCACAGGACGCGCCGCGTCACACCGCGCTGACACCCATCCCACTGGCTCGCCAGTTTCGTGTATCAATTGAGATACATCCTCCATCAGATAGCGGTAGCTGGTGGGGGTCAGCACAATGTCATCATTGGCGCAGATCACTGAGCCAAAGCCATCGTTAAAGGCGCGATCAATGACATCGTTGTAGTCATCACCGAAATTGTGCGGCGCACCAAAGATCTTCAGATCAGCGTCATAGCCGCCAATAATGGACTCGGGTCCGCGCAAATAGACAGGCACTTCGGGACAATACTCGGCAATGCTTGTGAGCATCACCCGCAAACCTTTGCCGTGTACTGTGCTGATGCAAATCGGTGAGATCACTTCTTTGGCTTTGGCTTCTTGGCAGTCTTTGCGGCCAACTTGAAGTCAGCAGCAGACGGCGCGGCCTTGCTGCCAACCTTGTTCATCTTCTCGCCGCTGCCTTTGGCTATCCGAGCCTGTTTTGCATTGATGTTGGCATAGAGGCCAGGCTTAGTCTTCATTTTTTGTTCCAATCTTGATTGTGAGTAAGGATCGGCCATCATCAGAATCGCTCTCTTCCTCATTTTCTTCCACCACCCAAGCTGAACAAGTACGGCTGGACGCGCACTTGAAATCAAAAATTTCGCAATAACCCAAGTCGCCAGCGTCAATCATTGCCCATGGGTCGCCCTCTTCGCCAATACCTTTGGCAATGCACTCAAGCATCGAGTCATCCTGATTGAACGCGGCGCAGTTACCGCAAACGCTCATCTTCGCCTCTTCGGGATCAACTTCCCACTCACGCGCCATCTCCATCCAAAACTGCTTGTTGGGCAGCTTTGGATTCTCTGGACCATAGTTCGCAGAGTTAATCGCCTTGGCGCGATTCTTCAGATTTAACGTGATATCTTGCGTTGCCATGGGACAGCTCTCTTCGCCGCCCTCATAACCCTCGTCCTGATCCATGGCTTGATCCATGGTGCGTTTTAAGGTTGCCATTACTTCATCCCCTTTGATTTCATGTTCTTGGCTGTACGGCTGCCGCGCATAGGCAGCTTCGCCTCAGACATTGCGATCGCAATCGCCTGCTTCGGGTTCTTGACAACTTTGCCGCCTTTGCCGCTGTGCAATGTGCCTGCCTTGTACTCGCCCATCACCTTGCCAACTTTCTTGGCTGCTTTGGTCATCTTCATTTGAATACCCCTTTAAAAACAATTAACGAATTATGCAACCCTTGAGAGGTTTCTTTTCAACGGCTGGCTCCACTTGGTGCTGGCCTTGGACCCCATCATGCCAATCACCGCATCTGATGCGAATGTCAAGCAAAACGCATCAGCCTTGTCAGGCGAGGCCAAGCCGCGCTTCTTGATATCGTCCTTGCTCTCAATCTGAATCTTGCCGTTGCTTGTAAACATATACCTGACAGTCGCCAACTCAGCCACCAGCAGCTCATCTTTGGGCAACCGACAGTCCCTCTGCTCCAACCACGCCTTGGCCTTGTACCAAAGCTCGGCCTTTAAATTCCTGTAAGTACCGCCCATGGCCGGTGACTCCGACACATTGATGCCGCGAGCTGGCAGATTCAACTCTTTGAGCCTATCCACCACGCCAGCACCCAATCCAATGGAGTCCACCAATATTTCCTCTGGCCTGTCGCTCGGCGCCAACGCCTCAAACTCAGCCACCACCGCACCAGTCAACTGCATCAGGTCCAGATTCTTCCAAGTCTTTATAGGCTCAATCACCGCGTTGCCGCGCCTCTTGCACAGTGCCGATCGGTCAGAGCCAAACCGCGCAACGTCCAATCCCCATACCAGTGGAGCATAAGGTGACGCCTCAACGTCCCGATTCATCGCCAAATCCAGTAGCTCCATGGGAATGACAGTATCTTCATCACTTCTGGGGAATTCACCCAAGACGCGGATGCGGTAGGCGTTGGACTCCTCGCCATACCGCGCTTTCATCTCCTCTATGTATGCTTCGCTCACCCGCGGCGAGTCGGCGCAGCTCACGCGCATGGTGATCCAGTCACCCGCCAATCGATTATGGGTATCAAAGAAGAAACCGCTGGAACGCACAGGGTTGCCAAGCAGTAGCGTGACGGCGTTGTGGCCTGACATCGAACCAGACGCGGCCTCAAACACTTTCTCAGGCACGCCGGACGCCTCGTCAGCCACCAGCATCACGTTGTCGCTGTGGACGCCCTGTAACGCCTCGGGCTGCTCTGCGCGGGAAGTCCTGGCAGAGATGAACGCCTCTTCGTTGGCGTCTTTCACCTCAATGCGGTCCTGCTTCACCTCCAACTGGTCAGCCAGCATGGGGGGCAGCACCTTGACCCAACGCTTGACCTCGGCGAACAAGGCGTCATAGAGCTGTGAGCTGGTGGGCGCTGTGACCACCACCTTGACAGGGAAGCGCAGGAATAGATACCAAATCATCGCCCACGCGCTGGCGGTGGACTTACCCACGCCGTGGCCGGACCTGACCGAGATGCGGCGGTTGCCGGCGGCGATGTGGTTTAGGAACTCCACTTGCCACTCATCAGGCTCGGTGTTCAGTACCTCCTTGACAAACAGGACAGGGTTGTTCTTGTAGAGCTTGACGAATTCGACAAAAGGGTTATTCACCACCAAATCATTCGAATTTTTTTTCGGGGGGCGCTTTTGCGCGGTGGGGGGTAGGGGGGTGGGGGTCGGGTTGCTCATGGCGATATGTGTTTAGGTGCAGCTACAGCCGCCCCCGCCGCCGCGAGCAAGGGGGGGGTCGCCGCCGCCGCGCCAGCCACGGCCACGCGCTGGCGGCCAGTAAACGGCTGCAAAGTTATCCACAGGTCGATTTGTCTGTAAGTCATTGATTCATATGCTTTCTTACATTAACCTTACATAATCGGTTTAATACAATCACTATTATGTTAACTATATTGTGGATAACTCGGTCTGTTTTGCTTAATAAACAAGCAATTTGCGGTTGTCCACAGGGCAATGTGTACATCATTGGCTTTTTTCTGTGGATAAGTCATCGATCACCTCAACGTGGCGCAGTGCGGCCATGCGTAGGTCTTGCACGTTGATGTTGATTTGTTGCGCCTTTTGTAAGCCATAAGTCTTCTGATCCCATCGCTCGGCCAGCCACTGGCGAGTGCGGATGCGCTGGACATCGCGCTGCGGATTGCTGTCAGCCATGCTGTCTGCAATGGTCATTGTCTCCACCGCCAGCTTATCGGCTGCTTTCGCGCGCGCACGCGCAATTATATTGGGATCAGCGTCCTCAATCCATTGCTCTAGCGCCCTGCGCCCGATGCCAAGCTCGTAGCAAATCATGGTCTGTGACTTGCCTGCCTCAAACATCGACACAATCATGTCATCTGGCAGCTCTTCCAGCAACTCCATGTCTTTGCGAAACTTAGGTCTTCCGGCCATCTCTAAACCTTTCTGCCTGTTCGGAATTGAACTTGTATTCCATCTTGTCATTGTCGCTGAATGTCAGATCGTTTTCAAAGTCATCAAAGCCTGTTGCACCGCCAGGCTTGAACTCTGACGTTGGCTTGAAGCTGGTGAGCTGTGCACTTGGCACAAGCGCCTTGATTTTGATGACTTCCTGCATCCGAGGATCAGCCAGCAATGCTTCTAGTTCCTGCATTGACCAGATGTGGTGATTGGATAAGTCCTGACGCTGAGTCTGAATCGCTACTGCCTCATTGACTGTTCTGACGATCACCATGGTCTGACCATTCTGCATCTCCCACTCAATCCTCGGTATGGATGACGCTGGCTCCAGTCCCTCTTCGGTTGCCCATTGATCCAGCACGTTGTATGCCCTGATCATTCCCGCCACGCTTGAATCGAACTTCGCCCAATCTCTGGCCGCCATCGCCTGATGCAGTCTGCTGTTCTGAATCCAAAATTTCTCCCTCAACTCACTGCTTACTAAAGTAGTCAGTCTATTTTCTCCCCATTTCCTGTCGCTGGCGGCTTTGACCGACTCCAACTCCACCAACTTTGATTGCACATGAATCGTCCAAGCGTCTGCCTTTGGGCTTGGCTGCTCCACCACTGGATGCTTGTTTGGGTTTCTCTTTGTTGCCATGTCATTTCCTCGGTTTCAAATGGTGCATGGGTTACATATCATCGAGTCTTCTAGACTCTCGATTTGTAACTGTAACCATGCAAGCGTCAATTGGTAACATTTGTATCTTGTTTGTAACTTGTAACCTGTATGTTTATCCAGCCTCAAAGTCGCTGCTTTTGAACTGTAACCATACAAAATCGTCCCTGATCGCACCCTCGCCTGACTCAATCAGTCGCTGTTTTGCTCTGTGCCATGCCGTCTTAAACGTGCCTTTATCCTCATCGGTACACCCCATCTTTGACCACAATTCCTGCCTCCACTGCTCCAATCTGATCGCATGGCGTTGTAAACCATCGATGTACTTTGGCGCTCCATGCTCTTTGACCATCTTCTCTAAGCAAAGCATCTCAAGTCGCTGATTTTTTCCTTTTCCAGAGTTCCCTTTGCTGGCCTTTGACGGCTCAATATGCGTGTCATCGGATGACTGCACCGCCAAGCTGACCACTGGATCGCTGAGTCCCAAGCCTGCTGGCCTGATCTCTACCTCCACCATCACAAAGCCAAATCGCTCGTTGTCTGCGCCATCCTTTTGCTTGCTGATGGTGAGTACGCCTTTCATCTGCTCGTCAAAGCGCAGCAGCTCCAGCTCTGTATCTACGGCGCCAAGCAGTGAAGAGTGGCCGCGCAGTCCTTTGGCGGCGTCTTTGCCGCTGTGGTGCAGCACCATCAAGGCGCAGTTGAGGAATTCCTGCACCTTACCCATGGCCGTGATGAATGCACCCATGTCTTCCGAGCTGTTCTCGTTGCCGCCGCCAAAGGCTCTGGCGAGCGTATCCACAATGGCGAGGCTGAACTCCATGCCTGTCTGCTCCACCAGCGTGACCACGGCCATCATGAGCGCGTTGAAGTCCTCTGCGCTGGATCTGAGGTTGAGCTGATGCCTGACTATGTAGATTGGTGCGCCGTCCTCAGTCTGGTGGTGCATCTTGCAGGCTTTGATCCTTGCGCCGATACCGCCAAAGCCCTCGCCGGCCAAGTACAGCACCGCGCCTGTCTGCTTGACCTCTTTCCCCATCCATGTGCGCCCTGTGGCTATGGCCTCGGCAATGTCTAGGGCTATGAAGCTCTTAAAGCTCCCAGGCGGCCCATACAGCGCCGTGAATGATCCTTTCGGTATGACACCCTCAATCAGCCACTCGACTGGCTCATCCTGAATGGTGTCCCAAGATTCAATCTTGATGGTCTTGGTTGGCTTTGGTGCTGGTGCTTCTTTTGGTGGGTCAGGCGCGAACTCATGTGCAATATCTGCCTGTTTCTGTACATGATCCTTGTCTGATGTATAGATTTCGTCAGTTTTTGTACTTGATGCTGTAATTGCCTGTAGTCTTTCGGGTATCGTTACATCATCCACGCTGTTAATCTTTGGCGCTGCCTTGACCAGCGCCGCCAGCTCTGCCCTGCCGCCGCCTGCCTCGATGAACTCATATGCGTCATCGCCCTGCTCTTGCAGTCCAAGGTCGACTACCTTGAGCGCCTTGGCGATGGGCAGTATGGCCTCTGCTGCCTTGCGTGCGTATGACCAGCCTGATAGATCGTTGTCGGGCAGGATCACCACATTGGCGCCAGCGAAATATTCGCTTATCGCCTCGGGCCAATGGCCGGCGCCACTGTGCGCGGTGGTCGCCATCACGCCGAGACTCATCAGCGCGTCCACCGCCTTTTCTCCCTCGGCGAGATAAATTATTCTTCCCGCTGTCTTTGCGTCCAGCAACTCGGGCAGCTTGTAGGGGACTATGCGTGCGTCACCCAATGTCGGGTATCGCTTGCCGTCTGTATCTACTTTGTATAAACGATAGGTCTTGCCTGTCTCACCTACGCGCAATCGGTGCTTGACAAAGACTGTGACGCGGTCCTCGTCTTGGTACTGCCATTCCTGCTGGAACTCGATCTTTGGTAGTGGCTTGATGTTGGCGAGTGGGTCGGGGCGCTCCTCCAGCTCGGGAAGTAACTGCATATCCCTGATGGTTTGGAATACTGACTCCTGAGTGCAGCCACCATGACAATGAAACAATGGCTTGCCCTCGTCATCAATGTGTACGCTGAGACTTGGATTCTTGTCGCCGTTGCCTTTTCCGTGTGACGGAACAGGGCATGACGCCACCCATTGGCCGTTGGCTCTCTTCGCGTTGCCGAGCTGTTTGGCTATTTGTTCTGCTTGCATATTGCCTCTACTTGTTCTATGCGTTGCCCTATCCATGCCATGACAGGTACTGCCATGCTGTTGCC
>Ga0315905_10001055_pt1 | contig 29977 bp, 30 predicted proteins | sample LakEriMetagenome_5_FD_203522 | JGI IMG/M metagenome (GOLD analysis project Ga0315905, IMG submission 203522) | Freshwater fungal communities from buoy surface, Lake Erie, Ohio, United States - Buoy 4 MA121 | ecosystem: Environmental > Aquatic > Freshwater > Lake | place: USA: Lake Erie, Ohio...
TGGCTGAGGGCAAGCCGCTTTCGTTCAAACAAGAGGATGTGACCTTCACCGGCCATGCCGTGGAATGCCGGATCAATGCCGAAGACCCGCGCACCTTCATGCCCTCACCTGGCACCGTCAGCTGGTATCACCCGCCCGGCGGCCTCTATGTCCGCGTCGATAGCGGGCTCTATCATGGCTATAAAGTACCGCCTTATTATGACAGCATGATCGCCAAGCTGATCGTCTATGGTCAGACGCGTGAAGGATGCCTGATGCGTTTGCGCCGTGCGCTCGGCGAATTTGTGATTGAGGGCATGAAGACCACTATTCCGTTGCATCAACGGCTGTTGGAAGAGCCTGATTTCCAGAATGGCAATTACACCATTAAATGGCTTGAAGAATGGCTGGCGAAGGACGCGGAATAACCCTTTCCCGCCGTGCGGTAGCCTTTGGGCTGGCGGCTCTGCCCTTGGCGGGTTGCGCGCCTATAGGGCCCGACCGTGATGTGTTGTTTATTCCCGCGGACAAGGCTGCGGCGCTCACGCCCGATGACCCTAAAAGATTATTGGAACTGATAAAGCTCGATCCTGCGATCCGGCTCGATATGCGCTATGCGACCGCCAATAATTTCACAGGGCGGGTTTTATATGACGAAGCCCGCGCCTTTTTGGCGGCCCCGGCGGCCCACGCGGTCGCACGTGCCAGCAAGGCCGCTTTAGCCGATGGCTTTGGTCTGACGATTTACGATGCCTATCGCCCGTGGCGCATTACCAAAAAACTATGGGATGCAACGCCGGTTGGCCCGAAAAAGGAATATGTCGCCAACCCCAAACGTGGGTCCAAACATAATCGTGGTTGCGCCGTCGATCTGACCTTGCACGATTTGCAGACCGGGCAGCTTGTCGAAATGCCGACCGAGTTTGATGATTTTTCGGAAAAAGCGCACCGCGATTATGCCGGCGCTTCGGCGGCGGCCATGGCCAACCGTGCGCGGCTAGCACGTTATTTGGAGGCAGAAGGTTTCGTCGGCCTGTCCAACGAATGGTGGCATTTTGATTTTACCGGCTGGGAGCAATTTCCGGTTATGGATATTCCGTTTAACAAGATTGTTTAACGCATCCGTTCATCAAAACACTTCCTTTCATGAACATGAATGCCCAATTCAGTTTCGCTTCAGCTGAATCGGCGCAGACGGGTTTCAACGCAGACGCATGGTGCCTCTGCCATGGAGACCTGCCATGAAAAAATATATGTTAATCACTTTGGCGACCGCGGCGACGCTGTCACCCTTTGCGGCGCATGCTGCCTCGGTCGCACCCGTTCGCGCGGACGTGATGGTGGAAGACTTCGCCGATTTTCAGCGCGAAGACCGACGCGCCGAACGGCAAGAGGCCCGCGCAAACCGAACGCCCGAACAAAACACGGAACGGCGCGCCGAGCGGCAGCAAAATCGGCCGCAGCGCCCGCAGTCTTTGCAAGAGCCCGACCAAGTAGCAGAAATCGCAAATCGCGCCGCGCCGCAGCGTGATGGCCCGCGCACTGAACGCCGTGAAGCGCGTCAAGACGGCCGTTATTATGATCGCAACCGAGATGGGGACCTCGACCGCCGCTGGGACCGCAATCGCGATGGCAATCTGGACCGGAATTGGGATCGTAACCGTGATGGCCGGCTCGACCGGCGCTTCGACCGCAATGATGATGAACGCATTGACCGTCGCTATGACCGGAACCGTGATGGCCGGTTGGACCGGAACCAAATGGGCCGCTGGACCCATAATTGGCGCAATGACAATCGCTATAACTGGCGTAAATATCGCGAGCAGAACCGGAACTATTACCGCCCCGGCCGATATTATGCGCCTTATCGTGATGGCAACTATCACCGCATTTCCATCGGCCTCGCATTAGCCTCGGCCTTTTTTGGTCCACGTTACTGGATCAACGATCCATGGCAGTACCGCTTACCCGCCGCTTATGGCAGCTACCGTTGGGTGCGTTATTATGACGATGTCCTTTTGGTCGATATACGCAACGGACATGTGGTTGACGTCATTCGCGACTTTTTCTGGTAAGCGCGTAAAGAATAAAAGGCCCGGACCCATAGTCCGGGCTTTTTTGCTTGTAACCTTGGCGCAAGCTGACCAAACTCTCGACCATAAACAGGGGAGAAGTTTCGATGTTACGTTGCCTATTATTTGCAAGCGCCGCTTTATCATTGGCCGCGCCCGCGTCCGCCGCGACGCAAGCCATCATCGTTGGCAACCTCATCCCCGATGCCGCCACCGGCCCCACGGGGCCAGCCGTCATCTTGGTCGAAGATGGGCGCATCAAAGACATCGCCAAGGGCATCAATAATCCGTTTCAAGCAGACAGCGTCGTTGACCTGTCGACCAAGACCTTAGTCCCCGGCCTTATTGACCTTCATGTTCATTTAACCGGCGATCCTGGCGATGATTATCGCGACGAGGCGGTGAACCCTGACGAATGGGGCGTAGTCATGGGCGTGAAGAACGCGGCATTGACGGTCAAGGCTGGCTTCACCACTGTGCGGGAGGCGGGCTCTGCGCAGAATACCGCTTTTGTCCTGCGCCGCGGTACAGCCGAAGGCAGCATCATTGGCCCGCGCATCATTGCCGCGGGGCCAGCCTTATCCATCGTGGGCGGCCATGGCGATGTGTCCGGCTTCCGCAATGACGTCATTGCTGCATTGGAAACAGGTTATACCTGCACAGGGCCCATCGAATGCGCCGAAAAAGTCCGTAAATCCTCGCGCGCAGGCGCCGATGTCATCAAAATCACCGCAACCGGCGGCGTCTTGTCGCAACAGGGCCGCGGACTGGAGGCGCATTTCACCAGCGAGGAAATGCTGTCCATCACCAACACCGCACATTCACTGGGCCTAAAGGTCATGGCCCATGCCCATGGCGCGCGCGGCATTGAAGCAGCATCGGCGGCGGGCATTGATTCCATCGAGCATGGCACATTTGCCGATGAAGCCGCGTTGAAGGTGATGAAGGCCAAGGGCACTGCTTTGGTGCCCACGTTAATGGCATTGGAGGGCGTGCGCGCCCGTCTCGGCAAGGGCATCTACACCCCGACAGTTGAGGTTAAGGCAAAGCAAGCCGTGGAGGCCGCTGGTCGCCAAGTGCGGCGCGCCAAGGCGATGGGCGTCACCGTCGCCTTTGGCACCGACGCGGGTGTGTTTGAGCATGGCCGCAATGGCAGCGAATTTGCCTTGTTGGTAAACGCCGGCATGACCCCGACCGAGGCATTGGCCAGCGCCACGAGCGTGGCCGCCAAAACGCTGGGACTGGAAAATGAAATCGGCCGCATTGCGGTGGGCTATTCCGCTGATCTGGTCGCGGTGAATGAAAATCCGCTGACCAATATTCGCACCCTCGAAAAGGCGGAATGGGTCATGGTAAGGGGTCGCATCATTCCGTGATTCGGTGATCCCATGACCACAGATACGCAAGACAAAGAGTTTGACCCCAATAATGATCCCGCCAAGCTGGCGCGGATCGGCGCGCATGTCACCAAAAGATTGAATGCCAATCCGCTGGTGCAGCAGGTCGAACATCCCGATGCGCAATTATATGTCTATCAAGGGTTTTTAAGCGCCAAAGACTGCAAGACATTGATTGCGAAAATTGATGCCGATGCCGTGCCCTCCACGCTGTACAAAGGCACCGAGCAACAGGGCTTTCGCACCAGTTACAGTTGCCATCTGAACCGGTGGGACGCATTCATCGCCAAAATCGAAGCACGGATGAGCGATGTTTTGGGCATCGACAATGAATATGCCGAAACCATGCAGGGGCAGCGATACCAAGTCGGCCAAGAGTTTAAGGCGCATCATGATTTTTTCCACCCCAGCCAAAGCTATTGGACGCAGGAAGGTCCACGGGGAGGACAGCGCAGTTGGACGGCCATGATCTTCCTGAACGAACCCAAAGAGGGCGGCGCGACCGAATTTCCCAATCTTGGCCTTGGGGTCCGTCCACAGGCCGGAATGATGTTGATGTGGAACAATGCGAAGCCCGACGGGACACTCAACTATAAAACCCTGCATACCGGTACACCGGTCACAAAAGGGGTGAAACACATCATCACCAAATGGTATCGGCAAAATAACTGGCTAGAACTGACAAGCGCCAAGCCGTCTTGAACGGCATCGCACTGCGCTTGCCACGCATTTATTGTCGTCTGTCGAAATCATCTTGTGCTTGGTTGTGCGCACACGGCAAGCCATGGCCCATCCCACAGCCTTTTTAAGTCCAACCTATAGATTTGTTAAAAATATATTCGGAGAGTTTCCCATGAAAATGAAGCATCATATCCTTCTGCTTAGCTGCGCTGCCTTATTATCGCCTGTCGCCGTGCAGGCGCAGGTCACCACGACCGAAGCCGCCGCAACCGAAAGCCAGAAGCTATCGGCATTATTTGCCGCCGATGATGAGGCAAGCCTGCAGCGCAACCCGTTGAACGCCATGTTCCGGGGCGATATGCGCTATGCTGATCGTTTTGGGGATTTCATCAGCGATGCCTATTTCGCCAATGAACGCAAGGCCGCCGAAGCCAATTTGGAAGCTCTGAAAACCATCGACCGTGATAAGCTGAACGCGACCGACAAAATCGCCTATGACGTGTTCAAGCAGAACCAGACTGATGCGCTGAAGGGCTTGTCGAAAGAGATTATGGACCTAACCGTTGTCCGTCCGCTCAATCACTTTTTCGGCTTTCACACTTTCTACCCAACCTTTGCCAGCGGACAGGGTGCTGCGCCGTTCAAGACGGTGCAGGATTATGACAACAATCTGAAGCGGCATAAGGAGTTTATTGTGCTCATGGATCGGTCGATTGACCGTTTCCGTCAGGGCATGGCCTCGGGCGTGTTCGAAACAAAGATGACGATCACCAACGTCGTCGATCAGTTGAATACGCAGCTCGCGCAAAAGACCGAAGAATCGCCTTATTATGGCCCCGTTCTGAAATTCCCCGAAGGTTTCAGCGATGCCGACAAGGCGCGTTTGACGGCCGAATATCGCGACATCATCGAAAACGGGCTGTATCCTGCCAATGCCCGCCTGCGTGATTTTCTGCGCGACAGCTATTTGCCCTTGGCGCGCGAGCAAGTTGGCCTTTCGGCGATGAAGGGCGGCGAAGGCCTGTATCAATATATGATCGAGCAAACGACGACATTACCGTTGAAAGCCGACGAAGTGCACAATCTCGGATTGTCCGAAGTCGCGCGGATCAAATCGGGCATGGAGGCAATCCGCAAGCAAGTCGGGTTCAAAGGCACTTTACCCGAATTTTTTGAACATTTGCGTTCGGATCCGAAGTTCAAACTCGGCAGCCGTGATGCCTTAACCCAAGGCTATTATGACATCGGCAAGATTGTTGATGCCAAGATTTCGACGCAGTTCAAATATCTTCCCAAGGCCCCGCTTGAAATTAAGCCTTATGAAGAATTCCGCGAAAAATACGAAGCGGGCGGCAGCTATCAGCAAGGCACGCCCGATGGTTCGCGTCCCGGCACATTTTATTTCAACGCTTATGACCTGCCAAGCCGCACGACCCCTGGCATGACCACACTTTATCTGCATGAAGGTGCGCCTGGGCACCATTTCCAGATCAGCATCGCGCAGGAAAATGAAAAGCTTCCTGCCTTCATGCGCTTTGGCGGTAACACCGCTTATGTGGAAGGCTGGGCACTTTATGCAGAAACCTTGGGCTATGATATGGGCTTGTTCAAAGACCCGTATCAACGCTTTGGCACATTGTCGGACGAAATGCTGCGCGCCATGCGCCTCGTCGTCGACACGGGCCTGCACAGCAAGGGTTGGACGCGCGAACAGGCCATCGACTATATGCTCGCCAATAGCGATATGGGCAAAACCGACGCAACCGCCGAAGTGGAACGCTATATCGCCATTCCAACGCAAGCCTTGGCGTATAAAATCGGTGCGCTCACCATCATGCGTCTAAAGGACAAGACCAAGGCGCAATTGGGCAAAAAATTCGACGTCCGCGAATTTCATAATCAGGTTCTGAACACCGGCGCATTGCCGTTGACCGTTCTTGAAAAGAAAATCGACGATTGGATTGCCGCGTCGAAATAAACGCATAAGCTTCCCGGTGAGAATGCTTGCCGGGAAGCTGCGGTCAGGACCACTTGATTGGTGTGGCGGGTTGATATAGCTCCTCGGTCAGGGGAGAGTATTTTATGCCAAGTTTTGCCGCCAGCCTCGCTGGTTTTGTATTGCGCACCACGGGCTATTATCGCCGGATGTTCAGCGGTGGTCCGCAATTTGAAAAGAATATTGCAAAGATCCGTTCGGGGCCCTTGCCATCGCCCAAGCCACATGCGGATGTCGACATACGGCAAAGCGAATTTCAGGGCCGTCCTGTTTGGCACCTTGCCCCAAAAAATGCTGCGCCAACCGCGCATATCTTATTCTGGCATGGCGGCGGCTATGTCTATCCTGCAACTGATATCCACTGGAAATTTCTGTCCCGCATGGCGTCGGTACATGGCTGGTCCATTACCGCGCCGCTCTATCCGCTCGCGCCAGAAAATACGGCCGATCATATCACCAATTGGGCGATGGATTATTATACCACTTATAAGGCGGAGACGGGGGACACCGCCTTTGTCATGGGCGGCGATTCTGCCGGGGGCGGCCTGACCGCTGCATTGGCGCAAATGGCGCGCGATAAGGGGCATGCATTGCCTGCCAGCCTGTTGCTCATCTGCCCATGGCTGAACTTGGACCCATCCCATCCCGACCAACTGAAAACCGAACCCCGCGATGGCATATTGACCATAAGCGGGATTACCGAAGGCGGCGTGCTATATGCGGGCGACTTGCCGCGCACCGACCCAAGATGCAGCCCGATTTTCGGCAATTGGGATGGCTTGCCACCGATCCTCGCTTTTGCCGGCGGCGACGACATATTGGTCACGGACGCGCGCGCCTTGAAGGCGAAGCTGCCTTCGGTGGAGCATATCGAGATGGCGGGCATGTTGCATGATTGGCCGATTTTTAGCTTCAGTGAATCGCGCAAAGCACAGGCAAAAATGGCCAATTTTGTGACGCCAGCGGTGGCATGACGCATTTGCCCAAGCGCCAGCCGGGCGTTATGCTCTCTGCATGAACATGGGTGCATCATGCCCGCGGTAAAGGCCGCCAACCCGCGCGACGTTTTCGCCGCAGAAGACTGGCGCGCCATCACCACCTTATCGCGGTGGCGTGGCATCTGGTTGGTGCTGCATGGGTGGATGATTGTCGCGCTTGCGGCCTTTGGCGGGGCGGCGGCATGGGACTATCACTGGCTCGCTGGCATTCTGGTGACGCCTTTGGCGCTCGCCATATTGGGCGGGCGGCAATTGGGGCTTTCGATCCTGATGCATGATGGCGCGCATGGTTTGCTGCACCCCAACCGCAAGACCAATAACTGGCTGGGTCAATGGCCAACCGGCGCCGCGACGGGCAGCGATTTGTTCGCCTATCGCACTTATCATTTGACGCACCATAAATTCACGCAGCAGCCCGAGGACCCAGATCTATCTCTGTCCGCCCCCTTCCCCACCAGCCGCGATAGCCTGCGCCGCAAATTCATCCGCGATCTGACGGGGCAGACATTTTACAAGCAACGGCGCGCACAATTTGCCGCCGCTTTGCGCGGGGCTGGCACCACCGCGCACACGGTGGGCCGGTTTTTGGTCTTACAGGCCATATTGCTGACGATATCTTTACTCGTCTGGGGTTGGACGCCGTTTCTGCTGTGGTTGGCGGCGCTGGCCACAACATTTCAGTTGTTCCTGCGTATCCGCAACATTGCTGAACATGCCTGCACGCCCACGGGCAGCGGTGACCCATTCACTCATGCACGAACCACATATGCCGGCCTGATCGCGCGTGCGACGGTCGCGCCTTATTGGGTGAATTATCACAGCGAGCATCATCTGTTCATGGGTGTGCCCTGCTACAATCTGGCGGCGACCCACCGCTTGCTGGGAACCGGCGGCTATCATCCAAAGATGACTATATCGCCAAATTATCGCGACGTATTGGCGCAGGCCGTCAACTGACGGAGGACGCGTTCGCGTTCTCGCGCTTGATAATCTCCAGAAGCGCATCGATTTTTGCGTGCAACCGCATGATTTCCAGTTCGGCCCGCAAATTGACTTCATAATCATGCGCCGCGGCGATGCGGTCTTTGGCCGACTGGCGATTTTGGCTCATCATGATGATCGGCGCTTGAATCGCGGCGACTGTCGACAGCATCAGATTCAAAAAGATGAACGGATAAGGGTCAAACGCCTTCCCCAATTGGCCCAAGATTCCGGAGTTTAACAGCATCCAGCCCAGCAGAACGGCGCCAAAGACCATGATGAATTTCCATGATCCGCCAACCGCTGCAACCTTGTCCGACAGGCGTTCACCAAAAGTCGCCTGTTCATCGACAATATCGCCAACGTCGCGGCTGGTGCGCTGCACATGGTGAATATGGTGCAGGACCTTGGCCTCTTCGGCCTCCAACTGGTCGAGCGACTTTCCAAGCAGATCAAGCGCCAGTTTCTCGACAGACGGCAGTTCTTTCATGTCAACTCTCCTGCCATGTTCCCGCCGAAGGCGATGGGTTGGGCTATGCAAGCGCCTCAGCGATGAGCTGGCGCGAGTTTTCGATACCATATAATGCGATAAAGCTGCCCATGCGCGGCCCCGCGCTGGAACCCAAAAGCGTTTCATACAAAGCCTTGAACCAGTCGCGCAGATTTTCAAATCCACCCTCTTTGCCGATTTCGTAGACGATATTCTGAATATCCTCTGCGCTGGCATCGGCGGGCAATTCGGCCAGCCGCGCATCCAATGTTTGCAACGCGGCAATCTCGACGCCCTCGGGCTTGCGCTTGTGCAAGGTTGGCGCGACGAAATCACGGTTATAGGCCAAAGCAATTGGGATCAGCTCGGCCAGCTCAGGCGCGTTTTCGGGCGAGACATTATCGGCATAATTGCCCAAATACCCCCAAACCTGTGCCTCGGTTGCGCCGGCACCCATCACGCCGACAAGGTTCAGCAAAAGGCCGAATGTTACAGGCGGCTGGCCGCTGGGTACTTGGCCATTGTGGACATGGTGCACAGGGTTGCCCAGCCGCTTTTCCAACGGTTGCTCGTGCCATTGCGCCCGGAATTGGAAATATTCGTCGACTGCCTTTGGCACCACGCCCAAATGCAATTGCTTGGCGCTTTTGGGTTCGCGAAAAGCGTAAAAGGCCACGCTGTTTTCGGTGCCATATTTCAGCCAATCCTCAAGCGCGAGGCCATTGCCCTTAGACTTGGAAATCTTCTCGCCCTTTTCGTCGAGGAACATTTCGTAAATCAGGCTTTCGGGTGGACGGCCGCCAAGCACACGCGCGATCTTGCCCGATTGCACGCCGCTGTCGGTCAAATCCTTGCCATACATTTCATAATCGACGCCCAACGCGACCCAGCGCATGGCCCAGTCGACCTTCCATTGCAGCTTTGACTTGCCGCCCAAGACCGATTGCGTGACCATGTCGCCATCATCATCGAAACGGACAAGGCCCGCTTCGGCATCGACAACCTCAACCGGCACCTGCAGAACGACGCCGGTCTTCTCGCTGATCGGTAAAATTGGCGAATAGGTCGCGGCGCGTTCTTTGCGCAATGTGGGCAACATGATGTCCATTATGCCCTGATAATTCCGCAGCACATTTTTTAACGCATCGTCAAAAGCGCCGCTTTCATATTGTGACGCGGATGAGATAAACTCATATTCGAAACCAAACTGATCCAGAAAATCGCGCAGCATCGCATTATTATGCGCGGCAAAGCTCTCGAATTTTTCAAATGGATCGGGAATGCGCGACAAAGGCTTGCCCAAATGTTCGGCCAGCATATTTTGGTTCGGCACATTGTCCGGCACTTTGCGCAGGCCATCCATATCGTCCGAAAATTCTATTAAGCGCGAGGGCGCGTCGGACATGGTCCGGAACGCATTGCGCACCATCGTCGTGCGCAGTACTTCGTTAAAGGTACCGATATGCGGCAGACCCGATGGACCATAGCCACACTCAAAGATAATCGCCTGATTATCGGCCTTGCCATTGGGATAGCGTTTCAGCAAACGCCGCGCCTCTTCATAAGGCCAGGCTTTTGATGCCAATGCTATGTCGCGCAAGTCAGTCACGTGTTGCTCTTTCGTTCCAAATAACCCAACAGGGCGTATGGAAACTCCCCTAGCCTTTCCTGCGCTCCATGCAAGCCATGCCGGTATTTGGATGGGCCGTAACGATGGCCAAGTGCAATCCATTGGCAAGGGCGAAGCGGCGGGCCGCGCTGCCGAAACGCCGATGGTCATGCTGAATGCGCCTTTGGTCGCACAACGGCTTGGCTATCCCGATTTGTCGGGCCTCGACCTTCTGGAGCTTTATGCATTTGTCTATCCTGCACGCTTTGCTGTGCCAACGCCCAAGGGATTAGCAAAGGCTTTGGGTCTGGATGCCCCCGCTACGGATCAAGAAGTGCCAATATTTTTGCTGCACGCCGCGCGTCATTTGCTGTCGGTGTTGGGCGAAGCGGATTGGGTGGAGCGCGAAGGCGCGTGGGATTCGGCACAAGCCTTGATGCGTCTGCGCTGGCCATGGGCCAATCTGGTCTTGGCGCAGCTTAAAAAGCCTGAGCGGCCCGAACGCTGGTTGTTCAGCCGCTTGCCCGAATGGGAGGAAGCCCCGCCCCGCACCCCGCCGCGCGTCGTCACGTTGCAGGCCGATGCCGTGCAGGAACGCTTGGCGTCGCTTGTCGGCGGATCTGCAGAAACACGGCAGGGCCAGCGCGATTTTGCGCAGGCGGCGGCAGAAATCTTTTCGCCGCGCAAGGGCAAAAGCGAACCGCATATGGTTTTGGCGGAGGCGGGCACCGGCATTGGCAAGACACTTGGCTATCTGGCGCCTGCCAGCCTGTGGGCGACGGCGGCCGATGGCACGGTGTGGATTTCGACCTTTACCAAAGCGCTGCAACGGCAATTGGTGCGCGAGGCAAAGCGTATTTACCCCGACCATGAAACGTTCAAGTCAAAGGTCGTGGTGCGTAAGGGCCGCGAAAATTATCTGTGCCTGTTAAATCTGGAGGATGCCTTGCAAGGCGGCTTTGCCGGACGGGCGGCAATCCTTGCGCATCTGGTCGCGCGCTGGGCGGCTTATTCGCATGATGGCGATATGATTGGCGGCGATTTGCCCGGTTGGCTGCCGACGTTGTTCCGGCGCAATGGCTCCACGGCGTTGACCGACCGGCGCGGCGAATGCATTTATGCCGGATGCCCGCATTATAAAAAATGCTTCATCGAACGCGCCGCACGCGCATCGGTGCAGGCAGACATCGTCATCGCCAATCATGCGCTGATGATGGTCAACGCCGCACGCGGGCGTGATGAACAAAACCAGCCTAGCCGGATCATTTTTGATGAAGGCCATCATCTATTTGATGCCGCGGATTCGATGTTTTCCGCCGCGCTCACGGGGCAAGAAACCATTGAGCTGCGCCGTTGGGTCATTGGCCCCGAAGGCAAGGCCCGCGGCCGACGACGCGGGTTGTCGGCACGACTGGCCGATGTTGCATCTTATGACGAAGAAGGCGGCCTCGCCATTGAAATGGCGCGCGTCGCTGCAGAGGCTTTGCCGGGGGATGGCTGGCTGGCACGCTTGGCCGAAGGGACGCCATCGGGTCCAATTGAGCATTTGCTCGCCGCCATTCGAGCGATGGTGTTCGCCCGCGACGAAACCAATGCAACCGAAAGCGGCTATGGTCTGGAAACCGAGCTTGCCGATCCTGACCCCAATGTCATCGACGCCGCCGCCGACGCCGCCATCGCGCTGGAGGCGCTGGCAAGGCCACTGACGATGCTGGGGCAGCGCTTGGAGGCGATGATAGCCGACCCGCCCGACTGGCTCGATGCCAGCGCCCGTGCGCGCGTGGAGGGGGCAACCGCAAGCTTAAGCTGGCGCATCGACACATTGCGCGCATGGATATCGATGTTGGCGCGCGCCCTTGGCCCCGTGGATCCTGAATATGTCGACTGGCTGGCGATTGACCGGTTCGAAGGCCGCGAAATGGATATTGGTATGCATCGCCGCTGGCTCGACCCGATGAAGCCCGTGGCGGAAATCGTCCTGAAGCCCAGCCATGGCGTGCTCGCCACCTCCGCAACCTTGCGCAGCGGCGGCGACTGGCAAAATGCCGAGGCGCGAACGGGCGCCTTGCATCTCGATAAACCCGCGACACATTTTTCGGCGAGCAGCCCATTTGACTATAGCGCACAGGCCGAGGTGTTGATCGTCACCGATATCAAAAAGGGCGATGCCGCCGCATTGGCGGGGGCCTATGCGTCCTTGATCACGGCATCGGGCGGCGGCGCCTTAGGCCTGTTCACCGCGATACGGCGCTTGCGATCGACTTATGCGCGTATCGCCGACCGTTTGGCGCGCGACGGCTTGCCTTTATTTGCGCAACATGTGGACCCCATTGATACCGGAACATTGGTCGACATATTCCGCGATGACCCGCATGCGAGCTTGCTCGGCACCGACGCATTGCGCGACGGGGTGGACGTGCCAGGCCATTCACTGCGGCTGGTCATCATGGAGCAAATTCCCTGGCCGCGCCCCGACATATTGCACCGCGCGCGGCGGTTGAAACATGGCGGCATGGAATATGATGATCGCATCATCCGCGCAAAAATGGCGCAGGCCTTTGGCCGCCTCATCCGCAGCGCCGGCGACAAAGGCCATTTTGTGCTGTTGTCATCCGCTGTGCCAAGCCGGCTTTTAACCGCATTCCCGCCGGGAACGCCTGTTCGTCGGGTGACGCTGGAGGAGGCGGTGCAGTTTGTAAAATCTGGTCTTTCGTCTGACACAATTTTGCGGCAGGACAGGAAAGATATGTTGGAAGAGAGCAACCCGATTTGACCTTCACCCTGACCTTGTTCCGCCATGCCAAATCGAGCTGGGATGACACCGTCCCGCGGGACTTTGACCGTCCGCTCAATAAACGCGGCGAAAAGGCAGCGGTCACCATGGGTGTCTGGGTCAAACGCAACGGATTAATCTTTGACCATGTCGTTGCCAGTCCTGCCGTGCGTGTCATCGAAACGATTGACCAATTTGTGAAGGGCACAGGCGGACGCATGGAACCCAATTGGGACCGCCGGATTTATCTCGCATCCTCCGCAACGTTGATGGACGTGCTGCGCGATCAAGCCGATGAACATAAAAATCTGCTGATGGTCGGGCATAATCCGGGGTTAGAGGATCTTGTATTCGACATTTGCCCCGACGATGGCAGTTCGCCTTTACGCGATTTGGTCTGGGAAAAATATCCCACCGCGGCCATTGCGCGGATGGAACTCAACATCACGCGCTGGGCCGATATGGATCGCAGAACGGGACAGCTCACACATTTTATCCGGCCCCGCGATCTCGACCCTGAACTTGGGCCCGAAGACGAATGACACCCGTTATTTGGCGTAACGCCGATGCGCGTGATGCCGAAGCGCTCGCCTATCTAGGCGCGGCGACTTTTATGGCAACCTTTGCCTTTGACCATCCCGGCCAACCGATGATCGAACATTTGCGGCAAGAACATAGTGCCGAATATTATGCCGCGGCACTGTGTGATCCGGCTATTGATATTTTGCTTGGCGAAACCCCACTGGGCGCGCCTATCGGCTATGCCATGGTCACGCCAGCGGCACATCCGGGGCTTCAGCAAGCCGGTGATATCGAGCTGAAACGCATCTATTTGCTCGGCCCATGGCAGGGCGGTGGAAATGGCAAAGACCTGCTAGATCGCGTTTTTGAAGTAACCGAAAAGCGCGGCGCAAAACGCCTGTTGCTCTCGGTCTATGAAAAAAATGTCCGCGCCATTGGCTTTTATGAACGCGCCGGCTTTGGGGCCATTGGCGAAACAGTCTTCATGGTTGGCCCAGTGCCATTCCGCGACTTGGTCTACGCGCGAAATATGGGTTAAGCGGCGGCCAAGGCGGACGCCAGCCTATCGCGCACCGCCTGCAAAGCCTGAAAATCGAATGCAGCAGCGGGCGTTTGGATCGGCGCAGGTGCAGGCGGCACATCCTTTGCTCCGCCTTCCGTCAAAAAGCGGCGCGCGCCTTTCACAGTATAGCCTTCTTGATATAATAAACGATGGATAGTGTGCAGCAGCGCCACATCTTCGGGCCGGTATAACCGCCGACCCCCTGCCCGCGTCAGTGGCTTCAACATGGGAAATTGCTCTTCCCAATAGCGCAATATATGTGTGCGCACGCCCAACGCTTCCGCCATTTCACCAATATTACGGAAAGCGTCAGCCGATTTTTCGGACATAATGTTACTTTACCTTTTGACGCATGCCTTGGCTTGCACGGAATGTAAGAACCCTACGTGGCGTGATGGGCACTTCCACGCCGGTTTTTGGGTTGCGGCCGATACGCTCCGCTTTGTCGCGCAGGACAAAAGTGCCGAAACCAGAAATTTTGACATTGTCGCCATTCAATAAAGCGCTGGTCATATGGCCCAAAATCGATTCGACCATCTCTGCGGCGTCTGCACGCGACAAACCGACTTGACGGTTAAGCATCTCAGCCAAATCAGCGCGCGTTAATGTTCCTGCATCAGCCATCTTCGTCTCCGGACCTTAACTATGAATGTTAAGCCCATAGCATAGAATAGAAATTCGATTTGTAAATTAGCGATATTCGGGAAATTTACATCCGAACAATCGACGCGCCCCAAGTGAATCCGCCACCCATTGCTTCCAAAACGACAATGTCCCCTTTTTGTATCCGGCCATCGCGCACCGCGACATCCAAGGCCAAGGGAACCGACGCGGCAGAGGTGTTTGCATGCTGGTCAACGGTGAGGACAACTTTGCTGGGATCAAGCGCCAGTTTCTTGGCTGTTGCCTCAATTATCCGGGCATTTGCCTGATGCGGAACGACCCAGTCGATGTCGGCTGACGTCAATTCGGTTTCCGCCATCACCTCGTGCAATACATTGGTGAGATTGGTCACAGCGTGGCGGAACACCTCGCGCCCCTTCATCCGCAATTTGCCGACTGTGCCCGTGGTGCTTGGGCCGCCATCGACATATAATAATTCATTATGTTGACCATCGGCGTGCAATTTGGACGCCAGCGCGCCGCGCGTGCCAACTTCGCCCGACAAGACAACCGCGCCAGCGCCGTCGCCAAACAATACGCATGTCGTGCGGTCTTCCCAGTCCAATATCCGGCTAAATGTTTCGGCGCCGATGACCAAGGCATTATGGGCGGAACCGGCGCGGATCATGCTTTCGGCGACGGAAAAGGCATATAAGAAGCCCGAGCAAACCGCAGCCACATCAAAAGCCACACAGCCATTGCAGCCAAGCGCGTGCTGCACAATCGTCGCAGAGGCGGGGAATGTCTGATCGGGCGTCGCGGTCGCCAAGATGATAAGATCAATGTCAGATGCCGCCATGCCGGCCGCATCCAGCGCCTTACGCGATGCTTCTATCGCTAGGCTAGATGTGGTTTCATCGGGCGCGGCGATGTGGCGGAACTTTATACCTGTCCGCTCGGTAATCCATTCGTCGGTCGTATCGACCTTATTGGCTAATTCGGCATTGGACACGCGGTTGCGTGGAAGCGCCGACCCTGTGCCCCTAATCACGGCGCGCAGGGCGACCTCGGTCACTCGGCCCCTATCCGCGCCAGATCTTGTGTGATCCGCGCTGTAATGTCGTCTTCGACCAGTCGCGCCGCAACCTCGACGGCATGGGCCACGCCCTTGATATTGGCGCTGCCATGGCTTTTGACGACCACCCCGTTCAGCCCCATGAAAACAGCGCCATTATGATTATTGGGATCCAGATGATGCCGCAGTAATTCGGTGGCGGGACGCGATACCAGAAATCCGAATTTCGAACGGATAGAACTGGTGAAGGCTCGGCGCAAAAGATCAGTCACGAAACGGGCTGTGCCCTCCATGGATTTCAAGGCAATATTGCCGGTGAAACCATCGCAAACCACGACATCGCATTCGCCGCGGTTAATCTTGTCGGCCTCAACAAAGCCCTGAAAATCCATATGCAGCCCGGTCGCATCGCGCAAATGCTGTGCCGCATCGCGCAGTTCATCGGTGCCCTTCATTTCCTCAGTACCGATATTCAGCAAGCGGACACGCGGGCGGTCAAAGCCGAAAATGATACGCGAATAGGCCGCACCCATCACGGCGAACTGGACAAGGTTTTTGGCGTCACACTCGGTATTTGCACCCAGATCCAGCATCACCACATCGCTATCTTCGAGCGTGGGGAGCAAGGCCGACAAAGCCGGTCGGTCGATGCCGGGCATCGTGCGCAGGGCAAGTTTGGCGGTGGCCATTAAGGCGCCAGTATTGCCCCCGCTCACCGCGGCGCTGGCATCGCCAGCCTTCACCGCATTGATCGCCAGACCCATGGAGCTGGTTTTGGACTTGCGCAAGGCGGCGCTGACCTTGTCATCCGCGGTGACGACCACATCGCTATGCAGGATTTCGGAAGCAGCGCGCAAATTGGGGTGTTTATCGAGCGCAGATTTAATCTGCTTTTCGTCACCCACCAACAGAAATTGGAAGCTTTCATGCCGGTGACGTGCCAAAGCCGCACCTGCGATCATCACAGGCACGCCTTCGTCGCCGCCCATCGCGTCAATGGCGATACGCGGTTTCATCGACACCAGCTATTCTCCTTGAGCAGGATTAGGCGACTGCCACCACTTCGCGGCCATTATAATGGCCACAGGCGTCACACAGATGATGTGGGCGCTTCAGTTCACCACAATTGGCGCATTCTTGGTACGCGGCAACCTTAAGCGAATCATGGCTGCGACGCATGCCGCGCTTCGATGGGGAAGTTTTTCTTTTGGGGACAGCCATTTCGGCACCTGTTCCATTTCAAAATCAATAAGTTCTAAGCCATGTTAGGCGAAAGAGATGGTCGTGGCAAGCAATCGCCAGAATCGGCCTCATTCATCCGCACATGTCTGTGTGAGCGGCGCGCTATACTTGTTTTTCGGTGCTTTGCAAGCCGAGAGATAGCAGTTAGGGTCAGGATCTCAAACTGGGAGAGAATATATGTTAAGTTTACCCGTCACCCTTACCATAGCCGCAGGCGCAGCGTTGGTGAATATCTGGCTCATGCTCCGTTGCGGTCAAGCGCGCAGTAAAGAAAGCGTTTCGATTGGCGATGGCGGCAATGAATTTGTCATCCGCCGGATGCGGGCACACGCGAACTTCGTCGAAAGCGCGCCATTCATTTTGATACTCATCGCCGCGCTCGAAGCAACCAGCGGCACCAGCCAATGGCTATGGGGCCTTGGCATTGTCTACATCATCGGTCGCCTCGCGCATGGCCTTGGCATGGACGGCGGGTCATTGGGCAAGGGCCGGATGGTCGGCACGCTGACCACGATGATTAGCTTGCTGGCCCTTGCTGGCTGGGCCTTATGGAACGTGTACGCCGCGATCCTTTAACTCACCGAGCGGCAAGCACATCGTCTGCAACAAAGGCGTTGTGCTTGCGCTCATAGCCAAATTGGCTGGTGGGGCCATGGCCGGGGATGAAGGTCACATCATCCCCCAATGGCCAAAGCTTCGTGGTGATTGCATTGATGAGGTCGGCATGATTGCCGCGCGGGAAATCGGTGCGACCGATCGAGCCTTGAAACAACACATCCCCGACAATTGCCAGACGGCTGGGCTGGTGATGGAAAATGACATGTCCGGGCGTATGGCCGGGGCAATGAATGACATCGAGCGTTAGATTGCCGACGGTCACGGTATCGCCGTCGACCAGCCAGCGGTCAGGCTCAAAACTATGCGCTTCCATACCATAACGCGCGCCGTCATTGTCGAGCTTCTCAATCCAGAAACGGTCGTCCTCATGCGGGCCTTCAATCTTCAGCCCCAATTCTTGCGCCAGCATCCCTGCTTGCCCGCAATGGTCCAGATGCCCGTGCGTCACCAATAATTTTTCCAGCTCAACACCCGTTTGCTTCACCGCTGCCTTCAATTTGTCGAGATCACCGCCGGGGTCAACCAAAGCACCCTTGTTCGTTTCGGTGCACCAAAACAGCGTGCAATTCTGCTGCAACGGGGTGACGGGAATGATCGCGGCCTTCAATGGCGGCGTCTTTGTGGGCGTGGATGTGACATGAGACATGGATATTCATGTGCCGCACTCGCGCGGCAGAGGCAAGTGTTCAGAGCCGCCGACCGGCCCAAACTACCCTGCCGATGATCGTGACGGTGGCGCCATCGACATCGGGCCATCCGGGATAGGCCGGATTATCCGACAGCACCGACAATCGCCCGCCGGGTCCGCAGGCCAGCCGTTTGACCATCAATCCATCCTCCAGCCGAATGACATGAATACCGTCGCGCAACGGGCCCGACGCCGCACGCTTGTCGACCATGATGTCATCCCCATGGTTCAAGGTGGGCGACATGGAATCGCCATCCACCTGAATCAAAGAGAGATTTGCCGGGTCCAGCCCCTGCTTACGCAACCATTTTTCGTCAAAACCGATTTTGCCGGCGAGCGTTTCGCGCCCCGGAATTGCACCGGCCCCTGCTGATGCGCCAACCGCAAGCTTGGGAATAAGCCGCATGCCCGTTCGGGACGCGCCCGCCTCAGGTCCGCCCAGCACGCTTTCATCCACGCCAAAATATCGGGCCAATATCCCGCGCTCGGTCTCTGGCAGTTTTTTGGGCGACCCACGTTTGATAAATTGTTGGATATAGGTCGGATTACGTCCAACCAGTTTCGACAGACCGGCAAAATCTTCGGCATTTTCCGCAATCAAGCGTTCCAAAGCAGCCCTTGGGTCTTCCCCCATTTCGTTCCCTCCGGTTCGGTTGGAAATTTCCTAGACTTGTAGGATTTATCCTATCAGCTTTGTTCTATATTTGTTCTTACCGATTCGGGCAAGCCAATCCGGGTCGAACGTGGAGGAGACATCATGCACATCACGCGCGTAATTGAGCGGTTTCTCCGGGAACAGGACCTGCCACCGACCAAATTCGGACGCTTGGCGGCGGGTGATCCGCGGCTGGTGCTCGACATCCGCAAGGGGCGAGAAATCCGACCCGAAATGGAGGTAAAACTGCGTCATTTCATGTCCCATTATGGCCAAACCGCCCAAATGCAGGACAGGAACGCGATATGAGCGGCCGGACACAATCGGGCGCCCTCATAAACGCGCTGCGCAATATCATCCCCGCTGCCGACATAAGCATATTGCACGAACGGCCATGGCACAGCCTTACCTTCTCCGGCACACAAATTGGCCTGTCGGTGCAATATTCGGATGCCACATGGCAAAGCGATGTGGCGGCGCTGTCGCAGCTTTTGTCCGAACATGAATTTGATTTGCCGCGCCAGATCGTCGCCGACATTGGCGTAACGCATGCGGTTATCGACAAAGGCGCCCAATGTCTGATCATCGATGCGCTTCTGCTTGATAGCTGACGCATAGCAAAACTTGTGCACCGTCGCCATCGACCGTACACTGTATACATGACCACACAAACCGCACCGGCCCTGCCCCGCATCGCACCCGAATCGATTGTCCCGCGCCTGCAAAGCTATTGGGACGCGCTCAATCTTTGGGTGCAGACCAATTATGTCGAACTGGGCATTGCATTGGTGGCGGCGATCATCGTGTTCGTCGCGCTGAGTTGGTTGAAAAGAATCGCCGCCAATATCGCGCGTGCCAGCGAGCATCGCGCGCATTTGAAATCGATCATCGCCCGAACCTTAGCGCGGACGAGCAAATTTTTCCGCGTCATGGTGTCGATTGAATTGGTCAACCAAATTGCCAATGCGCCAGCGGCGCTGACCCAGACTGTCGACATATTGTTCACCATCGCAATCGTCACGCAAATCGCCATTTGGTTGCGCGAAATCATCTTGGGATTGATTGAACGGCGTGCGGGCGAAGGCGTGCATGAACATGATACGCTGCAAAGCGCGATGGTGCTCATTCGCCTGCTCGTCAGCTTCGTCTTATTTGCCGTCGCCGCTATTGTGATTCTCGACAATTTGGGCGTCAATGTCACGGGTCTCGTGGCCGGGCTTGGCGTTGGCGGCATTGCCATTGGCCTTGCTGCGCAGGGTATTTTTTCTGACCTGTTTGCGGCCATCTCGATCATTTTCGACAAGCCATTTCGGCGCGGGGACACCGTTTCCTATGACAACACCGTTGCGCGGGTTGAAGTCATCGGCATGAAAAGCACCCGGCTGCGCGCATTGACGGGGGAAGAGAAGATCATTTCCAACAGCAAATTGCTGGAAAAGGAAATCACCAACAATACGCTGACCTTATATCGGCGGGTCACCTTCGTTCTCACCTTGGTGTATCAGACACCCCCTGCGCTTGCCCGCCGCGTGCCCGACATACTGCGCCAAGCCGTTGAGGCGAACAATGCGCAATTCATCCGCGCTGGTTTTAACAATTTTGCGCCAAGCTCGCTCGATTTCCATGTGGTGTTCGACATTGAAAGCGATGATGTCGAAGAGATGTTTCAGGCCCGCCACAATATTGGCATCGCGATTATTGATAGCTTCGCCCGCGAAGGGATCTCTTTTGCCTATCCCACGCAGACGACGTTCACCGCCGCGCCAGATGGCACAATGGTGATGCCCTATGCAGCCCCGCCCAAAACAGCCAAGGCACCTTCGAAAAGCTGATTCGCGGTTTACAGGCCAAAGCGCCGCTAGCATGCCGTAACGGCAAATAAGCGGGGCTTGTATTGCGCGTATGAAACCGCCACGATACGTCCAAATTAAGAAGCAGGAGACTCCGCATGACCGCAATTACACCCGCTGAACTCGCAACCAAAGTCGGCGAGAATATTGGCGTATCTGAATGGATTTTGGTGGATCAGGAGATGATCAATAAATTTGCCGATGCAACCGGCGATCATCAATTCATTCACATCAACGAAGAAATGGCCAAGCAGACACCATTCGGTGGCACCATTGCCCACGGCTTTCTGACCTTGTCTTTGTTCCCAGTGATGAGCGCTAAGTCCGACTGCCCAAAGGTTGCGGGCGTCAAAATGGGCGTCAATTATGGTGGCAACAAAACCCGTTTTCTCGCCCCTGTCCGTTCGGGCAAGCGCGTCCGCGGCCATTTCAAATTGTTAGAGCTTGCCGAAAAGCGCCCCGGCCAATGGCAGCAGACGTTGGAGTTCACCGTCGAGATTGAGGGCGAAGAAAAGCCCGCACTTCAGGCTGAATGGATCAGCCAGTTTTTCGTATAATTTTCATTTTTAAGGAATCACTCACATGCGTGACGCAGTAATCGTATCCACCGCCCGTACCGCCATTGGCAAAGCCTATCGCGGCGGGTTCAATGCAACATCGGGCGCAACGCTCGGCAGCTATGCGCTGAAAGCCGCTGTGGAGCGCGCTGGCATTGACGGCGGCGAAATCGACGATGTTCTCTGGGGCTCCGCGCTGCAGCAGGGCACGCAAGGTGGCAACTTGGCACGCCAGGTCGCGCTGCGTGCTGGCCTACCCGTTTCGGTGTCGGGCATGACGATGGATCGTCAATGTTCCTCGGGCCTGATGTCGATTGCGACTGCGGCCAAGCAGATCATCGTCGACAATGTCGATATCATGGCTGCGGGCGGACAAGAATCAATTTCATTGGTGCAAACCAAGGAAATGCGCGTTCAGCCAGACCGTGAATTGGTCGAAATGCACAATGCCATTTACATGCCAATGCTGCAGACCGCGGAAGTCGTCGCCAAGCGGTACAATATCAGCCGCGATGCGATGGACGAATATGCCCTGCAATCGCAGCAGCGCACCGCCGCCGCACAAGCCGCTGGCTATTTCGACGCCGAAATCGTGCCTGTGACCACGACGATGAATGTCGTGAACAAGGAAACGGGCGAAGTCAGCCAAAAGGAAGTGACCATTGCCAAGGATGAAGGCAATCGCGCAGATACGCAGCTTGCCGGTCTGCAAGCGCTGCAGCCTGTGCTCGGCCCTGACATGACCATCACTGCCGGTAACGCAAGCCAGCTGTCCGACGGTTCATCGGCCTCCATCTTGATGGAAGCAAAATTGGCGGAGAAAAAGGGTCTCAACCCACTTGGCCGTTATGTCGGCATGGCGGTTGCAGGGACCGAGCCTGATGAAATGGGCATTGGTCCTGTATTTGCGATCCCCAAATTGCTGCAGCGTTTTGGCCTCAAGATGGACGATATTGGCATCTGGGAACTGAACGAAGCATTTGCCGTGCAAGTCCTGTATTGCCGTGACAAATTGGGCATTCCAAACGAATTGCTCAACGTCAATGGCGGGTCGATTTCGATTGGCCATCCTTATGGCATGACGGGCGCACGCTGCACCGGTCACGCCTTGATCGAGGGCAAGCGTCGCGGTGCGAAATATGGTGTCGTCACCATGTGCGTTGGCGGTGGCATGGGCGCCGCTGGCCTGTTCGAAATCTTTTAATCGTAACTAAGAAAGCAGGAGCAGCCGCATGTCCGCCATTGGTGTTATCGCGACGTTGACCGTCGCCGAAGGCAAGAACGAAGATTTTGAGGCTGTTTTTACAGAACTGTCTGCGGCGGTGCGGGCCAATGAACCGGGGAATGTATTTTATACGCTCACCCGGTCACGGTCCAACCCGCAAGTGTACAAAGTGCTGGAGCAATATGTCGATCAGGACGCGCTGACCGCGCATGGCGCCAGCGACTATTTCAAGGCCGCAGGCCCCAAGCTTGGCGCCTGCCTCGCGGGCGCACCGGATATTGAGTATCTCGACGGGCTATAAAGCTTAAAGCAGATATCAGGCCGGGGACAGGCATCCGTTGGCAAAGCGGAAACCGCCCGGCCGATCCTTTTGCAATAAGGCAGGACCGTCGAGGTCCACCCAAGACGCCCTTTGCGCCACCAGAAACGCCGCCTGAATGGCAAGGCTGGTCGACAGCATACAACCAACCATGACATCCATCTTTGCGCTCTCAGCAGCCTTATAGAGCGCCAGAGCCTCGGTCAGGCCGCCGGCTTTATCGAGCTTGATATTCACGCCCTGATATAATCCGGCCAGCCGCGCAACGTCCGCCGCCAGATGACAGCTTTCATCGGCAAAAATAGGAAGCGGTGCGGATAGGTTGGCAAGCGCGGCGTCTTGCCCTGCGGGCAAGGGCTGCTCAATCATAGCAACGCCAAGCGTTTTGAGGATTTCGGCTTCCGCAACAATATCCACGTCGCCCCAACTTTCATTGGCGTCGACAATGATACGCGCTTTGGGTGCGCCCGCGCGCACGGCGGCGACACGGTCGCGGTCGGCATCGCCGTTCAATTTTAGCTTCAGCAAACTATATCCATTGGCCGCCGCGTCGCGCGCATCGGCATGCATCGCATCGGGCGTTCCCAGCGATATGGTAAAGGCAGTCTCCAATGGCACGGGCGGCGATTTCATGCCGACCAATTCCCACAGCCTCTGTCCGGTCTTTTTCGCCTCCAAATCCCACAATGCACAGTCTAGAGCATTCCGCGCCGCGCCGGTTGGTAGTTCGGATTGCAAAAGTGCGCGTGCCATCGGGATAGTGTGCACGGCGATTATGTCCTTGACGTGCGCGATCTGGCACGCACATTCTTCGGCAGTCTCGCCGCGATAATAAATCGCCGTGCCCTCGCCCTGCCCGACATGCGTGCCGTCGCTGACGGCGACCACCAACAAGTCGACAAATTTTTTGGCACCACGCGCGATGGTAAAATGGCCCTCGACAGGCCAGCGTTCGACACTGGCGTTAATATGCAAGGTCATCGCTGAAAACCCGCAGAAATCGGCGCTTCGCAAAATGCTATTAAGCAGGTCCGAAAAAGGGGCAAAATATCGTCGCTCAATTGTGCTTGGCTATCCAGTCTTCCACGATAGGCGCAATTTTTTCGCGCCATTTGCTGCCGTTGAAGATGCCATAATGGCCGACTTCTGGCGCCATATGATATTGTTTGAACGCCGCAGGCAGGCTGGTTGCAATGTTCAACGCGGCCTTTGTTTGGCCTAATCCGCTGATATCATCGCGCTCACCCTCAATCGCCAGCAAGCCAATATCGGTGATTGCAGCAGGGTCAACCAAATGACCACGATAGTTGAATTCGCCCTTGGGCAGCAAATGACGCTGGAAAACTGTATCGACGGTTTGCAGGTAGAATTCCGCGGTCATATCGCACACCGCGCGATATTCGTCGTAGAACTCCTTGTGCCGATCCGCACTTTCACCATCGCCTTTTACAAGGTCAGAGAACATCGACCAATGGCTCATCATATGATTGCCCAAGTTCATCGACATAAAGCCCGTAAGCTGCAGAAAGCCAGGATATACGCGGCGGCCAGCACCTTTGTAATAAGGCGGGACCGTGGCGATTACATTTTGCACGAACCATTCGTGCGGCCGCTGGGTTGCGTGATTGTTCACCGCCGTTGGCGCTTCGCGCGTATCAATCGGCCCGCCCATCATCGTCAGTGTGCGCGGACGCAGCGGATGCTCCTTCGCCGCCATAACCGCCGCAGCCGCATAAGCCGGAACCGATGGCTGGCAGACCGCGAGCATATGCGCGCCGCGCCCTCCCGCATCTGGGCCGAGAAATTCCAGCCACTCAATCAGATAATCAATATAGGTTTCAAGGTCGAACCCGCCACCCGTCAGCGGCACATCGCGCGCGTCTTTCCAGTCGGTGATGTAAACGTCATGCGTGATCATCATGCGCTCGACTGTCCCGCGCAGCAAAGTCGCAAAATGCCCGGACATCGGCGCACAGATGAGAAGTCGTGGCTTTTCGGCACTGCCTTCATACACGAAACGCTTCAACTGGCCGAATGGCTTGCGTGCGACATTTTCTTCTTGAACGCCGAAGGTCTCGCCGTTGATGACCACTTCGTTCAAGCCGAACGCTGGCTTCCCTCGGGGCAAAACCGAATGGGCAAAAACCTCCAGCGCCGAAGCCGCCACCGGGGCCAAGCCGCCATGTTTGAACGGCGCAGGCAGCGCATTTATCCATTCCGCCTGTTTCTGCGCCACCCAGCCAGCGCCAGCCAGCCAGCCGCGTTGAAGGTCATATCCCGTATAAAGCATATTCAGGCCTTTAAATTTCGCGGCGGCAATAATCTGCCGCAATAGGGAGACACTTTACGCATTTATTGTGCATTGCACCATAGGAAAAGCGTTTACATCTTCCTTAGCGGATTGTTACCCGTCCGGCGCACTGCTAGGCGGACGCAATGACAAACGAAATTTCCGAAACGCAAGCCATAACAACAACCGAAGAAGCGCCGGCGGCCAAGCCTAAGCTTAGCTTTGGCAGTTTGCGCATGATCGGTCATTTTACCCTGCGCTATCCGCGCCAGATTATGTTTGCCCTGCTAGCGCTGGTTGCGGCGGCCACGTCCACGCTTGCTATCCCTTATGGTCTGCGCCTGATCATCGATGAAGGCTTTGTCAAAAATGGCGGAGATCCGGCGCCTTATTTCTATTTGCTGCTCGGCATCGTGGTAATCATCGGCGTTTCCACGGCGTTCCGTTTTTACTTCGTGAGTTGGCTGGGCGAGCGCGTAGTGGGTGACATTCGTGTTGCGGTGCAGCAAAATCTATTGCGGTTGGCGCCGCGCTTTTTCGAAGAAAATCGTCCTGGGGAAATCGCAAGCCGCATGACCGCCGATACGGCGATTATTGAACAAATTGTCGGCACCACCGTGTCCGTTGCATTGCGTAATATCTTTATCGGCGTGGGCGGTGTGACCTTGCTCTTTGGCCTCGCCCCAAGTCTGACAATCTGGTTACTCGCGGGCATACCGGTAGTCGTTTTGCCAATAGTATTTCTGGGACGGAGGCTGGAAAAAGCCTCGCGCAAAAGCCAGGATAATGTCGCCAGCGTCGGTACGATCATTTCAGAGGCACTCGGCGCGATCAAAATTGTTCAGGCTTTTGGGCAAGAAAGCCGTGAAGGCCTCAGATTTGCTGATGCCGTCGAAGGCACATTCAATGCCGCGAAAAAGCGTATCCGGTTGCGGGCGTTTCTCACCGCACTGGTAATGGCGCTAATATTTGGCGGTATCACGTTGCTCGTTTGGGAAGGCACGGACCAAGTCAAGGAAGGCGTCATATCGTCAGGAACCTTGTTCGCAGTCGTCTTGTACGGGGCATTGGTTGCCGGGTCATTTGGGGCGCTGACGGAAGTCTATGGCGACCTTGTGCGCGCCTCTGGCGCCGCGTCACGGCTCGCCGAATTGCTGAACGAAGTGCCCGAAATTGCGCCGCCTGCTAACCCAGTTGTGATGCCGCCAGCACGCGGACAGTTGGAATTCCAACATGTCCGCTTCCGTTATCCAACGCGGCCCGAGGTTGCGGCGCTCGACGATTTCAGCCTAAAAGTATCGCCAGGCGAAACCGTTGCGGTTGTAGGTCCCTCAGGCGCAGGTAAATCGACCTTGTTCCAACTGGCCGAACGTTTTTACGACCCCGAAGTCGGTACCGTGCGCATTGACGGCGTCGTCCTGACCAGCGCGGACCCAGCGGAGTTTCGGCCCCGAATATCGTTGGTGCCGCAGGACACGGTGTTGTTCGCAGCCTCCGCACGCGATAATCTGCGTTACGGCCAATGGGACGCGAGCGACAATGCAATCTGGGCAGTCGCTGAAAAAGCAAACGCTGCGGGCTTCCTACGTGAATTGCCAGAAGGCCTTGATACCTATTTAGGCGAAGGCGGCGCGCGCCTTTCCGGCGGCCAACGCCAGCGTCTGGCGATTGCCCGCGCCTTGTTGCGCGATTCGCCAATCTTGTTGCTCGATGAGGCCACAAGCGCGTTGGACGCCGAAAGCGAGAAGCTTGTTCAGGACGCGCTAGAGCGCCTGATGGTTAACCGCACCACAATCGTGATTGCACATCGGCTCGCGACAGTGCGTTCTGCCGACCGCATCATCGTGATGGATCAGGGCAAAATTGTTGAAGAGGGCGATCATGCCACGCTGAGTGCCGCGGGCGGATTATATGCTCGCCTCGCCAGCCTGCAATTTGATGCTTAAAGGGATGAAACTGCTCGTTCCGTCAAATTAGGCAATAATATCAGGAATCAGTTGGTCCTCTAGACGCATGATACGGTCCTTCAAAACCAGCTTTTTCTTTTTCAGACGCGCGATTTGAAGTTGGTCGACTAACGTCTGAGCGGAAAGCGCCCGGATGGAATCATCGAGATCCCGATGTTCAATCTTCAGTTGTTCCAGTTGCTGTTGATAGCCGTCGTCGTTCATATATCTTTCTAAACAGACTGGGGCGAACAAGTCATCGTTAAAAATGGGCGCTGGCGCGTAAGCATCTTTGTCATCAACCAGACAATCATTATCGACAAGACACCTGCTTATATTCGTGATTTACTCCTTTGTTCAAAGAGCCGAGTCTAAGACTGAAGGAGAATGATGTGCATAATAACCATCTGTCCGCGCTTCGTATCAAACATGCCGAACTCGAACAAAAGCTGGAGCGTGAAGAAAATAGGCCCCTCCCCGACAGCAGGATCATTCTCAATCTAAAAAAGCAAAAGCTACATCTTAAAGACGTTATACTGCATGAAACGGCTTTAACTGGTTGACTACGAATAATTTGATACGGGGTATCGCTTGCCTCTTCGGTCTCTGCTAGGTGCGGCCTATGGAAAGCGCCACCCGTTCTGCCCGAAATATCCTGACTGGTCTGCACGAGGTGATGGCCTCGAAGAACCATGCCCAGGGTAAGCTGAACCATGTGGTCAACATTATTGGTGAAGCGCTTTCGAGCGAAGTGTGTTCGATTTACCTCTTGCGCGATGGCGCACTGGAGCTGTTTGCCACACGCGGGCTGAATCAAGCTGCTGTGCACATCACGCGTTTGGGTCTGGGCGAAGGTCTCGTTGGGACAATCGCTGAAAATGTCGAAACGCTGAACCTGGATCAGGCGGCAGCACATCCGAATTTCCGTTATGTCCCAGAAACGGGAGAAGAACGCTTTCACAGTTTTGCGGGTGTGCCCATTGTCCGATCCGAACGGGCTGTCGGCGTGCTCGCGGTCCAGCATGTCGAGCCGCGTAAATATGAAGAGGTCGAAATTGAGGCCCTTCAGACCGTCGCCATGGTGTTGTCGGAACTCATTGCCAACGCCGGCCTAATTGACGAACCAGGCACCCGAGGCGGCAGCGACACGGGCACGATTAGCCTCACAGGATTACCGCTTGTTAAGGGCGCAGCGGCTGGCGTTGCTATTTTTCACCAGCCCAATGTCCGCATTGAGCATACGGTTGCTGAGGATATCGAAGCCGAACGCCAGCGTGTCTACTCCGCCTTCGATAAAATGCGTGAGCAAATCGACCGCATGACGAGCCAGATAGAGTTCGGCACAGGCGGCGAACATGAAGAGGTCATCGCGACATATAAAATGTTCGCATATGATGAGGGCTGGAGCCGCCGGATCAACGAAGCCATAGATAGTGGCCTAACCGCAGAGGCTGCCATTGAACGGGTTCAGCAACGCACGCGCATGCGCATGCGGCAGATCGACGATGCTCTGCTTGCCGATCGCATGCATGATTTGGAGGATCTGTCGAACCGTTTGCTGCGCATCGTTTCCGGGCAAATGAGTACAGCGGCGCAGCTTGGGCTCAAAAAAGATTCCATCCTGATTGCGCGCAATTTGGGTCCGGCAGAATTGCTGGAATATGACAAAAGGCGTCTGCGCGGTGTGGTGCTAGAGGAAGGCTCATTAACCGCACATGTGGTAATCGTGGCCCGCGCCATGGGCATTCCGGTTCTTGGCCGCGTACGCGGTATTCGTCACAAGGTGCGCGACGGCGACATGCTGTTGCTCAACGCGGACGACAAAAGCGTTATTGTGCGCCCGTCGTCTGCGGCAGAAGAATTATTTCAACATGATCTGGTGGATCGACAGAAGAAAAAAGCGCGCTATGCGGCGATGCGCGATGACGCATCCGTCACTAAAGACGGGGTGCCCGTTACGCTGATGATGAACGCCGGCTTGCGCGATGACATGTCGGCATTGGCGACCACCGGTGCAGAGGGCGTCGGCCTTTTCCGCACCGAGTTCCAGTTTCTGATTTCGGCAACCTTGCCGCAACGCGAGCGGCAGCAACGTTTTTATCGCGATGTTTTAGACGCCGCCGGCGACAAGCCCGTTATTTTCCGCACGTTGGATATCGGCGGAGACAAGGCGCTGCCGTATCTTAAGGATGAAACGAACGAAGAAGAAAATCCTGCGCTGGGCTGGCGCGCGCTCCGGTTGTCGCTTGATCACGCCGGATTAATGAAGGCGCAGGCACGGGCCTTGATTGAGGCGGCGGCTGGTCGCACGCTCAACGTGATGTTCCCGATGGTCTCTGAGCCATGGGAATTTGACGCGGCCAAAGCGATTTTCGACGGCCAGATTGCGTTTCTAGGACGGCAAAAAAAGCTACTGCCAAGCAAAATCCGTTATGGCGCCATGCTCGAGGTCCCGGCCCTGGCCGAAACTCTCGATATACTTCTGCCCAAGATTAACTTTTTGTCGATTGGGACCAACGACCTCACGCAATTCCTTTTTGCCGCCGACCGCGCTGATCCGCGCTTGGCCGAACGGTATGACTGGCTGAGCCCTGCTATCCTGCGGTTCATTCGACGGGTGGTTAAAGCAACCGAGGGCCATGACGTTGATGTCGCAGTTTGCGGGGAAATGGGAGGGCGAACGCTTGAAGCACTTGCCCTCATGGGCGTTGGCATTCGCCGACTGTCGATTACACCAGCAGCGGTTGGGCCTATCAAGGCGATGATCCGTTCCGCCAGCCATTCTGATGTTCGTGCAAAAATGGAAGAGTTGTTGAACAGCCCCACAGAAAATTTGCGCGAACAATTGA
>Ga0315905_10001056_pt1 | contig 29970 bp, 28 predicted proteins | sample LakEriMetagenome_5_FD_203522 | JGI IMG/M metagenome (GOLD analysis project Ga0315905, IMG submission 203522) | Freshwater fungal communities from buoy surface, Lake Erie, Ohio, United States - Buoy 4 MA121 | ecosystem: Environmental > Aquatic > Freshwater > Lake | place: USA: Lake Erie, Ohio...
AGGCAACATCAATGCAGGTACTGGCACGGTGACAGCAGGCGTTCCAGCCGTGCTGTACGACATTATTTCGACTGGCTACAACAGCCGCACCACTGGTCACTACTGCGTTCCAGCAGGCTACACAGGCTATATGACCGAAGGTATTTTTTCGGCAGGGCAAGCCTCTGGCTCAACTTCCGTTACTGGCTTTTTAAGACAACATGGCCCCGACAACATTTTGCGTGTTGGCGCAGTTGCTACTGTGAACAACAGCGCCGCTGTGTTTATGTTTGAACAACCTTACATAATTCCTGAAAAGAATTGTGTTGGCGCAACTGCGGTTGGCGCCTCGGCAAACAATGCAGTAAGTTCATACTTCAACATCATCTTGATCAAAGACGGCCCATAACATGCCAAGCAAATCACCAGCTCAACACAAACTGATGGAAGCGGTTGCGCACAATCCATCGTTTGCCAAGAAGGTTGGTATTCCCTCAAAGGTTGGGAAAGAATTTGTTCGCGCTGACAAGAAGATGGCTGATGGTGGCAAGGTAAACGAGGCTGGTAACTACACCAAGCCTGAGCTTAGAAAGCGTATTGTCTCAGCGGTTAAGTCTGAGGCAACTCATGGTACTGCCGCAGGTCAATGGAGCGCAAGGAAGGCTCAGCTTGTGGCTAAGCGGTATAAAGCCGCAGGTGGTGGCTATCGTGATTAAAGCTCCTCAGCAGTCATTGAAGGCTTGGGGCGACCAAAAATGGAGAACCAAAAGTGGTAAAAAATCTTCTGTCACGGGTGAAAGATACCTTCCAGAGTCTGCGATCAAAAGTCTCAGCCCTGCTGAGTACGCTTCGACGACCAAAGCCAAGCGAGCAGGAAAAGCCGAAGGAAAACAATTCGTAGCGCAACCTAAAAAGATTGCTCAGAAAACAGCTAAATACAGGTTTTGATTATGAAGAAGAATTCAACCATAGCTAAATCTTTAAAGAAAGCTGGCTTCTATGAGGCAGGCAAAAAGAAGTCTGAGCGACTTAACATCATCAATGACGTGACAACCAAGCCTCAGCGCATGAAGATGGTTGACAAGATGTTCATTGAGAAGAAGTACAAGGATGGAGGCCCAAGCCTTGCCATTGGTCGCGGTGAGAAGCTCCCTGCTAAGCAAGGTGCTGGTTTGACAGCAAAAGGTCGTGCTAAGTACAACCGTGAGACAGGATCAAATTTAAAGGCTCCACAACCCCAAGGGGGCTCGCGTAGAGACTCGTTTTGCGCGAGAATGGGGCCAGTAGCAGAGAAGAGCGAAAAGGGCAGTCGATCACGCGCATCGATGCAACGGTGGAATTACCCCGGCTGGTAAGGAACACAAATGGCGTACTCAGATACATACGGTCAGACAGTTAACGTACAAACCCTGATTGATCATGGTGCGAGACGTGCAGGCAAACTTGCCGAAGAGTTGACCTCTGAGCAACTCGTGTCCGCTCGCCAGTCACTTGGCTTCTTGCTTCAGCGCTTGATCAACATCGGAATACAGTATTTCGCCATTGATAAGGTCGTTTTGGGCGTTTCTGCGAACAATTACATATACAGCCTACCCGCAGGTGCAAACGACGCTCTAAACGTGCTCTATCGCAAGATGAGCCGCCCTTCTTGCAGTTACTCTAGCTCCGCTGGCGGAGTGGTTGCCAACGTGGGTGACAACGACGTAGATACGTTCTGCCAACAGACCAGCACAAATGGCAACATTTCAGCCAATTTTGGGACAAACAACCCAATCTATGCTGGCTCAATCGGTATCTTGCCCTATGTGGCAGGTGGTGGAAGCGCAACATGGACGCTGACCCTTGAATATTCGACAGATAACAGCACTTGGACGACTCTGGAGAACCTAGGAACGGTTGCTGTGACTGACAACCAGTGGATTTGGACGGATATAAACCCGGGGCAAGACGTCCAGTTCTACCGTGTCCGTGCATCTAACGGTACGACGCTTGCTTTGCGTGAGTTTTTTGTGGGTAACAACTCGACTGAGATCACCATGTCTCGTTTGAACCGCGACGACTACACCAATCTGCCAAACAAGAACTTCACAGCAAACCAGCCCTTCCAATTCTGGTTTGACCGCACGATTCCTCTGCCTACGCTGTACCTGTGGCCTGTCCCTAGCGACCCGTTCGTGCAGATCACTGTGTGGTACAGCAAGCAGATCATGGACGTTGGTGCTTTAACTGACGAGCTGTACATCCCCACGCGCTGGTATGAGGCAACTTTGATGATGTTGTCGCATAGGATGGCTTTGGAGTTGCCCGGTATTGATCTCGCTCGCATCCAGTACCTTGAAGGACAAGCTGAGAAGTACCTGAACGAAGTTGAGCAGGAAGAGCGTGACAAGTCTCCGATCTACTTCGCCCCTAACATAAGTGTGTACACAAGATAATGCCAATTTTTCTGGACACTCGTGGAAATGCTACTTTATCGATAGCGATCTGTGATCGTTGCAAGATGAAGCGCGACCACGACCAGATGAGGCCAGACCCGAATTTCCCCGGTCTCCAAGTCTGTGGGCAAGGCTGTGCAGATGAGCTTGATCCCTATAGACTTCCAGCCCGAAAAACTGAGAGAATAACGATCAGATTCCCGCGTCCTGACGTGAGCGTCGCCGCCAATGACAACAACATTGTCACGACCCAAAACGGTATCACTGGTGGTAGCTTTATCATCTCGACTGAGGGGAACACTCAGGATCCTGAGAACAACGGTAACCTTGACCAACTGAGCCCATAATATGTCCGCACAAGTAACGATTACCCAACTACCAACGGCTGGCGCGATTACAGGCAGTGAGCTCGTACCTATCGTTCAGAATGGTCAGACCGTACAGACAACAACTGGTGCTATCTCTGCTTCCCCTAGCCAGACGTATCAGTACCTAACCGCCATCCAAACCCCCCAACTGCCTAACAGCCGCTACATGTCTGGCGGTACTGGTATTGGGTTAACCAATGGTGGTGCGCAGAACCCTTTTACCGTTTTTCTAAACGGTACGTCAGGAAGCCTTGAAACGGCTGGTAACGGGATTATTGCCAAGGCGAGTGGGGTAGTTGTCCCACGCACGATTACAGCCTCTGGAAGCGGTTTAAGCGTCACCAATGGTGATGGCGTATCAGGTAACCCAACTGTTGCTCTGTCAGGTCTCTCAGCCGCGCTTGCGACTGTGAGTGGGACTGGTTTGATCAACGTGGTGAGTGGTTCGAGCGCAGGTAGCGTGAGCATCATCGGAACGGCTAATCAGATCAGTGTAGCTAATGGAAATGCTTCTGCTGGTAACCCAACAATAAGTTTGGCGAGCGATGCGGTGATGCCCGGTAATGCTGGCATGACCATCCCCAAAGGAACTACAGCTCAGCAACCAGCAGGCGCTGATGGTCAGTTCCGCTTTAACACCACTACATCGACCTTTGATGGCTACGCCGCAGGTTCTTGGAGGCAGTTCTCGCTTGCTGGTGGCGTTATCTCTTTTAGCGCTGGCACAACTGGTCTAGCCCCTTCTGCGGCTACTACTGGTGCTATCACCCTGTCTGGAACGTTGAATGTTGCAAGTGGTGGTACAGGTGCGAACTCCTTGTCAGGTTATCTGTTTGGCAATGGAACAAGCGCAGTTACTGCTGTAGCGACTATTCCTAATGCTGGACTAACAAACAGCTCAGTAACGATCAATGGAAGCTCTGTCAGCTTGGGTGGATCGATTACGGTCACAGCTACTGCATCGAATGCTTTGTCTATAGGAACTGGTCTGTCAGGTACTTCCTACAACGGCTCAGCTCCAGTCACGATTGCGATTGATTCAACTGTTGCTACGCTGACTGGTACTCAGACGCTGACCAACAAGTCAATCAGTGGCTCAACCAACACCCTATCAAACATTGCAAACGCAAGCTTGACTAACTCGTCCTTGACGATTGGTACAACAACAATTTCCTTGGGCGGCTCTAGCGCAACGCTAGGTGGCTTGACTTCTGTTGCTGTCACGCAAGATCCTACCTCTGCGCTTCAATTGGCGACCAAACAATACGTGGATGCTGTGGCTGAAGGTTTGCATGTTCACGCATCTTGTGCGGCGGCAACCACAGGAACTCTTGCATCGATCACAGGCGGAACAGTAACGTACAACAACGGCACTGCTGGTGTTGGCGCTACCTTGACTTTGTCTGTAGCTTTGACCACGCTAGACGGCTACACCTTGCTCAATGGCGACCGTGTTCTTGTCAAGAACGAAGCCACCCAAGCAAACAATGGTATCTACACATGGGCTACAGGCGGTACAGTCCTAACCCGTGCAACTGACTTTGATACTGCCGCTGAGATGGCAAGTGGTGACTTCACCTTCATCGCTAACGGTACACTGTACTCAAACACTGGTTGGGTTCAGACTGACCCAGTAACTACAGTAGGTACTAGCCCTGTGGTTTGGGTGCAGTTCTCTGGCGCTGGAACTTATACAGCAGGAACAGGACTAACTTTAACTGGTTCGCAGTTCAGCATCACCAACACAGCAGTCACAGCCGCTTCGTATGGTTCTGCCACTCAAGTTGGTACGTTCACTGTCAATGCTCAAGGTCAACTGACAGCGGCGGCTAACACCACAGTGACGCCTGCGGTTACTTCTATTACTGGTTTGGGTACTGGTGTTGCAACAGCTTTGGCGGTCAACGTAGGCTCTGCTGGCGCCTTTGTAACGTTTAATGGTGCGCTAGGCACACCAAGCTCTGGAACCCTAACAAACGCTACTGGACTACCCCTTACAACAGGCGTAACAGGTACACTACCGATTGCAAACGGTGGTACGAATTCAACAGCTACAGCAACAGCAGGCGGTGCGGTTTACGGAACTGGAACTGCATTCGCTTTTACTGCGGCAGGAACGGCTGGACAGGTATTAACATCGACAGGAGCAACTGCACCGACATGGTCGGGCATCTCTGGCGGAACTTTCTAAGGAAACGATATGGCACAAGCAGGTTACACACCCATTCAGCTTTATTTCAGCACCACAGCGGCGGCTGTACCTCTAGCGGCAAATCTTGCGCAAGGTGAACTGGCAATCAACATCACCGACGGCAAGCTGTATTACGAGAACAACAGCGGTACTGTCACGTTGCTAGCTTCAGCCGCTGGTGCTTCTGGCGATGTGGTTGGCCCAGCCTCCGCTACAAACAACGCTTTGGCTCGTTTTGATGGCACGACTGGTAAACTGATAAAAGATTCATCTGCGCTTATTTTTGATGGTAGCAATCTTGGAGTCACGGCTTCTTCTTCTGCTGGTTTTGTTGGACTCACCACTCAAAATACAAGTGCGGGGGCAGGCGCTTCATCGGGTTTAGGAATAAATAACGATTCAACAGCATCTACATATCTACGCACTTATGGTTCAGGACAAACCAATTCTTTGTTTGGTTCTGTTATTGCAAACTACACAGCACTTTTGTCTGATGGTGCGGCAAGCAACGGAATTTTGTTTGGAACGCTCACAAACAAGCCAATTATCTTTGGTCAGAACAACGCTGAGTCAATGCGCCTAACCAGCACAGGTCTGGGTATTGGTACAAGTAGTCCTACTACTAAGTTGCAAGTTGTTGATACAAGTTATCCGTACATTACTGTCAGCAATAGTTCTGGAACACAAATTAAGAATACTTTTGGTGCTAATGGTGTTTCGCAAGTTGCTTACCTTGGAACTGTTACGAATCATCCGCTTGGCTTTCTTATCAATGACACAGAGCGTATGCGCCTCGACTCCTCAGGCAATCTAGGCTTGGGAGTTACTCCTAGTGCTTGGAGAAGCACATTCAAAGCCATGGAATTTGGGCGAGTTGGTAATTCTATTTTTGGAGGTGTCTCAAGTTCTTCGTTGGAGGCTACTTCTAATGTGTATTTGGATACATCTAGCACTTATCGCTATGCCAATAATGGTGCGGCTACTGATTACTACCAACAAGGTGGCAATCATATTTGGTACAACGCCCCATCAGGCACAGCAGGAAACGCCATTACCTTTACTCAGGCAATGACTCTGGATGCTAGTGGGAATTTGTTAGTTGGCGCAACTAGCGTAGCAGGGTCTGAACGACTTAACATTGTTGGTGGTACTGGAATTAGAGTTAATGAAGATGCCGTTGGGACAAAAATACTGACGCTTCGTTCAGATTATGCAGGTCTTGGCCCAGCAATTAACGTCACTACAAGTCACCCTCTGTTGTTTTTGACCGCCAACACAGAACGTGCCCGTATAACATCAAGCGGTAACTTTTTAATAGGCACAACAACTTCAAATGGTGGCCCTTTGAAGATTAAAGGCTCAGCCGCAAGTTCGTATTCTGGGAATTTGTATCAAGGCAATGGCGCAAGCGTTTTTCGATTAGAGTCAGGTGGGACACCCACTACCAACGATACAGTAGGTATTTCAATTGGCATAGGTGGTAATGCCGAAGCGTATATTGGTGCAGTTCAAAACAGTGGCGGCTACGCTGATATTGTTTTCCAAGGGTTTGCTGGGGCTTATGGCGAGCGTGCCCGCATAGACTCAAGCGGTAACTTGACTGTACAAGGTCCATACATTGCAAACGTTACAGGCATTGGATACAACTCAAGTGCCAATAGAACTTTGTATGTAGGCGCTTCAAACTTTGATGGCGTAAATAATGGCGCTACATTCCAATGGGGTTTTAATGTTTCTGGTGACGCAACTGGTCAACTGTTAAAGGTTGTTCGTTCACGAAGAGGCGAGTCCGAAACTGAAGTTGCAAGGTTTGATAATAGCGGTAACTTGCTGGTGGGAACTACAGTATCACGCACTAGACTTACAACTTCCGCAGGCGAGGCGGATGCGCCCACATTAGGATCTGCTACTGGTGGTAATGCTTTTTTTGGGAACGGTTCAACAGCCTACGGAACGCTGTTTGGCACTTCTGGATTTGGCTACGGCTGGATTCAGCAACAGCGTGTAGATGGAACTGCTACTGCTTACAATTTAGTTCTTCAGCCCGCTGGCGGAGAGGTACTGGTTGGCACAGCTATCGGGTCAGGCAACTCAGGCTCTGTTGGTGTACGCAAAGGTAGCACAGGTGAGTTGATTCTTATAGCAAATAATGGCGGCTTGTTTCATCAAGCTGTTGCCAACTATTACCTTGTTACCACTACTGGCGGCAACACCTCTGATGTAACACTCAAAAAGAACGTGCAACAGCTATCGGGTGCGCTTGCAAAAGTTTGCGCTATTCGTGGCGTAAATTTTGAGTTCATTACCAAACAAAAGTCAACCCCAGACAACGGCGTTCAGGTTGGCGTTATCGCCCAAGAGGTAGAAGCGCAGTACCCAGAAATTGTTGTGACAAACGAAGACGGCATTAAGAGTGTTCGCTATGAAAAACTTGTTGCGCCATTGATTGAAGCCATTAAAGAACAACAAGCAATCATTGAATCTCTCAAGGCACGTTTGGATGCCGCTAATCTTTAATCACTGAAAGGAAAATCATGGCTAATACATACACATGGACAGTTACAGCAATGGACTGCTACCCACAAGAAGACGGCAACACCGATGTCGTGTTCACCGTTCACTGGACTTGCTCTGGTACTGACGGCACATACAGTTCTTCTGTATACAGCACTTGCGGTGTAACTTACACTGCTGGCTCTCCCTTTACCCCATACGCAAGCTTGACTCAAGACCAAGTGTTGGGTTGGATTTGGGCTGGTGGCGTTGACAAAACAGCTACAGAAGCCGCTGTTGCACAGCAGATTGCAAACCAAGTGAACCCACCTGTGGTCACTCCTGCATTGCCTTGGGCAACCCAGCCGTAATTTAACGGGAAGCCACCACCCGACCTTGGTGGCGCATTAAAGGAAACATCATGGGAAACGAAAAAAAGACCCCTGTGACAATCGACGGTGTAGAGTACAAGTTTGAAGACATGACACAGCAACAGCAGATGTTGCTCAACCATGTTGCTGACTTGGATCGCAAACTAGACTCAGCAAGATTCAATGTGGATCAGTTGCAGGTAGGCAGAGATGCTTTCTTCAGAATGCTGAAGGATGCGTTAGAAGCAAAACCTGAAGTTACTGATGTAGTAGCAAACTAAAAAAGAGCCACCTTCGGGTGGCTTCTTCAAGGGAATTTTATGGAATCGGTGGATACAAAATTGGCTGTACATGAAGCTATCTGCACAGAGCGGTACAACAGTATCGACCGATCCTTGCGCGATGGGGACAAGCGCATGACGAAGATTGAGTACCTCTTGTATGGGGTGATCGTGTGCGTCCTGTTTGGCCCCGGTGTTGCTGGCGAGCTTGTGAAAAAGATTTTGGGGATTTAGTTCTCGACTAAAAAGCAGTTTAGATTTTTTGGATTTAGTCATGATCCCAATAGACCCGATAACAGCGTTAGAAGGACTACAGAGTGCAATCAGCGTAGTCAAGAAGGCTAGTAAGGTCGCAAGTGATCTAGCAGGCTTAGCTCCATCCATCTCGCGGCTTTTCGATGCTAAGAGCACCGCTACCAAGGCGATGCTTCAGGCAAAGCGTACAGGCGGTAAATCCAACCTAGGCGCGGCGCTACAGATTGAGATGGCCTTGGATGAGGCCAAGCGGTTTGAAGCCCAATTGCAACTGCTGTTCATGCAGGCGGGACGCATAGACGTATGGAATTCGGCAAAAGCTCGGCAAGCTGAGATGGATAGAGATGATGCCAGAGAGATGGCTGAATTGAAGGCTGAAGAGAAGAAGCGCAAAGAAGAAGAACAAGAGCAGATGGCGTGGGCTATTGGCGTTGTTGTGATCGTGATGCTCCTAGGCGCAGTTGGCTGGGGTATTGCTGAGATACAAGATTACTGTGCCAAGACAAGGTGTGGTCGGTGAATGAGTACCAGAAACAGTTTGACCAATTCCTTAAAATCTTTGTACGGTTGTGCATTGTTTGGTGGGTGCTTGGCCTACTCCGCTTTTTGCCAGACGAGCTTGCTGATAAGGTCGTGACCAAGATATTGGGGATGTTTGGACTATGAGTGAAGAAAAGCCAGCAGACGTACTAAGCAAGGTGTTGTCCTATGTGGATAGCCCATTCAAGCTATTTGCGCTAATACTCATGGCGGTGTTTGCGTTCTCTGGTTATTTTGTTTGGCAGAACCAAGCCTTTCTGTTTGAGGCGTACAAAGAAAACAAGAAGCTTCCAATGATCGCAGAGGACAGGGCTGAAGATGTTGTGGCTCACCTGTTCAAGAACACAGACGCTACGGTGGTCGCTATATTCAAAGTCAACCCACTATTTGGCACAAGAGTTCTGTTTCGAGCCTACACCAGAGAAGGTAGAGATAAAACGCATGACGGATTAGATGTTGGGCTGTTCACACAGAGTTCTGCCAACAACCGTGATGTGATTGCTTTGATGGCTAACGAGATACCTTGCAGTGAATATGCGGTAGCCCAGAGTGAGATCGGGCTTTGGTACATTGAGAAGGGTGTTACCTTTGGATGCCGTGTAAGTGTGCCACCAGAGCAAGGGCGGTTTGTTGGACAGATCACCGTTGGTTGGGACAAGGAACCCAAGGACATCACCAAGGCAATAAGCATGTTGCAGATTGCAAGTACCATGCTGAGTAAAAGCAAACAGTAAAGGACGACTATGGCTCAGTTTGAACCAGCTTTTGAGCTAATGATCAAGGATGAGGGCGGATACGTCCTCCACGACGTTGAAGGCGACACAGGCGGTATGACCTACGCTGGTATTGCCCGCAACAAGAACCCACAGTGGAATGGATGGGCACTGGTTGACAAGAAGGAATTCGGTGGCTCCCTGACGGGTATGGTGCGTGAGTTCTACAGAATCGAGTTCTGGGACAAGATGCGCGGGAACGAGATCAATAACCAAGACGTAGCCAACACCATCTTTAACTTTGGGGTAAATGCTGGCATGGGCATGGCTGTAAAGCTCGCCCAATTGGTCGTTGGGGCTACTCCTGATGGCGGAATAGGCGCCAAAACGGTCGAAAAGCTCAACCAGATTACTGACGGACAGCGGTTCAAAGAGTCCTATGCCTTGGCAAAAATTGCCCGTTACGCTGAAATTTGCAACAAAAACAGATCTCAGTCTAAGTTTTTGCTGGGATGGATCAACCGCACATTGAAAGGTTTGGCATGAGCTTACTAGGCGTTGGATCAATTATTGAGGCAGTGGGGAAGGTTGCTGGCGACCTGATCACCACTGACAAAGAGAAGATGGAGATGGAGATTGAGCAACGAAAGCTCGATCTTGAAGAGAAGAAAATCGACCAAGCGACTAACCTAGCCCAGATTGAGGTGAACAAGGTTGAGGCGGCGTCCTCTAGCGTGTTTGTCTCTGGCTGGCGACCTGCCATCGGCTGGATTGGTGTTGCGGCTATGGGCTACCAGTTTCTGCTCTACCCCCTGTTTCAGTGGGCTTGGAAGTACTTGCAGGCTATGGGTTGGGTTCCTGTTGGCATGGAACCTCCTCCCGTCCTTGACGCTGACCAATTATGGGTCATCCTCTCAGGCATCCTTGGTATCGCTGGTATGCGCTCTTTTGAGAAGACTAAGGGCGTGGCAAGCAAGTAACCTTGTCACAAGTTAAAAGGCATACTAAAATGTCCCAACGAATCTACGAGGTGAACGCATGACGACCGCAAGTGTTATGACCTATGACAGCTTGGTCGAAAACATCCAGTCTTATCTGGAGCGTACTGACCCTGCCACAATCGAGAAAATCCCTCTGTTCATCATGCTTGCTGAGCAGGTTATCGCCTCTCAGATCAAGTTCTTGGGCAACATGACCGTTAACACCAGCAACATGGTGGTTGGCGAGAACATCATTGCCAAGCCAGCCCGTTGGCACAAAACGGTCTCAATAAACGTCACAGTAGCTGGACAGCGCCAGCCAGTCTTTAACCGCAGGTATGAGTACCTCCGCGAGTACTGGCCTAACCCCGCTTCCACAGAAGTCCCCAAGTTCTACTGCGACTACGACTACACCCATTGGTTGATTGCTCCTACACCCAATGATGATTACGCCTTCGAGGTTTTGTACTACGAGCGAGTGCAACCCCTTGATTCTTCCAACCAGACGAACTGGTTTACGCAGTACGCTCCTCAAGCGCTCCTGTATGGTGCTTTGTTGCAAGCTATGCCGTTCTTGAAGAACTACGACCTAGTTCCTTCATGGCAAGCTCAGTACAAGCTCATCATGGACACCTTGATGGCTGAAGACAAGTTGCGTATCGCAGATCGTCAAGCAGTGGCACAAGACTCATGAGTTACAACAGCCCATTCACAGGTCAGGTCATTCAACCGACCGACGTCTCTTTCCGTGCCATTACGCTGAGTGCTAACACCCAGTTGCAGTGGCCTATCAACGGTAACGCAACAGACGACTACGCCGCTCGTATCATGCAGGTGACGGCAACCACAGCAGGTCTAAGCCTGTACATGCCCCCTGCAAACCAAACCTCGGTTGGTAATGATGCGCTGATCAGAAACACTGGTGCTAATACTTTTACGGTCAAAGACTACGCTGGTACGAACACCATTGTGTCTATTGCCGCTGGTGAGACCAAGTACATCTACGTCACCACCAACACGAATGATCAAGGCACTTGGGGTGTCATCGCTTTTGGTGTTGGTACATCAAATGCCGATGCCGCCACCTTGGCTGGTTATGGTTTGGTTGCCTCTGGCGCTACGCTGAATCAAAGCCACCCAGTTCTGTCTTTAATTGCTGGTTACACATTCACCACCACAGATCGAGCTCAGACCTATGTGTGGGGAGGCGGTACAACGACAGCTACCTTGCCTGCTAGTGCCACGGTTGGAAACAACTGGTTTACTCTTCTGAAGAACAACGGTACAGGAACCCTGACTGTTGGCACAACTGGTTCTGAGCTGATTGATGCTGGTCTGACAAAGACTTTTGCTCCTAACGAGTCAGCTTTCTTGATCTCTACTGGTTCTGCTTATGTGACCGTAGGTTACGGAACAAGCACCCAGTTTGAGTTCACAGCCTTGGTTAAGAACGTCACAAATGGCGCCTATACCTTAACAGCTAGTGAAGCATCAAACACCATCCAAACTTACGTTGGAACGCTGACAGGTAACGTCACAGTCACCTACCCACCTGTAGTTAACTTCTACGTGATCAGTAACCAGTGTAATGCTGGCGCATTCACGCTTACTTTGACAACAGGTGTCTCTGGTGGTGCTACAGCTACGATCCCCTCTGGTGGTCAGGCTACGCTGATCTGCGACGGTACAAACTTCTTGAACGCTAACACAGCGCTGGCTGGTGGTGTGTCTCTGTCCCTGATCAACGGTACGGCAGGGGTTCCTTCGCTGAACTTCTCATCGGAGACGAATACGGGCTTGTATCGCCCCGGCGCAGGGCGCTTTGGCATCTCCGTCTTGGGAACACAGATCGTTGACGTTGACGCTACTGGTACGCAAGTCACTGGTGCGATTGATGCGACTAGCACTGGAACTTTCCTTGGTGGTGTTAGAGGCGGAACGTTCTCATGACAAAAAAGGTCTTTGCCCTTGATACGAAGCCGGGGATCCAGCGCGATGGCACGGTCTTCGACAAAGACTTCTACAACGACGGCAGATGGGTTCGTTTCCAACGTGGTCGCCCTCGCAAGATGGGTGGCTACCGCCAAATAACCGCCGCCCTTGCTGGCATCTCCCGCGGTATCTTTGTTGACTCTGAGAACGGTTTCTCCAAGATCTTCAATGGCTACCGCAACGGCCTGCAAGTCATCGAGATCAACAACAGTGGCGTCGGCGCTGGTATTACCAACTTCGTGATCTCCTCGCCCCTAAACTCTTTGGGCACGATCACCGCTGGTTCTCAATATACAAACGGCTCATATACAGCTATCCCCTTAACTGGTGGAAGCGGATCAGGCGCAACAGCCAATATCACTGTAGCGTCTAACGGCGTAACAGCGGTCACGATTGTGAACGACGGTAACGGTTACTTAGTAGGCGATACCTTGTCCGCCGCGCCAGCATCGATTGGTAATGGTGTGAATACCTACGGAACCATCACAGGTGGATCTCTGTACGCCAACGGGACGTATTTGAGTGTCCCCATGATCAACGCTTCTTCTACGCCTGCTGGAACTGGCTCAGGTGCGACAGCGAATATCACCGTCTCTGGTGGTGCTGTCACTGGCATCACAGCCCAAGACCGTGGCGTAGGCTACAAAGACACAGACATTCTGACAGCCAACCCAGCTTTTATTGGTGGTGTATCTGGGATCATTGACACCTACGGTCAGATCGTTGGTGGGTCTCTTTATACGGCTGGAACCTATACAGGTGTAAACTTTACAGGCGGTACAGGTACAGGCGCCGTAGGCACTGTTGTCGTCACAACTAATTCAATCGTTGCTGTCACTAACGTCATTGGTGGCTCTAACTACACAAACGGATCTTTCCCTAACGTTGCCCTAACTGGTGGCGCTGGTACTGGTGCTTTAGCTACCGTCACAACCTCTGGCGGAAACGTTGTTGCTGTGGTTATTACGTATGGCGGAAACAACTATGCGGCTAACGATGTTTTGTCTTGCTCAGCATCTAGCATCGGTCGGGGCGTAACAGCCTTTGGAGCGATCACAGGCGGTTCTGGCTACGTGAATGGAACCTACCCTAACGTGACCCTCACAGGAGGCACAGGAAGCGGTGCTAGAGCCACTATAACGGTCTCTGGCGGCATTGTGATCTCTGTGGCACTAACTTACGGTGGAGTCGGTTATACAGCCTCTGACAGCCTCACCACAGCCAATACCAACCTTGGCGGTACAGGTTCTAGCTTTGCTGTCGTAGCCTCTACGGTTGCCGCTAGTTCTGGCTTCCAATGTTCTGTTTTCTCTGTTTCAACAGGATCTGTAGGTTCTGTGACTTTGACAAATGACGGAACAAACTATTCTGCTGGCGATGTTCTGACAGCTTCTAACGAAGACATTGGTGGTGTCAACGGTGTGATTGGTGCTATTGGTGGGATTACCGCTGGTAACTTTTACACCAACTCCACAACAGCCTCAGTGACAGCGTCTATCTCTGGAACTGTGATGACCGTGAGCGCTGTAAGTTCTGGTGCTTTGGTTGTTGGTCAGACCGTCTTTGGTACTGGCGTGACAGCAAATACCACGATCACATCTTTTGGCACTGGCTCAGGTGGTGTAGGTACGTATAACGTCAGCGCCAGCCAAACTGTAGCCAGCACAAGCATTTCATGTATCGGTGTGTTCCGTAATACACCCTTAACAGGTGGCTCAGGAACAGGCGCTACGGCTAATATCATCATTCTGAACAGCCGAGTCTACTCTGTTGAGATCGTCAACGCTGGCGTGAACTACGCTGTTGGCGACACACTGAGTGCAACATTTGCAGGCTCTACCAACGGTATTGCCACGATCTCTGCCATCACTGGTGGTTCAAACTACACCAACGGTACATACACTGAAGTTCCATTGACAGGTGGTACTGGCACAGGCGCCAAAGGTACTGTCGTGGTAGCAGGTAACACCGTGACATCTGTAACCATCACATCCGCAGGAACAGGCTACACAGTAGCTGATGCCATGAGCGCATCTTCAGCCCTGCTAGGTAACGGTATCAACGCTCTGAACACTGGTTCTTTGGTTGGCGGTACGAACTACGGTACAGGAACCTACACGAACGTTCCCTTGACTGGTGGTACAGGATCTAACGCTCAAGCGACCATCGTCGTTGGAGCTGGTGGCGACGTTACTTCTGTGACCTTGACTGCTCGAGGTATCAACTACACCGCCGCTGATAACTTAAGCGCCGCGGCATCCAACCTTGGTGGTGTCACCAATGGCGTAGGGACTCTAGGCGCCATTACTGCTGGTGCTAACTACACCAATGGAACTTTCTCCAACGTCCCCTTGACTGGCGGAGCTGGTACAGGTGCTCTAGCTACGATTGTCGTCTCAGGTAATGCTGTGACCTCAGTGACTATCACCACAAAAGGAAACAACTACGTTGTCGCCAACGCTTTGTCAGCTTCTGCATCGAGCATCGGTAACGGTATCCAGACCCTTGGAACCTTGACTGGTGGCGGTGCTTACACAGCTAACGGCATCTTGACCACAAACACCCTTGTCGGTGGAACTTTGTACACCAACGGAACCTACACTGGCGTCTTTTTGACAGGTGGAACAGGTTCTGGTGCTGTTGCCACTATTGTGGTGGCTGGTGGTGCGGTAACAACTGTCACCCTGACCGAGACAGGCTCTGGTTATACCGTCAACGATACCTTGTCAGCTAACAATGTTGACATCGGTGGAACTGGTTCTGGCTTCTCTGTCAAAGTAGCTACAGTTGGTGATGCGACATTCACCAATGTGTCCCTCACAGGTGGATCAGGTACAGGGGCTAAGGCAACCATCGTTGTTGGAACCTCTGGTGCTGTGACCTCTGTTACCTTGACTGATCGTGGTCGTGGCTACATCTTGAGCAACATCATGTCAGCCAACTCCACCAGCATCGGTGGTACTGGTGCAGGCTTTGTGATACCTGTATCTGCGATATACGCAAGCGCTGGGTTCTCTGTTCCTGTTGCAACTGTAGTCACTAGCTCAGGCTTTACCATCCCTGTCTCTACGGTCTACTCAAGCTCTGGTTTGGCCTTTACTGTGGCAAGCCTAGGTAGTGCAGGAGGCTTCTCAGTTCCTGTGACCTTTGTGAAGTCTAGCAACGGGTTCCAGTTCAGCGTGTTCACGGTTACTCAAAGCTCAGGCTTCTTGGTAGACGTAGCGACTGTCTACGCAAGCTCTGGATTTACAGTCAAAGTAGCTAGCGTTGATCCTCAGTTTGCTTACAACGACAACAACTTGTGGCAGTTTGATGCGCTGTACGACACGCAAGGTGGGAATAACTTACTGCTAGCGCACCCGGGGCAAAACCTCTCCGAGATCGACAGCACCGTCAACACCCCTGTCTTTTTTGGAAACATCAACGGAAGCGTTGTCACTCCTCTTAAGGACACAGGCGGCGCCTTCCCAACTGGCGACATCATTGACGTCTCTGGTGGTGTTGTGTCCCTGCACCCTTATGTGGTGGTTTATGGCGACAATGGACTCCTCAAGAACTGCTCAGCAGGCGATCCTACTGATTGGAACTCTGCTGACGCTAATGAGGTCAACGTAGCGACTGGAAAGATCGTCAAGGGTCTACCTGTCAGGGGCGGTTCAAACTCGCCTTCTGGGCTGTTCTGGAGCCTTGATAGCCTAGTTCGTATGTCCTACATCGGTGGCGTGGGAACTCCTGCCCAATACTGGCGCTATGACATCATCTCTAGCCAAACATCTATCCTCTCGTCACAGTGCGTGATTGAGTACGATGGTATCTACTACTGGATTGGTGTTGACAGGTTCCTCTTGTACAACGGTGTTGTGAAAGAGATCCCAAACAACATGAACCAGAACTTCTTCTTTGACAACCTGAACTACTCTCAGCGTCAGAAGGTCTGGGCAACCAAGGTTCCTCGCTTTGGTGAGGTATGGTGGTACTACCCCAGAGGTGACTCAGATGAGTGCAACGACGCGATCATCTACAACACTAGGGAAAACACTTGGTATGACGCAGGAACAGCCCTAGGAGCTAGACGTTCTGCTGGTTACTTCTCTCAGGTCTTCCGCTTCCCGATTGCCGCTGGTGCAGACATCAACCTTGTTGGCGCGCTGAACCAAATAACCATCGCCAACGCTGGATCTGGCTACACAAACGGAACCTACCGCTTTATCGCCTTAACAGGTGGTGCAGGATCAGGAGCAACCGCGACCATTGTGGTGGCAGGTGGGATCGTTACCTCTGTCGCTTTGGAAGACTTCGGTCAGGGCTACGTTGCTGGTGACACCCTCTCAGCTTCTATTCCTGCTGGTATTAACTTCGCTTTGACGGTCAATGAGACCAACAGCGAGGTGTCTTTGTGGCAACACGAGATTGGTACGGACGCTGTGCAGAACACAACCGCTGTGGCGATTGAGTCTTACTTTGAGACCAATGACTTGGGTTGGGTCTCGGGAGGCCCTTCCCAGCCATCCCCCATCGGTGAGAACAAGTGGATCCACCTTGACCGTATTGAGCCTGACTTCGTTCAGAGCGGAACCATGTACGTTCAGGTCACTGGTAGATCCTTTGCTCAGTCTGAAGACCAGACATCAGCTCCTCGTGAGTTTGAACCAAACACCAACAAGATCGACGTTCGTGAACAGCGCCGTGAGATGAGGCTTCGCTTTGGAAGCAACGTGGCAGGTGGAGACTACCAGCTTGGTAAGGTCATCCTAGACGCTGACTTTGGAGACGTTCGTGGCTAGTAACCCTTTAAACGTAGCGTTAGTTTATGACCCAAGGTATCATACGTTTGAGTCTTGGGCGTCTTTGATGTGTGAGCTGTATGCGACGCAACAGCTTGCCATCCCTAACGCTTTGACGGATTGGAGAGAGTGGGCGTCTGGGCTGAAGGCTATCGATGTGTTTAACAACGAGGCGGTTCCGGGGCCCTACATCTTCGACGACTGGCAAGAGTGGGCACAACAAGTGGTCAACGCAGTAAACCCATCGGTGAATTAACATGGCACTTCCTGATCGCAATACATACCATAGACTAAACTTCGAAGACAACGATGGGTTTGGCGGCGACCTCTACTTTGGCGACTCTGACACCTCTCTTGGTTCAAATATTAGTGGTCTAGATGCTTTAACGACCACAAATAACAGAACATTGACGGATGATGATCTACCTACCTTAAATCCAATTACAGGTGGAGGATTGGATGCTGTAACACAATCATCTCAAGTTACTGACGCATCAGATGCTACAGGTGGCTTGAATGTCTTAACACCTTCTGCTCCCGTTGTTATCACCCCAGCCGCGCAGGCAAGCACTACGTCTGATGTGAGGTCTAACGGCTCTACTAATGATGTCCAAGAAGGCGGTTTGAGTGCTTTATCGTCCACACAAAGAACATTGACAGACGATGATCTACCAACATTAAATCCATCTACACGAGTATCTAATACGTTTCTTACCGATACAAGTGACGGCGGGACAACTAATTTAGAAACAATTCAACTCACCCCTGAGCAGATTGCAATCAATGCAGGCTTCCCAAGCGCCTCTGCTTACACCATGTTCAATGGTGATATCAATGCTTACAACTCAGCAAAAGCATTAGGTGAGTCCGCCATACAAATGGCTGTTCGACGTACAGATACAGATCTTCGTTATGACGTCAACAATGACGGCAAAGTAACAAGTGCTGATGGATTGTTGCTCTACAAAGGAACGCCTTTAAGAACTGACATTGATGCGACAGGTGCGGCTGTTAATCAAGCTGTAGTAAATCCAACAACAAATACAGCAACTACAACAGCTACTACTGCAACTACTGAAAATACAGCCGCGACAACAGACACTTCCAAGACTGCCGACAACACAACCAAGTGGCGCGACTTTACGCTAGATAACGCGGTTGTTGACAAATTAGCAGGTCAGATCAAAGCCCAGCAAGAAGCTGGCACAGCCAAGTACTATGAAGGTGAAGGCTTAGGCTCAATCGATGCAAACACCATGGAGATGGCGCGCATCTTGGCTAGTACAGGCATTACTGACATCAAGCAGTTTGGTAGATTTACCAAGACTGGTATCAATGAAACTGTTACTCCAGATGGCAGAGGTGGTTTTGTAGATCAACGTGGCAAACCTGTTGACCCTAGCATAGTCACCTCTCAAATGGCAGGTGAAAGTGAAGGCGGCTACTACACCGAATACTTTGCGCCCATTGGAAGCCAAGAGGTTTTTGGAAATAAAGAAACCAAAAAAGAAGTACCAAACACATACACCTCACGTCAAAAAGATGATGCTTTTGGTGGAACATATGAGGGTGAGGGAAATACTGGCTATCGAGTTCAATTTGCTCCTGACGGAACTCCTATTTTCTACACGACTAAATCTTCTTCTAACACGCTAGTCAACATGTTTGCCGAAAACCCACTGCTTGGCAAAGTAGCGACTGCCGCGGCGGCGTACTTTGGTGGCCCAGCAGGCGTAGCCGCACTGCAAGCCGCTATGGGTAAGAGCGTAGAAGACATCGCCACGTCCGCTTTGCTCACATACGCTGGTGGTCAGATCGCAGGCAACATTGCAGGCTCTACGGATCTTGTTAATTCTATTGGTGCTGATGCAACAAACATCCTTGCAAAAGGTGCAGGCAAGCTTGTATCTAGCGGAGGCAAGGCAGACATTCTTGAATCATTTGTTGGTGGTGCAATTGATCTTGGTGTGAATCAAATTACTGATTTAATTCCTGACTTTAAAGATTTATCTCAAGGCCAACAAGACTTCACAAAGAACGTTGTTAGAACTGCCATCCAAAACGGTGGTGATCTGTCTATGAGCGACTTGGTTGATGCCGCAATCACTGCTGGTACAGCCGCCGCAAAAGCCTCTGCAAGTGGAACAATTAACACAGCGATCAATGCTGACAAAACCATCAATGATGCTGTCAACAACGAGATTGATAGAGCGCTGACATTTGATGCATCTGATTCAACAGACGTTAATGCCGCCGCCGCTCTTGCAAATGAGCAGGGTTACAACAAGTTTACGTTTGGTGGCAAGACATACACGGTTGACACTGATGAGACTGGAAGAATTGCCAATCTTGAGAACACCGTAAAAACAGAACTAGAAGCCAACAAGGTTGCAACAACAGCCGCCAATCTTAAAGGTGGTGAGTTTGAAGGTGTAGATGCGGCAGTAGCCGCTAACGCCGCAAGAAACAACACAGTGATCGGAGACTCTGAAGCAGACAACCCAGAGGAAGCCGCTTATCTAGCTAGACAACGCAACCCAACAGGAACGACCTTTACCTATGGTGGCAATACGTACACCATGGGAACGTCTAATGCGGCTGTAAATCAAGCGCTTAGTGAAACCCAAAAAAATGCGGTCTTGGACGACATCAAAAACGCCAAGACATTCAATGAAGCTTTTGCTACGGCAAGGGCTGGCTTGGGTGCTGGGCAGACATTTACATGGCAAGGCAAAGAGTACAGCACAGCAACTGCCGCAGAGCGCCCAGATCTGTCTACCCCTTCTATCAATGAGATAAACGCCAGAAATTTGGCTACAGTGACAGATGCGTCTAAGACTGTTGCCGCTCAAAGCGATACAGCCGCAAGAGAGACTGCGGCACAAGAGCTTACCAAACAACAAGCCGCTCAAAAAACCGCAATAGCGTCTATGGAAAAGACGGGTCTTTTTGGAACCATAGCCAACGCCATTCAAGGTCAAATGAAGCTCAGCAGTGAAGCGGCAAATGACTACTTAAAGAACAACCCGAACAGCCCGATCACAAACAGCGTGAGCACTGCATACGAAGCCGCTGGTAACCTACAGAAGAACGTTGCAGGTGGCATAGCTTTGTTGACAGACAACAAGCCATTGGCTGACGCTTTTGTAAAGAGTGGAGATAACTTAACCAAGCTTGGTCAGAGCATAGGCAATGGCGTGGTGGATACCAAGAATTGGAACGACACCACGTCTTTGATTCAAAACGCTCAAGGGTGGGAAAAGCTTGGCATCTTGGCTGGTCGCATCATGGACGGCACAAGTGGTTTGGGTCGCCAAGTAGAGGTGGAGCTTCGTCAAGAGTTGCCCGGCCTCTTCCTCGGGGGCGGTAGCGTCAGAGGCATCATGGTTGCCACTGGTTTAATAGATGTTGGTGAGACTGTTGGTGACGCCGCTATCAATACTTACGACAGCGCTGTTAAACAAGGCAAGAGTCACGCAGACGCTTTGGCAGACGCCAGAATCGCAGGCGCCGCCGCTGGCGCTACGGAAGCCGCAATTCAGTTAACGCTTGGCAAGATTGGCGAAGCTGTCATAGGCAAGGTTGCCAACGTAGGCGCTAAGGCTACTGGCAGAGTCGCTGGTGAGACAATCACAGAAGCTGGGCAAGAAGGCGCCTCATCTTTGGCTGTCAATGCCGTACTTGGTCAAGATCTAGATGTAAACAAAGCCTTGACACAGTCCGTGCTTGGTGGAGCTGTTGGTAAGGGTACTGCTGTTACAACATCCCCAGCCGATATTGTTACCACCCAGACAATCAACAACAACATCACAACTGCTGTCACTGCTGGCGATCCCGCAGGCGTAAACACAGCGATCACTAACTCTGTTCAGTCATCTTTGTCTAGCGGCTCAAGTGTTGAGGTGGCTGTTGGTTCTACCGTCAATTCAGCGATTACCAATGGTGCTGATACAACTGCATCCATCACAACCGCTGTGTCTACTGCTGTTTCAGGTGGGGCTGATGTAGCTCAAACAGTTACAGCATCTATTGACTCAGCAATCACTGCTGGCGCAAACACAACGACTGCAATCAACTCAACTGTTAGCTCAGCAATCTCAAGTGGTGCGGATGTTACCAAGACTGTCTCTAGCTCTATCACAGCCGCTACCTCTGCTGGTGTGAGTACCAGCACAGCGATTGACAATACCGTAAACAGCGCTGTTACTGCAAGTATTACGAATGGTACTGATGTTGCAACTTCTGTAAATACAGCGGTTAGTTCGGCTATTACAACTGCGGCTACCACCAATGCAGACACAACAACTGCGGTTAATTCTGCTGTCAGCTCTGCCATTTCAGCCGCTGTGACAAGCGGAGCTGATGCCACAACATCGATCAATACAGCCGTGACCTCTGCAATCACAACTGCCGCTAGCAGTAACGTGAACGCTACCACTGCTGTGACGACTGCTGTTGATTCTGCTGTAACGACTGCAATTAACAACAACGTTAACGCAACTACAGCAATCACAACTTCTGTGACAGCGGCAGTCAATGCATCTGTAAACGCAACAACCGCAACAACCACAACAAACGCAACAGCCGACGCTAATACGAATGTCAGCACAGCGGTCAATGCGGCTGTAACTGCGGCTGTAACTGCTGGTGTAGATACCAACACCGCTGTCAATGCCGCGGTGAATGCTGTGGTCAATGCAAACATCAATCCAAATGTCAACATCAACATTGACCAGATTAAAACAAATGCAACCGCAACAGCTAATACTGCCGCGGAAAAAGTTGAACTTGTTAAGTCTGTCAACAGCTCTACCGTAGGCGAACCAACTAAAGTTACTGCAACACCTGTAGAGCCGAAAAAGCCTAGCAAGAAAAGCTCTGAAACAGCAGGTATGTTGGGTGGGTTTACCTTTGCTGGCGAAGGCAAAATCGACCCAATAAAAGAAAGCTTTCTGAAAACTTACATGACAAGCGATAAGTTTCAGAACCCATTAGAAAAACTTCAATTGATACAGGAAGCCGAGCAGTCGGTTACGCAAAATATGATTGACCAAGGAATTGATCCACATTTGGCAAACGTTCTTGCCTCAAGATTAGGGACTGATTTGCAGACAGATCCTGAAGCTGAAAGCCAATCCAATTTGTGGCGTTTTGGTCAAGAACCAGACAACATTGAAGATATGTTGACCCTGAAGACAGAGCCTGAGAAGGCTTTCAAAGCTGGTGGATACGTAGCACCCTTGCAGATGGCTTCTGGTGGCCTCTCAGGCGGTTCTATGGCGCTTCCCTTGCTTGCCAAGGCTGGTGGTGCTCTAGGTGCTTTACCCCGTCCTGATGGTCGGATGGACTTCCGCCATGGCGCCCACGTCGCTGGTGAGGGTGATGGGCAGTCTGACGACATCAAGGCGATGCTTGCGGATGGTGAGTTTGTGTTCCCTGCGGACGTAGTTTCTGCGCTAGGAAATGGCTCAACTAAGGCAGGATCAGATAAACTATACGAAATGATGCACTCAATTCGTGAAAGAGCGCGGTCTAAGAAGCCTAAAGATCTGCCTCCACCAGCGTTGAAATCACCCCTCGATTACCTGAAGAAAGGGTCGAAAAAATGAGTTTATTCCAAGGCATGGCGCCACCCAACGTAGACACGACGAAGTCTATCGCGCAGACAGCCCCGGGGTACTACACCGATTACCTCAGCGGTTTAGCTGGCGCTGGTCAGCAAGCCCTAGGCAAGTCACCTGCTGAGCTTGTAGCTGGTTTTAGCCCCCTTCAACAGCAAGCTTTTGGTGGCTTACAAGGCGCCGCCACGTCCTACCAACCTCAACTAGCGGCGGCTCAGGCTACTGCTGGTCAAGGCGCTCAGGGCATCACCCAGCAGAACATCCAGAACTACCTGAACCCCTACGCTCAAAACGTGGTGGGCGAGATGGCTCGTTTGAATCAGCAGAACTTGAACCAAACCCTACTGCCTAACCTGAAGGCTGGTTTTGTGGGTACTGGTGCTGGTGGTTCTCAGCGTAACGCTGGCGCCTTGGCTCAGTTCTTGGCTCAGAACCAAGCTAATCTGACTGGTCAGCAAGCTGGTGAGTTGTCCAAGGGTTTCACCACAGCTTTGGGTGCGGCTGGACAACAAGCGGATATTCAAAATCGTGCCGCTCAGGTTCAAGGTCAGCTTGCCGCACAACAACAGCAACTTGGTCTGGCTGGTAACAAGGCGATCATGGATGCTGGTGCTCAGCAACAAGCTTTGGAGCAGGCTCGGATTAACTCACCATTGGTGCAAGCTGGTAACGTTGCTCAGCTCATGCGTGGTTACACGATTCCTACGAGCACAGTCGAGAAGTACAGTGGCCCTGCCGCCGCCTATGGCCCATCTCCCTTGGCGCAGATCTCTGGCTTGGGATCACTGCTTGGCTCTGGCTTCAACACGTCTGGTGGCTGGGGTAACAGGTTGTTAAACAAAATTGGCGGTAGCTTTAACGACGCCATGTTTAACCAAAGAGTAAATATGCCATCTGATATCACTCAAATGGAATATGAAGGTGGGTATGGAGGTTAACCATGGCTACTAAACCAATAAACCTATCATTAGTCAAAGATACGCCTGCGTTTGAAGATTACGCAACCGCTGAGCAAAAAATCAAAGATATTTTGGCTGAGCGTGAAAATCGTCTGTTTGACCCAACTCTTTTGGCGATGGCGCAAGGTTTTTTTTCGCCCACAAAGACAGGTAGCTTTGGTGAGTCTCTAGGTAACGTTGCCGCGGCAGTTGCGCCTGTTCAGCAGGCTGAAGACAAGCGCTCTATGGAGAACGCTCAGATGCGCCTACAAATGGCTCAGATGAACGTAGAACAAGCACGAAAACAAAAAGCTCAAGACATGGTTGGGGGTTTGTTCCCTAAACCTGTTGGCGCCCCTGCTGGAGCTCCCGCTGGCGCTCCTGCTGGCGCTACTGCTGGTGCACAACCTGCCGCCGCTGGACAAATGCGCCCAATAACTGGTCAGGATATTTTTGCGATCAGTCAACTAGATAAGGATCTAGGAAGCTCTTTGGCTGAAGCTGTAAAGTTGGATCGTGATCGTTTTAAGATCTCTCAGAATGGAATTGTGTTTGATTCAGCAACGGAACGATACCTGAACATCCCGATCCCGGGGCAGACGCAGTCTGAATTCTCGACACCATATGGCACGTTCAAGATGACCCCCAACGAGTACGCTCAGCTTGGTGACGCCATCTCCAAAGGTCAAGGCAGGGAATGGATGGACATGTGGCGTAAAGGTCAGATTGACGTGACTGGTAAACCTGTTGGCGCTCCCCCTGCTCCTGCTCCTGCTCCTGCTCCTTCTGCCGCTCCCGCTCCATCTGCCGCACCTTCTGCACCTTCTGGCGCTCCCTCTGCCCCTCCCTCTGCTCCTGTAGCTGTTGGACGTCAAACCACCTCAGAATCAGAAGCCGCCTCCGCCGCACAAAGAGAAACGGCAACAAAAACTGCCGCCGCCAAAGTAGCGCAGACCACAGAGGTTAAAGATGCCGCCAAAGCTGGCATGACTTTAATTCCTTTGTACGACAGAGCTGAAAAACTCTTAAAGACAAAAGGTATTGAAACTGCTTTGGGTGTACTTGAAAGACCTGACTTCTTGACTCAAATTGGCGTTATTGCTGACGAGGGCATACGTGTTGGTACTTATAGTATTAACGCGCCTAGTGTGCGCAAGATTGTTACAAACTTTGCTACAGATCAGAACGTGATCAACGCTCTGACAGAGTTAGGTCAAGTTGAAGCGATGTGGCAATTTATCCAACGCAAAGGATTAGGTGCTGGAACGTCTGTATCTAATTTTGAACAGCAGATGGTTAACGCGATGGGGCCAAACTTCAAAGATCCCAAAGACGCTTACACCAAGAAGCTCCAGTTCATGCGTGAAAAAGCTAATTTTGACAATAGAGTTGGTAGAGCACTCAATGAAACAGGCTTACAGTTTGAAGACTTTATGTACACCGATGCCTTTGATAAACTTTTTGCTGACTACAGAACCCGCATAGAGCGCATCGGTGAAGTCAAAGTGCCCAAGCTTGGTGGCACTGTCAATCCATCGGCTGGCGATGCTTTGCGTAAAAAGATAGGGTTTTAATAATGGCTGAACCACAAAAACCAATGGCGTTTCTTGATTCTCTTAACGAGACGCAAAGAAAATTTGCAGACGAGATTATTGAAAAATCTAAGCAAAAAGGCATGGATCCTCGCCTTAGTTTGGCTTTGGTTTATCGAGAGAGCAAGTTTGATCCCAATGCCATAGGTGGAGTTGGTGAAATTGGCTTGGGGCAAATCAAGCCTTCTACTGGCAAGCTAATGGGTTACTCGGAAAAGGATCTTAAAAATCCATCCAAAAACATTGATGCTACCCTCCAATATTTAAATCAGAACTTGATCAAGTTTAATGATCCAGTGTTAGCTGTGGCTGGGTACAACGCAGGGCCTGACCACCCGTACTTTGCAGATCCCAACATACCTTTACCTGATAGCACCGTTAATTACGTCAGAGACATTAAAAATCTTGGCGGGTTTACTCAGACGCCAGCAGAAAATACATCAGCGGGTTCAAGCGACAATTCTGGTACAACCACCACGCCTGCGTCAGAGGAAGACTTGCGCAAGCAAAAAGCCGCCATGATTGGTGGGCTAGGTGGATTTGGTGTGGGTGCGGCTCAGACGATGTTTGGTGGCGCTACGCCTCAAGGTGGGGTAACGACAAATGCGACGACCCCCGGGGGTAAGTACGCCGCCAAGACTGGCTATGGTTTAGGTGAAGGCTCAACGAGAGAAGCTATTGAGCGCTACAAGAAGTATGCGCCTCAGCCTTTAGGCGAGCAGATGTTCTCTGGCGATGCAAAGAAGAGCTCGATGGGGGCAGGCCCTAGGAGCTTGCAGGTGGTGCCGGGAACCCAAGCCCCGCTCTCCATCAACAGACAAGTTCCCACGCCTCCTCCAACGCCTGCGCTCCAGACTGTTCGTCAAGGTGTGCAGTCCGCTGGGAACATGATGGGACGTGCGCCTGTGGTGCCCGGCCTCCTTGGCGGAGCCTCCGCAGGCTACCAAGGTCAAGAAGCCTTTGATCGTTACCAAAAGGGCGACATGACAGGAGCTACCATTGCTGGTGTAGGCGCTCTAGGCGGTCTCGCATCAATGCTCCCTAACCCAGCCACCAGAGCACTCGGTGCGTTGACTTCTGTAGCCGCTCCTTCGGCTTTAACAGTGCTTGATGCGGCGCGTAAGTTGGGTCAACAACCAAGGGTTCCCGTTACGGAAGGTGAGATGCGTATGGCGCAACAGCCTGCATTTATGTCTCCAAACATGAGAAGACCTTAATAGAATTCTCCTCACAAGTAGCTACATGCAGTTGCCACTTGTTTAGCCCCCCTCAGACGGGGGCTTTTTTTATAGCTCTTGCTCAAACCTCTTGGCATCCACAAGGTCGTCAAACTCGTGGCATTCCTTTCGGTCTCTTGGGTTCTCGTTGAACTCTGATTTGACAAAGTCTCTAAGAACGTAGTACCGCTGAGCGTCCTCTGACCAAACCTTGAGTTTTTCAAGGAGGACTGGAAGTTGAGAGGGCTTCCAATCCTCGCCAAACAGCTCATTGACGAACTGCTTAGGTGTCATAGGTTCTCTCGGTACTCACCAAGAGCGCGAGCTACGTTGGTGTTCAAAGAGTTGACAAACTTGACGCACATGTCGCGTTCAGTTTTCACGATAGCAGGCATAGCCGCCATGATGAAGCCGTCAGCTAGCTTGATAAGGTCTTCTTCGAGGAAGTCATAGTTCTCCTCAAGATAGATCTTGCGGAAGGCTTCTTTGATTTCGTTTGTGTTCAGGTATGGGTTCATGCTTACCACCATCCAAACCAAATACCTGTGCCATGAATATTAGCAACAGGAAAGACAAGGGCGCCTGCGATCAGGAAGCCCCAAGACATTGTCTGAATGCAAACAATGACGTGTGTGAGCCAAGATCCAATCAGCCAGACCACAAAAATTAAAGGTAAAAGTTCGTCCATATTATTCCTTAGTTAGAGCGAAAGCCGTGAATGGCGTGGGCTTGCTTATCGCTTTGATAGCTCAAAGATCCAGCGCCATAATTTACATAAAACCAACGTGAAACGCTTGTTGCAATAGCATCCATTTCGTAGTCGCCACATGGAACTGTGAAATTCTCGCCAACCTTAACAGGCGTCAAAAATTGATGAACGTAATTTTTTAGCTCACCTTTTTTGTATCGTCTTTTGACTGTTGGTTTTGTGACTTCCAGCTCACCAAACTTCTCGCCTTCAGGTGTGATGATGGCGAATTGGCACTTGAGCGCGTTTAAGGCATTGAGTGCGCGTTTAAAAGCTACTTGTTGCATGTGTTCCATGTTGTCCTCACGAGTGTTTGTTTTTAGCTTGCCAGTATTTGAGGAGGTGATAGAACATCTCCTCCCCGCGTTCGAGGTCTTCTTGAGACCATTCTTTGGTGACGACGAGCCCCGGCTCACTCACAGACACAAAGATATTTGCGCAACGAGCCTGCGGAAGATCAAGCCCTAAGCGATAGGCGGCAAGTTGCATCAGGTGCTCGTCATAAGCATCCACCTTGGCTGGGTCTGTGAACTCCTTCGTCTTGAAGTCAATCACGATCCCATCGCCATCAAAGGTGCACAGATCTAGCTTTCCTCCGAAACCAAGCTCACAGGCGAATGACTTCTCAGACACCCACTCTGGCTCGCCAAAGACCTTCTTGACCTCTTCACCGACTCCCATTTGGTAATTGACCATGTCAGCAACCATCACGCCTTCAAACCAGTTCTCTAAAGCTGTGTGGACTTCTGTACCCCTCTGAGCGGCGGCACGAGCGTGTTCCTTGGAGTCTTTGATGACTCGCTGGACGTAGAGGTCTTCAGGCTCGTCTGGCGCCCTTGGGAGGGTCATGGAGGCGAGCATCATTTGGTTGAGCTTCCACGCCTCGAGCCCCGGCTTCGCGGCACAGCCAATGATCGTCGTTACAGAGGGAACTAGGTTTAGCTTGCGCGCATCCGCTAGTGTCGTGTTGCGTGGTTGCCCGTTCTTGGCCTCCACGGTGTATTTCGGCGCCCCTTCTCGGGTGTACCAATGTGAGCTTTCGCTCGCTCGTACGGTTATCGTCATGCAGTTTCCTTTAATTTCCAGAGCACTTTTGGTGATCCATTAGATGACTTGGCAATGCCATAGCCACAAGAGACAATTTGTTGGGCACGTCTAGCAGACTGCACGATGTGACCCCACGCTCTTCCATCTGGAGGAGCCTCTAACCCATACAGCTCAGCGTAAGCCCTTGCCTCTTCCACCAAGAATGGGTTGTGATTTAACCGAGCGAACTGCATCAAAAGGTTGTATGCCCTCTTTGACCAGTCGCCCAGCTCCCTATCAGCTCGGTCTGACGAAAGCCTAGCCATTTCATGACCCTTGCTTTCGTAAAAACCGAACATGTCAAACGTTGAGTTGTCTGTAGGGTGTTTCATGATCAGTCATTCGTAGATTGGTTTGTTGTGACGATGCCACTCTCTGTGACAAACATCGCAAAGCCAACGAACATCCAACGGTTTTGTATAGTCATCATGGTGTCCTTCTATTTTTTCAGTTGAATCGCAGATCGAGCATTTTTCAGGTCTTACCAACTTGCCATCACGAATCGCATTGCCTGTTATGACGTGCGATGCGTACTTGAGTGGGTATCTCTTGTTGTATGCCTCACCTGCTTTCTTTCGTGTTGCCTTGCCTTGTTCGGTTGCGACGTAGTCTTTTCTGGCTTGGACTCTGTGAGGCTTATTAGCTCTACTTTTGTCGTATTCCCTGACTCGATCAAGATTGGCAGTCCTATGTTTTTTCACTCTTGTTTTGACACAATCGATGCACTTGTTTAGATGTCCATCTAGCATCTTGGAGTGTTTGTAGAAACTTCCAATCTCTTTCTCAACGCCGCACTCTTTGCATACCTTCATAACGCCTCCTTTAGAACGGTATGCCCAGAGTATACCCTTCTAGAATGGCAAATCATCCTCCATATCATCGAACGCACCGACTGCGGCTGGTTTAGAGGCGTTTTGAGCGGGTTTTCTGCCTTGGATAGCCTTCCACTCAGGCGAGGACTGAATCTTCTCCTTGAGGCCCTTACCGAAGGTCTCGAAAAGCTCTAGGTTAGGCTCAGCTAAGCGGAAGAGCTGGTTAGGGTTGACAGCAGGTGGGAGACCAGCTTGCTTAACCATGGAGGGGACAGGGGAGATGCTACCGACGTTGGAGTAGGTCTTGCCGTTCTTGCCGGGGCGCTGAACCACGTTCACCATGCACCACGCCCCAAGGACTGTAGAGATGTCAAAGCGCCTCATCTCTTCCTCTGAGAAGGGTTTGTTTCTCCAGCCCTGCAAGTCAATGCGCAGGTTTGCTTTCTCTGACCAGCTCAGCGTGTAGTTCTTGAAGATAGCTAAGGGGTCGCCACGGCTTGTGACTAGCTCGTTACCTTCGTCGTCTTTGCCATGGAGCTCCCAGCCCAGCATGATCTTGCGCTGGTGCTTGGTC
>Ga0315905_10001057_pt1 | contig 29969 bp, 27 predicted proteins | sample LakEriMetagenome_5_FD_203522 | JGI IMG/M metagenome (GOLD analysis project Ga0315905, IMG submission 203522) | Freshwater fungal communities from buoy surface, Lake Erie, Ohio, United States - Buoy 4 MA121 | ecosystem: Environmental > Aquatic > Freshwater > Lake | place: USA: Lake Erie, Ohio...
GCGGGGCCGCAGAGCCACAACCGATATTCAAAATGGCGTCGGTTGCAAAGCCGAAGAAAAGCTTCATCGATTTCCAGAACGATGTGACATTATCCGATGTCGATCTGGCATGGGCAGAGGGCTATCGCTCGGTCGAGCATCTTAAGCGCTATACCACGCTGGGCATGGCCACCGATCAGGGTAAGCTCAGCAATATGGCAGCTCTCGGGCGACTGGCCGAAAAACAGGGTGTGGCCATTCCCGAGGCGGGGCTGACCACATTTCGTCCACCTTACACGCCGGTGACGATGGGCTTGCTCGCCGGTGCCGGGGCAAAAGATGCTGGCGCACATGTTCGCCGCCTTGCATTATATGACATGCACGCGGCAAAGAACCCGATCTGGCAACCTTTGGGTTATTGGTTCCGGCCACGCGCTTACCCCATAAGCGGTGAAAGTTTGGCGCAAGCCGCACTGCGTGAGGCAAAGGCCGTGCGGAACAATGTCGGGATGACCGACGTGTCGACACTGGCAAAATTTGAAGTGAGCGGCCCCGATGCTGCGGCGTTCTTGGAGATCATCTGCGCCACCACGGTTAGCAAACTGGCCGTCGGGCGCGGGCGCTATACTTTCATGCTGCGCGAAGATGGGTTCGTCGTTGACGATGGCACCGTATGGCGATTGGACGAAAATCGTTATCTACTTACCAGCTCCACCGGCGGTGCCGACCGTATGGCGACCCATATCTCATATGTGCGCCAATATTTGTGCCCGCATTTGCGCGTCTCTGCCGTCAATGTGCAGGAACATTATGCGGGCATTGCCGTTGCTGGGCCAAAGGCCAAAGCGGTGCTCACGACATTGATTGGCGAAGAGCCACCACGCCATATGTCGACCGTTCCAGCGGTCATCGCGGGCGTTCCAGTCATAATCTTGGCCGCCAGCTATAGCGGCGAACGCGCGTTCGAAATCTATATCACGGCCAGCGACGCCGCGACGGTCTGGGCCGCATGCGAAGCCGAAGTGATGCACATAGGCGGCGCATTATACGGGCTCGAAGCGATGGAGTTTCTGCGCATTGAAAAGGGCCATTTGGTCGTCGGCGGTGAAGTCGACGGGCGGATGACACCGCATGATTTGGCGCTCGATAAGATGCTCAATAAGGCGGGTGGTTATATCGGCGCCTCTGGTCTCGCGCGCCCCGCTTTGGCCGAAACCGGGCGGCGGCAACTGGTTGGACTGGAGGCGCTTGAAGGCGACATCCCTGAGGGATCCATGCTCGTCTCCAACGAAGGTGCGTCACCGCAAGGTCATGTTAGTGCCGCCGCGTTCCGTATCATCGAGGGTGGATCAGTTGCACTGGGCCAGTTGGTCGATGGGTTTAGCCGCCATGGCGAAATTCTCATCGCCTCATCCCCGACACGCGGCCAAAAAGCGCGTGTCCGCGTTGTGGCACCTCATTTCTATGATTCAGCAGGAGAGCGTTACCGTGACTGAAGTAACCATCACGACCCTGCCCGCCGCCCCGCTGCATGTCTTTGAGATTTGGAGCAACGCGGCCGCTGTCGCAAAACGCTTTAAAGCCGCAACGGGCTTTGCGCTTCCTGCGACCGGACGATCGGGTGGCAATGATGCGTTCCGTTTGATCCGCTTTGAACCGACGATGTGGTTGGTAGAAGGCGATGCGTCGGCACTGTCCGCCATATTATCCGATGACGGCGCGGTAACAGCCATTGGCGGCGGCATTGTCCGCCTGCGCCTATCCGACAAAGGCTGGCGCACGCTCTTAATGGAAGGCGGCGTATTCGACGCAGAGAGCCCCGATTTCGCTGTCGGATGCAGCGCAGCGACGATCATCGATCATGTCAATGTACGCCTGCACGTCATCAATGAAACGACCTGCGACGCTTATGTGCCTTTGAGCTTCAGTCAGGGATTGCTCCACTTTTGGGAGCAAGCCGCGGGGAGTTTGGCGGGCTAGGTTTTGCCCTTCCCCATCGCGACCCTATCCTTACTTCGCCGCCGCCTGATGCTGCAACGTCATTCCCCGTGCATGGCGGCGTTGAAAGCCCTTCCATAAGGTCACGCCTTCGCCGCCGGGGCTATAGGCGCCCCATGGCGTTCCAGCGGGGGCATTCCAATCGCCGTTATCCGAATCTGCAACGGCCATATGCAGATACGCCGCCTTGCTATCGTCTTTTCGCAGGTGAACGGCCAAAAATGCGGTGATGAAATGCAGGTTGATGGCGTTAATCCTGTCCTGCCGCCAGATGGGGTCTTCAAACCAATCGATATCCCATAAGGTTTTACGCATTTCAGCTGGCGCGGGGTTTAGTGCAATCGAATGGCCGGCTTGCTTATAGGTCAATAAGTAACGATCACTGTTTACAGCGCCGCCAAAGACCGCAAGCCCGCCCGTTTTATAGTCAACAGTCGCGTCGTTATCGCCGTGGATCAGCAGCAAGGGCGCGGTCAGCGCGGCGAGGCCGTCTGCGCCCCAAGCGCTGCGTGGCGCGCCACCAGCGGGTGCCAATGCGACCACTGCCTTTACGCCTTTTAACGCTATGGCATCAGCCTGCGCACGCCCCCGCGCAAATGTCTTGAGCCAGCCGCCCGCGACCATATCCATATTCGGTCCCGCCGGATCCAGCGACGCCCCGCCGGCGGTCAGCACGCCATAGCCGCCTTGTGAATAGCCAATCAGCGCAACATTATCCGCGTCGATCAGGTCGCCCAAAACAGCGCGCAGTTCGCCTGCAACAAAAACGATGTCGCGCGGACGGTTGAAGTTCGGCGCGGCGCGGGTGACGGGCGACACAATATAAGGGTTGGGGTCGCGGTGATGGATCGCGGCAACGACATATCCCTTGGACGCTAAATTTTCGGTCAGCCACGTCATCATAGCCGGATTGTTGCTATAGCCATGGCTGATGATGACCAAAGGATGCTTGCTGCCTATCACTGAAGCGTCGGCCACAGCCATACCCTTTTGCGAGAAACTGACCGGCGGGAAGGGTGGTTCAGCCCATAGACTTCCGCGATAGATAATTGGCTTTTTACCGCTTTTGACCGTTGCAGGGTACCAAATATCAACGCGCAAATTGCGATCGACAAGCGGAACTTCGGTACCGCCCGAATCCCCATTTTCGACATCCGGCTGATTTTTATGGGTCAACAGGACCGAACGGAAACCCACCCCATTTGGACCCAAGGCGGCGAGTTCCGGCGCATCCACGCTCGGGATACTTGGGATATCTGCATGAACGGGCGCGGCGAACAGGGCCAGGCCAGCAAGCCAGATATTGCGGATCATGCGATCATCTCCTCACCGTCCAGCGTAGGCGTGGGCCATGACAATTGCTGGGCCATCCAAGTATATTCGGCAATCAATGGCGGGAAGGTTTTTTCGCGCAACACCTTCTGGCATAAAATCGCGGTACGCTGCGGAATATCGCCCAGTTCATCCATCCGCGCGACAACCTGAATCGCGCGGGAGAAACGCCCACGCGTCATCGGTTCAGCGCGCAATTCGGGCAGCAGTTCCGGCACGGCGGCAAGGCATACCGGCGTCGTGATTGTCCATCCGATGCCTGCGGCGACCAACGCCAATTGCTGGTGCGAGGATTCGACTTCGACCATCTGCGGCAGTTTCAACTTCATCCGGACAATCTGACGTTCGATTTGTTGACCTGTACCCGTCAGGCGCGAAAAGCGGATGAACGGCAAGGATGATGGCACGCCGTTTATATCCAATGGCTCACGAAATTCTCTCGGGAAAACCATGATGAAGCTCTCCTCAAACACAGGATGCAACTCCACCGTGTCGCGATGCTCCAAACTGAAACTGCCGGTCACCATCATGTCAATGTCCCGCGCCAGAAACTCGCCTTGATGCTCCAGCGATATACCAGAACGGATATTCCATCGGTCCGCACGCGGGCCAAGATGCTGCAGAATAGGCGCGGTGAGTTCGTTAGCTAGGCTGAAGGACATGGCCACGGTCACGCTGGAAATGGGCAGGTTTGCCCCTTCGCGCACTTCATCATAAGCAAGGCGGGCATGGGCGATCAGCTTGTGACCGCGCGCAAACAGCGATTTTCCGCTCGCCGTTAAGCCCAGCGGGCGCATCGTGCGATCAAACAAGGAGGCGCCGATGCCGGTTTCCAGTCGGGCAATTGTTTGCGAAACCGCCGATTGCGTAACCTGCAGATGCGCGGCGCATTGCGACATGCCGCCAAGCTCCACCGTCATGATGAACACTTCCAAAGCGTGTAGATCAAATTCTTGCGGCAATTTCATACAGCAGTCTCTCCAAACGCGCAGGCAAAGCCCCTGGCTAATATTACCTGCGCTAATGGTTATTCGAGACATTCCGTAATAGTGCCATGCATTTTCGACATAGACGGATTATGCTTCAGCGGCGTTGCACACTTGCATCACTTTGCCGGGTCATGGGCGCGGACAGGGTTCCGATGCAAAGCCAGTAAACCTTTTAATGTGCCATAGCACATGCCCAACAAGATAAACGCCAAAGGCAAACCTGTGGCGATAGCGCCTGCCTGAAGCGAGGTCAGACCACCATTTAGGAGCAGAAGGACGCCGATGCCGCCCACGGCGACCAACCAGATTGTCTTTTGCTTCAGCAACGTATCGGTACGACCACCTGCTGTCATTGTATCAATGACCAAAGTTCCGGAATCCCAGCCTGTCACGAAAAAGATCAGGATAAGGCCAATCGCCACAAAAGATGTAAATTGCGCCCAAGGCAAAGCACCCAGCAACACAAATAATTGCGTGTCGAGCGATGCTTTTGCCAAGTCCGCACCATTGCCGGCAACAATTTGCGCAATGCTGGCATCGCCAAAAATGGTCAGCCACAAGATGCCAAGCAAGCTTGGCGAAATCATAGCCCCGGCTATAAATTCACGCACTGTGCGGCCCAATGAAATACGCGCCATGAACATGCCAACAAAGGGCGCCCAGCTCATCCACCACGCCCAATAATATACCGACCAATCATTGTAAAAACCGGTGTCTGTGCGCCCCAGTGGGCTGGACAATGCCGGGAGCAGCTTCAGATAATTGTAAATATTGCTCGCAAGATCGCCAAGCAATTGCAGCGTTGACCCGGTGGTCAAAACAAAGATCAACAACGCAAAGGCAACCCACATGTTCACTTCGCTCAAAATCCGGATGCCACGATCAATGCCGCCCCGGATCGATAGGAAGGTAATGCCTGCCATCACGAAAATCAGCGCCAATATCGTCAGCGACGAACTCGTCACGTCATATAGATAGGAAATCCCTGCCATTGCTTGCTGCGCGCCAAGACCAAGAGACGTCGCCAGCCCAAAGATTGTGGCGAGGACCGCCAGAACCTCCAGAACATCTCCGGTGCGGCCCCAGACAGCTTTGCCAAACAACGGGTAAAATGCCGACCGCATCGACAAGGGCATGTTGAAGTTAAAGTTGAATACCGCAAGCGCCAAGCCAGTTACGGCGAAGATTGCCCAAGGGTGCAGCGCCCAGTCAAATATCGTCGCCGCCATCGCAATGCTGCGTGCGCCAGCGGCATCCCCAACGGCGCCGCCCAATGGTGCCGCAGGACCGCCCGCCATGGCCGAGGTGAAATGGGTAACAGGCTCACCAACGCCATAGAAAACAAGGCCGATGCCCATGCCCGCACCGAACAACATCGCAAACCATGATAGGCGCGAATAATCAGGTGTGGCGCCCTTACCGCCCAAACGGATTTTACCCAAAGGCGAGGCGGCTACGACAACGCAAAACAACAAAAGCAGATTGCCCGACGTCATGAAGAACCAGTCGAAATGCGAAACCGCGCCACTGCGCAAAGCGGCGAACAGATCCGTCGACGCTTTGGGGGCAATCAGGCTGAATAATATGACAGCAAAGGAGATGCATGCCGTTGGTAGGAATACAGCGGGGTTGACGTGCATCCCGCCCCAATTGCGATTGGACTGGCCGTAATTGCCCAGATCTATTGATTTATCCCAATCTGCCATTGAACCCTCCCCCAAAGGTACGACGCGGCTCGGTCAATGGCGTGCGGCCGTTGTCATCGCCATCCACAGCCATGCCGCAAAGCTGCGCCAGACTTCAACGTGGAAACGATCTTCTGCGTCACGCATGACGATGATTTCAACCGTTTCATAAATGGTGCGCGTGGCTCGGCCAACTGCAAATTGGTCGAGATCAAGCGGGCAGCCTGCCATTAATATTTCGGATGCGCGCGGACCTTCGACGATCAAGCATATCGACCGATCGCTAACGTCGGTAACGGCCAGGGGCAGCCCTTCCCCTGTCGGGATCGCTTTACCCATGGCGCTGCGGAGATACCATTCGTCGGGGCCAAGGCATAGGATGCCACCTTGGGATGTGCCGACTTTCGTTGGTATCTTGACCTTTAACAAGCGTTCCAAATCCTCCGCGTTCCGTGCCCGCAGCGCGTACCGCTGCATCGGCGGGGCAAGGCTGATGCGGATACCCTCTGAGACAAAGGGGGTTTCGGAAACAGGTTCCTGACGAATAAGGGCCTCAGACATGCAGCCGTGCTCCTTCTGAGTCGTAGAAAACAACGCCGCTGACTTTGGCGGTATGCGTCTTGCCCGGCATCGGAATATATAGTGTACCGCCCATCATATCATGTCCGCCGGCGACTAGCGCCATCGCAATCGAACGGCCAAGCGTTTCGCTCCAATAAGACGAAGTGACATGGCCAATCATGGTCATCGGTATAGGCTGTTTGGGGTCAGCAACAATCTGCGCGCCTTCCTCCAAAACGATATTGGGATCATCGGTCAGCAAACCGACCAGCTGCTTGCGGCCCGGCGCGACAATATCCGGCCGCGCCATCGACCGTTTGCCGACAAAATCAGGCTTTTTCTTACCCACGGCCCAATCGAGACCGGCGTCAAAGGGCGTTATTGTGCCGTCGGTATCCTGCCCGACAATGATGAAGCCTTTTTCCGCGCGCAAAACGTGCATTGCCTCGGTGCCATAAGGCGTGATGTCATATTGCGCGCCTTGCGCCATCAATTGTTCCCAAATAGCGCGTCCATAAGCCGTTGGCACATTGATCTCAAAGCCCAGTTCGCCGGTAAAGCTCACGCGGAACAGCCGCGTTTTTATGCCGCAGATGGTGCCCTCACGGATCGCCATATGTGGAAAGGCTTCAGCCGAAAGGTCAATGCCCTCCACAAGCGGTTCAAGCACTTTGCGTGCATTCGGGCCTTGCAAGGCAATGACCGCATATTGCTCGGTGGTGCTGGTCAACCACACATCAAGGTCGGGCCATTCGGTCTGGAGATAATCCTCCATCATATTCAACACGCGCGCCGCGCCGCCAGTTGTCGTGGTCAGGTGGAAACGATCCGGCGCCAGTCGTGCCGACACACCGTCATCGGTGATGAAACCATCTTCCTTCAACAGCAAACCATAACGGCACCGCCCCGGCTCCAGCGCCTTCCACGGATTGGTATACATGCGGTTGAGAAATTCGGCGGCGTCAGGGCCGACAACTTCAATTTTCCCGAGCGTGGAGGCATCAAAAATACCAACCGAAGACCGCACCGCAACGCATTCGCGGTTCACGGCGGCATGCATATCTTCACCGGATTTCGGGAAGTACCGGGCCCTGCGCCACTGCGCGACTAACTCAAATACCGCGCCATGTGCTTGCGCCCAGCTATCGATATTGGTTGTCCGTGTCGGTTGGAATAACGCCCCTTTGGCATGTCCCGCCAGCGCCCCAAATGTCTGCGGCGTGTAAGGCGGACGAAAGCTCGTAAGCCCAATCTCTGGGACGGGTTTATGCAACGCAGAGGAAGCGATCTGCAGTCCGTTGAGATTAGATGTCTTGCCTTGGTCAGTCGCCATGCCGTTGGTGGTGTAGCGTTTGATATGCTCAATCGAACGAAAGCCCTCACGCACCGCCAGCTTGATGTCTTTTGCAGTCACATCATTCTGAAAATCGACAAATGCCTTTATCCGGCTTTGGTCCTTAGGCGTTGGCAACATATCGATAACCGCGCCCGTGCCGAAATCCCAATCGCCCGCACATGCGCCCACACATTGAACATTTTCATTGGGCTCATCTGGGACATAGGCGCCCAGATCATCGCGCCATTTCAGGCTGCACTTGCTGTGCGACCATAAATGCACGCTTGGTGTCCAACCACCCGCCATCAAAAGCGCATCAGCTTGAACGCGGTGCACCCGTTGGTCGCCAGAATTGCAGATGTCGATGGAACTGACGCCATGCCGGCCACGCACACCAACCACAGCATGGTTCAGGTAAACGGGGATGCCCATACGGTCCGCTTCGCGCATCAGGGCGCTATCGACGCTATCACGGACATCGATAATGGCCGATATACTCATGCCAGCCTTGGCCAGTGCAAACACATCATGCCAACCGCTATCATGCGATGCCATTAACGCTGGCGCTTTGCCAACCGCCACGCCGTACCGGTTGGCATAAACCTTTGCTGCGGACGACAGCATCACGCCAGGCGTGTCATTGCCGTCAAAAACAAGCGGTCGTTCGATAGCGCCTTGCGCAAGCACCACCTCACCTGCCCTGATGCGCCAGAGTTTCTCGCGCGGCGTATCTGTTATCTCGGGACTTTGGTCGGTCAACCGCTGCACCGCGCCAATGAAATTATCGTGATAATAACCAAATGCCGTCGTGCGGCTTAGGATCGTAACATTAGCCGCGTTGGTTAATGCTTTAACACTGCGTTCTAGCCAGGGCCATAATGCAGGGTCAGCCAAAGCGCCGCCGCCCAGTTCGTCTTGCTCATCAATCAGGACGATCCGCTTATTGGTGTCCATCGCACCAAGTGCGGCGTCGATACCGGCAGGTCCTGCGCCAATAATCAACAGATCACAATGGGCGTAGGTTGATGCATACACATCGGGATCTTCAGCCGTTGGCGCATCGCCCAGTCCCGCCATTTTGCGAATAGCGGGCTCATACACTCTGTCCCAAAAAGAACGCGGCCACATGAATGTTTTATTGTAAAAACCTGCCGGAAAAAACATTCCCAGCCGGTCGTTAATCGCACCGAAATCCATTGCCAAAGATGGCCAGCGATTTTGACTGAACGCCTTTAGCCCATGATGAATTTCAACACCCGTCGCGCGCAAATTAGGGGTAAACCGCCCTGGCCCGCGATCGACCGAAATAAGGGCATTTGGCTCCTCACTGCCCGCCGCAACTAGCCCACGCGGGCGGTGATATTTGAAGGATCTGCCGAACAGCATGACCCCATTGGCGAGCAAAGCCGACGCCAAGCTGTCCCCTGCAAAACCCGTGTAAGTTTTACCGTCAAAGCTGAATGTAACGGGCTGGCCGCGGTCGATGCGCCCGCCAGTTTCAAGGCGAAAGCCACTCATCGGCGCGGCTCCCCAGCTTTATAGGTTGTTTCAAATTTATCGGTCACGGTATCGCGCACGGCGTTAAAGAAGCGCCCGCAACCATGGACATGGCGCCAGCGTTCATGATGCCGCCCACGCGGATTGGCGCGGATGAACAAATAGGTCTCCCATTCCGCATCGCTTTGGCCGGATGGGTCAAGTGGACGCGCAATATGTGCTTGTCCTGCGTTGGCGAATTCAATCTCGGGACGCTTCTCGTCACAATAAGGGCAATGGATCAGGATCATATCAATGCGCCACCGCTGCTGCTGCTGCTTCGTCAATCAATCGCCCATTGCGGAACCGGTCTAGGTTGAAGGGGGCGTTGATCCGATGCGGTTCATCTTTTGCCATGGTATAAGCCAACAAATCTCCGGCACCTGGCGTGGCCTTAAACCCGCCCGTGCCCCAACCACAGTTGACGTAAAGCCCTTGGACGGGCGTCTTACCCAAAATCGGCGAGCGATCGGGCGTCACATCGACGATACCACCCCATGTCCGCAACATCCGCATCCGACGGTAAATCGGGAAAATTTCGCAAATGGCCGCCAAGGTATGTTCAACAATGTGTAGCGCGCCGCGTTGCGAATAGCTGACATATTGGTCCGTTCCTGCGCCAATCACCAACTCGCCCTTGTCCGACTGGCTCATATAGGCGTGAACCGTGTTCGACATCACGACGCATGGGAAAGTCGGTTTGATGGGTTCGGACACGAGCGCCTGCAGCGGGTAGCTTTCGAGCGGAAAGTCTAGTCCCGCCATTTGCATGATAACCGATGTGTTGCCCGCCGCCGATACGCCAACGCGCTTGGAGGCGATATAGCCACGCGTGGTTTCCACGCCCTCGACGGCGCCATCGGCACCGCGACGAATCCCTGTGACGGCGCAGTTCTGAATGATATCGACACCCAAAGCCGCCGCCGCACGCGCATAGCCCCAAGCCACCGAGTCATGCCGCGCAGTGCCGCCGCGCCGTTGCAGCGCCGCACCTAAGACCGGATGGCGCGCATCGGGGGATATGTTCAATGGCGGGCAATAGGCTTTGGCCTCTTCCGGCGTCAGCCATTCATTATCGACGCCGTTGAGCCGGTTGGCATTAATGTGCCGTTGAAGGCTTTGCACGTCATGCACATTATGCGCGAGCATCATCACGCCGCGCTTGGAATACATGATATTGTAATTGAGCTCCTGACTTAGGCCATCCCACAATTTCACCGCATGGTCGTAAAGATGCGCACTTTCGTCATAGAGATAGTTGGAGCGAATGATCGTCGTATTCCGCCCGGTATTACCCCCACCGATCCAGCCCTTTTCAAGCACGGCGACATTATTAATCCCATATTTTTTGGCGAGATAATAAGCGGCGCCAAGACCATGCCCGCCACCGCCGACAATGATCGCATCATAGGCTGGCTTCGGTGCAGCATCAGGCCATTGTGCAGGCCAATTTTGATGCCCGCCAAACGCTTTGGTGAACAGGCTTAACGCGCTGAACCGGGTCATGATTGCACCTGCGCCAGCGCCGCTTTCGCGCGGCTCACGTAGAAAGCCTTGAAATCATCAACCAGCTTTTCCTCTTGTGCATAGGGTCCTTGGACATAGCCGTCATTGGATATTCCACGATGGTTTATCGCCGAAAAGTGCCCGTCTTGTTCATTGGTTTTACGCCATAAGGCGGCCAGATGGTCTGGATCATAATCGACCCCCTCGACCGCGTCTTGATGCACGAGCCAGCTTGTCCGCAGCATTGTCTTGTCAGGCCCTATGGGTGTCAGCGAGAATGTGACTACATGGTCGCAACAAAAATGATGCCAGCTATTGGGCTGAGTCCAAACGGACAGGCTAGACGTTTCAGGCTGTGTAAATGGGCCGATCAGTTTCTGGCACGCAAGCTTGCCATCAATCGATTGCGTCACCGCGCCATTTGCCAATGCCAAGCGCGCAACGCGATGCCACCAACCATCGGGAAACTCTATCAAGTCGCGGTCAATGCCCATGGCCTGCCATTCGGAACGCTTTGTTTCCAGATAATCATCGGCAGGCGCGTCTTTGCCGAAACCTGTTGTTCCCAGGACGCTGATCAATTCGGGGTGGCCCGCGTCGCAATGGTAACACTCGCGGTTATTTTCCATAACCAGTTTCCAATTGGCATCTTCGACATAATTGTCTTGGACAACGACCTTCAACTTTTCGAGGTCATACATTGCAATCTGGTCGGCAATATCTGCCTTTACGCGGTCAATGGGCGGCGGATTGTCGTTCAAGCAGATGAAAATCAGCCCGCCGACATTTTCCAGCGCCACCGGCGAGAGGCCGTGGTCCGACTTGTCAAAATCCTCTGCCATGCTGCGCGCGGCCAATAATTGCCCATCAAGACCGTAGGTCCATTGGTGATAAGGGCACATTAAACGTGGCGCACGACCGCGCTGCTCTAAGCAGATTTTGGCCCCACGATGCCGACAGCTATTCCAAAATGCCCGCACCGCATTATCGCGTCCACGCACGATGATGATGGAGTTAGCCGCCAGTTCGAACACGAAATAATCACCAGGATTTTTCACATGGGCGACGGTGCAGGCATATAACCAGACCGATTTGAGCATGACCTGCGTGTCGAATGCAAACGCTTCATCGCTGACATATAAGTCACGCGGCAGCGTGTACCCTTGGCGGTCCTTGGCAAGCCAGTTGGCGATAGGTTCGAAATGCGACATGGGTTTAGCTTCTCAATGCCAAATTATCAGGATCAAATGGCGAGTCTGTTATGATCGTTGCTTTGTGGCGAACACCCAGAATGACAATTTCCAATTCCGCGCCCGGCACTGCCAAATCCGGCCGCACCATCGCAAGCGCGAGCGACTTACCGACGCGCCAGCCATAGCCACCCGATGTCACGCGGCCAACAATGTCTTCGCCATGATAAATTGGCTCCGACCCACGCGCATCCGCATCGGTAACATCATGCACTTCCATGGTGACCAACTGGTTCGCACTGCCGCTTTCTTTCCACGCCAGCAATGCTTCACGTCCGAAAAAGGAAGGTTTCTTAAGGCTGATGAAACGGTCCAAACCGCTTTCATACGCAGAATATTCAACCGACAATTCGCGCGGGATGAGCTTGTAGCTTTTTTCTAGTGCCATCGATGTCATCGCGCGGATGCCAAATGGCTTAATGTCAAACGCGGCGCCCGCCTCCATCAACTTGTCGAAGATATAATTCTGCATTTCAATTGGGTGGTGGATTTCCCAACCCAACTCACCAATGAAATTCACCCGCAACGCGTCGACTGGCGCGACGCCAATGCTCATTTTCTTACCCGTCAGCCATGGGAAAGCTTCGTTAGACAGATCCGTATCGGTAAGCTTCGCGAGTACGTCGCGTGACCGCGGGCCAGCAAGCACCAAAACGCCCATCGACGTTGTCAGCCGTTCGAAGCTAACGGAGCCATCTTTTGGCATCGCCTTTTTCAGATAATCATGGTCGTGGCGCTCATATGCGCCTGCCGACACCAGATAATAACGCTGCGGCGCAACCTTATACACCGTGAATTCACTCCGCACGCCACCCTTGTGCGTGAGCAGATAGGACAAGGTCACACGTCCAACCTTTTTGGGCACCGCATTTGTCAGCAATTGGTCAAGCCAGCTTTCCGCGCCGGGTCCCGATATCTCGCATTTGGCAAAGGCGCTCATATCCTGAATGCCGACATGCTTCGTCACGTGCAGGCATTCGTTCCCGACATGTTCAAAATAATTGGAGCGGCGGAACGACCATTTTTCACGGATGGGTTCGCCGGGCACGACGGGATGATTGTCATTCAACAACACGTCGGGCTTGTCGAGATCGGCTTCGCTTAAGCTATAGCCCGCCGGCGCAAACCAATTGGGACGTTCCCAACCAAACACGCTGCCAAACACTGCACCAAGTGCTTTCATCCGATCATAGCATGGCGTGCGCCGCAAGGCACGTCCTGCCTCACGTTCTTCATCGGGATAATGTACGGTGAAGACCTTGGCATAGGCCTCCTCATTCTTTTCGACCAAAAAGCCGCGACCCGCATAGTCGCCAAAGCGGCGTGGATCGACGCCCATCATGTCGATGGTGGGTTCGCCGTCCACGATCCAATGGGCCAACTGCCAGCCCGCGCCGCCAGCGGCCGTGATCCCGAAGCTGTGGCCTTCGTTCAACCAGAAGTTTTTGAGGCCCCATGCTGGTCCAATGATCGGCGATCCGTCGGGCGTATAAGCAATCGCGCCGTTATAGACTTTTTTGATGCCCACTTCGCCAAAGGCAGGGACGCGGTTCATGGCCGCGACGATATAAGGTTCAAGCCGTTCGAGCGCATCGGGAAACAATTCATATTCGCTGTTCGCCGCGGGACCATCGACATAACAAGCAGGCGCGCCGACCTCATATGGGCCAAGCAACAGGCCGCCGGCTTCTTCCCGCATATAATAGCTTGCGTCAGATTCGCGCAGCACACCCATTTCGGGAAGACCGGCTTTTTTGCGCTCCATGATTTCGGGATGCTGTTCGGTGACCAAATATTGGTGCTCCACCGGGATAACAGGAATATCAAGCCCAACCATCGCCCCGGTTTGCCGCGCAAAGTTGCCCGAGCAGGAAATGACATGCTCGCATGTAATATCGCCCTGATCTGTCGAGACCAGCCACTCACCATTGGGTTGCTGCGTAATGCCAGTGACCGTTGTGTTACGATAGATCGTTGCACCACGCTGCCGCGCGCCTTTCGCCAGCGCCTGCGTCAAATCTGCTGGTTGAATATAGCCATCATCGGGATGCTGAATCGCGCCAATGACACCGTCCATATTGGCGAGCGGCCAAATTTCTTTCACCTGCTCCGGCGTTAGGAAGTTTACATCAACGCCGATGGTGCGGGCGACGCCAGCATAATAATGATATTCATCCATCCGGTCCTTGGTTGTCGCCAATCGTATGTTGGTGACTTGCGACAATCCCGCATGCAGACCGGTTTCCGCCTCCAAAGTGGGGTATAATGCCACCGAATATTGATGCAACTTGCCGACCGAATAGCTGAGATTGAATAACGGCAGAAGCCCGGCAGCATGCCATGTTGACCCTGAAGTCAGTTCCTTGCGTTCCAGCAAGACAACATCGCTCCATCCCATTTTGGCGAGATGATACAAGGTGCTCACGCCTACAACGCCGCCACCAATCACTACTGCCCGTGCCGTTTTTTTCATTTTGCTCACTCAACTTTGTTGGACGGCGGCTATGTCAGATGAGGGGGCGATGCCGCAATTGGATTGCGCCTCAATCGGGCATATATAGATTTTTCTAATGTTAAATATTAGCATTTCATATTTTTTTGGTGCAGCAAGCTTTCCAAGCTGCTTTAAAATTCATTTGGCGTGAGCTTACGCTTGAATCGCACGTCGCGGCTTCTATAGAAACCGAAACTCACAATTGGACGGGTCCCGATGAAAACGCGCATTTTTGTAACATTAAAAAACGGTGTGCTCGACCCGCAAGGAAAAGCGATCCATCACGCCATAGAGGGCTTGGGCTTTTCTGGCGTTCATGACGTACGGGCCGGACGCCTGATCGAAATCGAACATGAACCAGGCGTGTCAAAGGCTGACTTGGAAACAATGTGCACCAAGCTATTGGCCAATATGGTTATTGAGAATTTCGAGATTGAGCAGGCCTGATGCGCGCCGCGGTTATCCAGTTTCCGGGTTCTAATTGTGACCGTGACATGGCCGTTGCCATTCGTGACATTACCGGCGCCGAAACAACTTTAGTGTGGCATCGCGCTGGCGAACTGCCCGATGGACTGGATCTTATCGCCATTCCCGGTGGCTTTTCTTATGGCGACTATCTGCGCTCCGGTGCCATGGCAGCGCGCTCACCCGTTATGCAGGCGGTGGTAAAGGCGGCGGAACGCGGCGTGCCCGTTCTGGGCGTATGCAATGGTTTCCAGATTTTAACAGAGGCAGGTCTGTTGCCCGGCGCTCTCATGCGCAATGCCGGCATTCGCTTTGTCTGCCGCACGGTTGGCCTGACGGTCGAAAACAATCGATCCATTTTTACCAAAGGCTATTCAACTGGTGAACAGGTTCGAATTCCCGTTGCACATCATGACGGCAATTATTTCGCTGACAGTGAGACGCTGGATCGGCTTGAGGGCGAAGGCCGCATTGCCTTTCGTTATGCCGAAAACGTCAATGGTTCTGCGCGCAACATCGCGGGTGTGCTGAACGCAGGCGGAAATGTGCTCGGCATGATGCCACACCCCGAACGCATGACCGAAGCCGTGCATGGCGGGTCAGACGGACGTCGCTTGTTCGAGGGGCTGTTGCGGCAAATCGCTTGAGGGCGCGGCGGGGTTAACGACATCCCCATTCTTTCGCGGGAATAAGAAACGTCCCAATATCAAGATAAGCGTCGGCCAAAACATCGTGTTGTAAATATCGTGCAAGGCTGCATCGATTGTAGCCTCGCCGGGTGCGGCTCCGCGCAAATCAGCATATTCGTTGAACAACTCTGCCAACAGCACGATTAACCAGCACCACAGACTATCGGGTCGCCGCCGCAACAATATCGCGGATACGCATAAAATCAGCAGCGCGCCATGAACATGCATCGCATCATTGGTCAGGCCGACTGTGTCGATCAGCCATATTTTATAGCTGACCCAATGTTCGGCCAGAAGCTGTAAACGGTCCTGCATGACGTCCTAAACTTTAGTTTTGAAGGGTGAGAAATCCGTTCCCTCGTCAAAAACCTCGACGCCTTCTTTTCGCTTTAGCCAGCCAACGACGCCATAAGTGACGGGTGTCAGAACAACTTCCCAGCCCACTTTCAACAACCAGTTGGTAATCATCACGCTGATGACCTGCTCGTTGCTCCACGTCCCCCAAAAAGCCAGCGGGTAAAAAATGAGGCTATCGATGCCCTGCCCAACAATCGTCGAGCCAATGGTGCGCGACCATAAATGCTTTCCCGCGGTCCAAACCTTCATCCGCGCCATGACATAGCTGTTCACGAACTCGCCCGCCCAAAATGCCGTAATCGATGCAATGACGATCCGCCAAACCTGCCCAAAAACGCTTTCATACGCGGCCTGTCCGTCCCAACCGGGTGCAGGCGGCAGCGCGACGACAACCCAGCTCATAAACGCCATGAACAACAGCGCCGCAAAGCCGACCCAGATAACGCGGCGTGCACGCGCATAGCCATAGACTTCGGTCAGAACGTCACCAATGACGTAGCCCAATGGGAAGAATAAAATCCCAGCGCCAAAAATCCATTGTTCGCCAGATATCGTGACCGCCGCAGGCTTCGCCGCGCCAATGATATTCGAGAGCAACAAAATGGCGACAAAGGCCGCCATGACGAAATCATAATAGCGAAACTGGCGGCCAGTGAGGTCGCTTGCGCTCCGAGAGATAATAAGCTTGTCTTGCATAAACTGACATAAGCAGCTTTGCGTTCGCGCGCAAAGCCGTTATTGCACGAACCAGCGCGCGCCCTTAGCTCAGCTGGATAGAGCGCGAGACTTCTAATCTTGAGGCCACAGGTTCGACTCCTGTAGGGCGCGCCAATCCAAACCGGTCACCAACGTCGTTTTCCAGAAACAACGTCGCGTTAAAGGACCGAGCGATCCGCCCAATGGGCATGGGTGCCGCTGCTAATCTTATGCGGCAGGGCAATGCGGCACACGGGCCCTTCTGCAAAGCGTTTGCAGTCGATCAAGATGCATTCCGATGTCCCGAGATTTTCGTCGGTCACAAAGCTGACGAGATAGCCATCATCTTCGTCGACCGCTCCGACGCGGGGGGCAAAGGGCGCCTCACTGCCGTAGCGCCCTTCAGGAAGCTCTATCGACCATGACTCGCCCGTGACCATGTCATGCTTCACAAAGCCGTTAAACAGGAACCAGCCGGGCTTGGACGTGGTGCTATAGGCATAACGATAAGGGTGTCCGAGATAGCGCTGGTTCATCATCCCGAATTCAAGAATGCGGTCGTTCAGCCGCTCTTCGCGTGTCGTGCCATCAGCCAAGTTAAACCGCCAGCGGTGCAGCTTTGGCTTGAAGCTATGTTCGTCGACATACGCCATCATATGACCATAGCCGTCCGCATTTTCGAGTGGTGGCGGATAAGGGTCTTCTTCGAAATAGCCGTCGAGTATGATTTCGTCGCCATCTTCATAGGCATTGATGAAGTGCAGGACGAAGGTCGGATCTGCCTCAAACCATCGAATATCCTCGGGCCGCCCATAACGCGGAATGAGCGCAAAGCGCGACGGCATCCCTTCATGCAAACGCGTTACATGGATATTGCGCTTCAGCAATTCTTCGTCCCAGAACAACGGGAAGTCGCACAATATCGACCAGTTTTGCGTGAACATCATGTCATGCGGTAGGCGCGGCCCCGGCAGCGGGATGGGCACATAATGCGCCAACTTCCCACTGCTATCAACGACGCCATAATGCATATAAGGCGCGTGCTTGGAATAGTTGAAGAACAACAATTCGCCAGTACGTTCGTCGACCTTAGGGTGCGCGGAAATACCATCCAGCGGAACCCAGGACGCCACGCCCTCTTGCGCCAGTGTTTCGGGGTCAAGCACATAGCCCTCCCCACATTGGTAGAAAGTGGTGACAGCCTTGCCCGCGTGCACAATGATATCAGTACTCGAGGAATCCTTCAGGCTACCATGCGCGCCAAAGCCTGGGCGCTTGGACACGCCCGCTTTATCCATCAGCCCGCCCCATAAGGATTCGCCCGCATCCTGCTCGGCCTGAAAGCAACGTGTGCGAACAAAACGGTTGCGATAGCTTGCCTTGCCGCCGGAAAAATCGATCTGGTGTATCATGCCATCGCCGTCAAACGGGTGGTAACGGCCCAACGGTTGATGCAACTGGTTTTCGGTGTTGCGCAAATAAACACCGTCAATGTCGTCGGGAATGCGGCCCTCAATAACATCAAGGTCGGTTGCGGTGACCTCCTCATGCTGCGGCGTCCACGCCCCATTGAGATAGGGATGGTTGCTCGGTTGCAGCGTTGCTTTCACTGGCGGCAGTTTGTCAACCCGCATTTCGTTCTCCTCTAGGTGTTCAGCCTATGTCGAATGTCACCCCTTGCGCAAGTGGCAGATTGTCCGAGTAATTTATCGTGTTCGTCGCCCGGCGCATATAGGCCTTCCACGCGTCCGAACCCGACTCGCGACCGCCGCCGGTTTCCTTTTCTCCGCCAAATGCGCCGCCGATTTCCGCGCCGGACGTGCCGATGTTAACATTGGCAATGCCGCAATCGCTACCTTCGGCAGACAAGAATAGTTCGCATTCGCGCATGTCGGTTGAGAATATGGAAGATGACAATCCTGCACCGACGCTGTTTTGTAGGGCAATGGCCTGCGCCAAATCATGATAACGGAAAATATAGAGTATCGGCGCGAAGGTCTCGCGTAACGCGGGACCAATATGGCCGGGCATTTCGACCAAAGCGGGGCGGACATAAACGCCGTCCATCGCCATACGTTCGCCGCCGATAATATGTCCGCCAAGTTCCTTTGCTTCACGAAGCGCTGTTTGCATCCCCGCAAAAGCAGCCTCGTCAATCAACGGACCTGCCAGATTATTGCCGTCCAGCGGATCCCCGACCGCTATCGATCCGCTGGCCGACTGGAGCGCGCTGACGAAATTGTCATAGATCGCGTCATGCACAAACAACCGGCGTAAGCTGGTGCATCTTTGACCACTGGTGCCAAATGCCGAGAACAACACACCGCGTAGCGCCAGCGCAAGGTCGGCTTTGTCGCTGATAATCGCGGCGTTATTCCCGCCCAATTCAAGAATGGTTTTGGCAAAGCGGGCTGCAGCCACTTGCCCGACCTGTCGGCCCATTTCCGTGCTGCCTGTGGCGGAGATGAGTGCAATGCGGGGATCGGCAACCAACGCGGCACCTATATCGCGTCCGCCCTGAACGACTTGCGACAGATGCGCCGGTGCATCGCCGAAAGCAGCAACCGCTTTTTCAAAAATGGCTTGGACCGCAGCCGCCGTCAGCGGTGTTTTTTCCGATGGTTTCCAAATGACGCTGTTGCCACACACCAATGCCAAAGCGGCGTTCCACGCCCACACTGCGACCGGGAAGTTAAATGCGGAAATGACCAGCACGGGGCCCAGCGGATGCCATTGTTCCATCATCCGGTGGCCGGGCCGCTCGCTAGCGATGGTCAGGCCATGCAATTGCCGCGAAAGGCCGACGGCAAAATCGCAAATGTCGATCATCTCCTGCACTTCGCCAAGTCCTTCCGACAGCGGCTTTCCGCAATCTAGGGTGACAAGACGGGCAAGGTCCTGTTTTTGTGCACGCAAGGCATTGCCAAATAAGCGGACCAGCTCGCCACGGCGCGGCGCGGGGACATTGCGCCACGTTAGAAAGGCCGCGTTTGATTTTTCAACGGCGTCGTTGACGTCGTCGACCGTCGCAGTCGCCACCGTCCCGATACGACTGCCATCAATTGGACTGTGCACAGCGAGGTCACCGCCATCAATGATGCAGCCCAGCGTTTCGAGAAGCGTTTTCGTTTCGGCGGCTAATGCCATTATATTCCCCAGTCTTTATTCTGCAGTCCCATAAAGCATGGCAAGGCCCAGAGTTGATGGCAAGACTTGCTGTCTTGTCCGCACGCTTATAAAGGCAAAGGAGACGCAGGTCGCTATTCAGCTGGCCTTCCCAATGGAGATAAAAATGGCCGAGTTGGCAGCATTCGATTGGTCTGACCCTTTTCGTCTGGAGGACCAACTGACCGAAGACGAACGCATGATCCGCGATAGCGCGCACGCCTTTGCGCAAAGCGAGTTGCAGCCACGCGTTATCGATGCTTATCGGACCGAATCTGACGCGCCGGAATTATTCCCGTTGATGGGACAAACCGGCCTGCTTGGCGCGACCATACCGGAGGCATATGGCGGCGCTGGCGCGTCTTATGTCGCTTACGGGCTGATTGCGCGCGAAATTGAACGGGTCGACTCAGGATATCGGTCGATGGCGTCGGTGCAGTCATCGCTCGTCATGCATCCGATATATGCTTATGGCTCAGAAGAACAAAGGCGCAAATATCTCCCGGGTCTGGCTGCTGGCACGTTGATCGGCTGCTTTGGCCTGACGGAACCGGATGCGGGATCGGACCCAGCGGGCATGCGTACCTTCGCCAAAAAGGTTGATGGCGGCTATGTCATCAATGGATCGAAAACATGGATTTCGAATGCGCCCTTTGCTGATGTTTTTGTCGTCTGGGCAAAATCTGAAGCCCATGGCGGCGGCATTCGCGGCTTTGTGCTTGAAAAGGGCATGAAGGGCCTCACTGCGCCTAAAATTCAGGGCAAGCTGTCGTTACGCGCATCGACCACGGGCATGATTATCATGGACAATGTCGAAGTCGGCGAAGACGCGTTGCTGCCCGATGTGCAGGGGCTAAAAGGCCCGTTCGGCTGCCTCAACCGTGCCCGGTACGGTATCAGTTGGGGCGCCTTGGGTGCAGCAGAATTCTGCATGCACGCGGCGCGCCAATATGGCCTTGATCGCCACCAATTTGGCAAACCGCTTGCCGCCAACCAATTATATCAAAAGAAGCTGGCCGATATGATGACCGATATCGCCATGGGGCTTCAGGCATCGCTGCGTGTTGGCCGCTTGATGGACGAAGGCCAGCTTGCGCCGGACATGATTTCTATCGTCAAGCGTAACAATGTCGGCAAAGCGCTCGATATCGCCCGCGCTGCCCGTGATATGCATGGCGGCAACGGCATTAGCGAGGAATATCAGGTCATGCGCCACATGGTGAACCTTGAAACGGTCAACACCTATGAAGGCGCGCATGATGTGCACGCGCTGATATTGGGCCGCGCCATTACGGGGATAGCAGCGTTCTAAAAAATTGGGCCGCTCAGCTTTTCAGCGGCGGCCCAGGTTAGGCTTCTCAGCCATCGGGGAGGGAAGCGTGTCTCTTAGGAGACGCACACATCTTCATAGAACCAAAATAGTAAATGATTGATGAACGGCCATTGCGCCATTCAAAGAAATGATGCGATTAACACGGCCCAGTTCTGCGGCCCTCCGCAGAAAACGAAAATGGCGCATTATTTTCAATGCCTTGCGATTGGATATGGATGATCCGGTTTGTTTCCTTACGGATAACCGTCAAGCCCTGACCATGCCCTGGGCAGCTGTAACTGACCGTTAGGGAATTTGCACTCGAACGCACGACATATTGATCGCACGCTACGCCGCTATGTTGGATTTGGAGCAGGCTTTCCGATTTACCAAGGCAGATTTTGGAAGTCGGTATATTCCCACCTGTTTGTCGTAACTGCCACATCCCACGATCGAGTGAATCCAGCAACGCCATATCGCCATCTGGTTTTGCAACGCCCGCCGCCGCCAACAAAAGCAAAAGCGCACCGGGGAAGGCATAAAGAAGGAAAGCATTATTCATAAGCTATTGTCCGCAAACCAATTTTACACAGCGCAGCGACATGTTTTTCGATGTCTACTTAACATCAATTGTGCCGTTTTGCACGATGTTATGTCGTGCATGAAGCATGAATGACGCTGCCGTCGTTGATGTGCAGTTCAGTTGTTAAAACTGGCAAGGCTTATTGGGAACCGGCGCGAACAGAATTCGCAGTCCACTACAATGTCTCCGGCGCCATCGGCCATTTCGGCGCGGTCGGCTGCCGGAAATTTGGCAATAACATCGCGGATGTGCACGGGGTCGCAGCGGCAGCCTTTGGACAGAAGATCGCCTTGTTCAATCCGTACTTCTTTTTCTTCATGGAACAATCGCCAAACGATTTCCTCAAGCGGAAGCGCTGGGTCGGCAAGCTCGGCGGCGGCGATAGTCGAAGACATGACTTCGACATGCTCCCATTCGGGATGGTCGAGCCGCACATGCAACCGCTCGCGACCCTCCTCACCCTCTGGTAAGTGCTGAACCAGCAAACCGCCCGCAACACAGCGGCCATCGACATGGTCGACAGCGACACGAATGAAGGTTGGGATTTGTTCGGATTGCACGAAATAGCTCTGCGCCGCATCCGCCAATGTTTCGCCTTCAAGTGGCACGATACCCTGATAACGACCCCCGCCCTCGCTGGCAGGCTTCATCCGGTCAAAAGTGATCGCGAGATAGCCTTCCCCGAAGACCCCCGATAATGTCGCGTTGTGCGGCAAGGCAGCCGCAGTCGCGGCATCAAACTGCGCATAGCCGCGCAATGCGCCATCCTTATAGTCGCAGGCCAATAAGCGGATTGCGCCTTTTTCCGTCTGCGTTTGCAACGTGAGCTGGCTGCCCGGCTCCTTCAACGATGCGCCAAGCAGCGCCGTCAAAACTAAAGCCTCCGCCAATGTCCGTTCAATCACCGGCGGATAAGCATGCGCCGCCAAAATTTCTCCAAGCACATCATCCAAACGTACCAGCCGTCCACGCGCATCGCGAGTCGGTATGGAAAAGCGCAAAGGCTGATTAGATAATGTTTCCGATTGCTCGGCCATTAGGATTTTCCGAGGCACCACAATAAGATCGATTTCTGCGCATGCAGGCGGTTTTCCGCTTCATCCCAAATGACAGACTGCGGCCCGTCGATCACAGCGTCGGTCACTTCTTCGCCGCGATGCGCGGGTAGGCAATGCAAGAATTTCGCATCGGCCTTCGCCAAAGCCATCAGGCGTTCATTGACCTGATATGGCATCATCGCCGCCATTTTATTATGGGCATGCTCCTGCCCCATCGATACCCATGTGTCGGTGACAACAACATCGGCGCCCGCCACAGCTTCGCCTGCATCGCGGGTGAGCGTGATATTGGCTCCAGCGACTTTAGCCGCCTGTATGAAATTGCTGTCGCTTTCATAGCCTTCAGGAACAGCGATACGCACGTTGAACTTAAATAGCCCGGCGGCCTCCACCAATGAATTCAGCACATTATTGCCATCGCCAAGCCACGCTAATTCCAGCCCCGGCAACGCTTTCTTATGCTCCATCACTGTCAAAAGGTCCGCGACGATCTGACACGGATGCGAAAGATCGGTGAGGCCGTTGATGACGGGCACGCTGGCATAATGTGCAAGTTCCTCGACCTTATCATGGTCATCGGTGCGGATCATGATGGCGTCGACATAGCGGGACAACACCCGCGCCGTGTCGGCAATGGTTTCCCCACGGCCAAGTTGCATCTGCCCCGAAGCCATAAAGATACTATCACCGCCCAATTGCTTCATCGCCATTTCAAACGATGTCCGCGTGCGGGTCGAATTTTTCTCAAACACCATCGCCAGCGTGTGGCCCGCAAGCGGCGCGTCGGCATCTGATTGGCCCTTTGGCCAGCCAGCGCGCGCATTTTTTCTATTGATGGCGTCGTTCAGCATCGCGGCGATTGCATCACCGCCCGCGTCGCTCAAGTTCAGGAAATGGCGCGTCATGCGGCTTGCGGAATCTGATAGCTGGCGGCACCCGCCGACAGCTTTTCCATGCATGTTTGGATTTCGGCATCACCGATATTCAACGGTGGCAATACACGGAAGGTATTGTCACCCGCCGCCACCAGCAACAGCCCATGATTATCCCGCAAATGCGCCACAAAGGGCCGTGTTTCATGGGTCATCATCACACCAAGCATCAGGCCCTTACCGCGGACACCGGTAAACAGGTCCGGATAATTGCCGATAAACTGTTCCAGCATGGAACGTAGCTTGTCGCCGGTTGAGCGTACTTGCGCGAGGAATTCGTCGTTCGCGACGACATCCCAAACCGCTTGACACGCCGCCATGGCAAATGGGTTACCACCATAGGTCGATCCATGGGTGCCAACGACCATGCCGCGGGCAGCCTCTTCGGTGGCAAGGCATGCACCGACCGGAAAACCGCCGCCCAGGCCCTTGGCCGTCGCCATGATGTCCGGAATGATGCCATATTGTTCATACGCATACAGCGTACCGGAGCGCGCGACGCCGCATTGCACTTCATCCAGGATCAGCATGATACCATGCGCATCCGCCAGCGCACGCAAGCCCTGAATGAAGGCATCAGATGCCGGGCGGACACCGCCTTCGCCTTGAATGGGCTCAACCAGAAACGCTGCCGTTTTTGGTCCAATCGCGGCTTTTGCGCCTTCCAAATCATCGAAATCGACATATTTGAAGCCTTCGAGCAAAGGCATGAAGCCCTTATGCATCTTCTCCTGATTGCTTGCCGAAATCGTCGCCATCGTCCGGCCATGAAAGGCATTCTTGAAGGTGATGATTTCAAACCGGTCGCTGCCTTGGCTCTGATGATAAGCCCGCGCGGTTTTGATGGCGCATTCGACGGCTTCCGCACCCGAATTGGTGAAAAACACGGTGTCGGCAAAGGTGGTATCGACCAACCGCTGGGCAAAGGCTTCGCCTTGCGGGCTGCCATAAAGGTTCGACACGTGGATCAACGTCGCCGCCTGATCTTGAATGGCCTTGGTCAGATGCGGATGGCCATGACCCAGCAAATTCACCGCGATGCCCGCGGCAAAATCCAGGGCGCGGCTACCGTCTTCAGAAATCAACCAAGCGCCTTCACCGCGGACCGGTCGGAAACCGCAGCGCGGATAGACTGGCATCAAAGGCGTAATCGTCATGGTTTTGTTCCTTCCGACCAAATATTTGGCATATTCCAAAAGCCAAAAAGCGGCCCCGTGAGGCCGCTTGTTTCTGCCTTTCCGCTATAGGCATCCGAAAATGGCAAATCAAGCTATGCCTCCGCATCCTTATCGCGCTTGGCGGCGGCGATCCGGCGTCTCAGATAGCCATAAAGCAACAAATGTATGCCTATCCACAAAAGGATAAAAATGACGATCATTTTGGCGGGCGTACTCATATATTATCCATAAAGCCGCTGGGGGCCCAATCAACCTTGATAGTCAGCAAAAATCCGCCTCGGGGTCGATCTTTGCGCAAATTCACTCCACCGTTACGGACTTTGCCAGATTGCGGGGCTGGTCGACATCAGTGCCTTTGGCGCAGGCGACATGATATGCGAGCAATTGTACAGGAACGGCGTAGACCAACGGCGCAATCAACGGGTGGACAGTCGGCATTTCGATGGTGGCAAGGCAGCCTTCGCCTGCTTCCTTTATGCCCTCGGCATCGGATATTAGAACGATCTTGCCGCCACGCGCGCGGACCTCTTGCATGTTGCTGACGGTTTTTTCAAACAACGGTCCGCTGGGCGCGAGGACGATGACGGGCACCGCTTCATCAATTAACGCGATCGGCCCATGCTTCATTTCGCCGGAGGCATAGCCCTCCGCATGGATATAGCTAATCTCTTTGAGCTTGAGCGCGCCTTCCATCGCCAGCGGATAATCTGGGCCACGGCCTAAATAGAGCACATCGCGCGCTGGCGCGATTAAATGCGCCATCGCGGCAATCTCTTCATCATGCGCCAAGGCGGCGTTCAGCGCGGCGGGTGCCTCAATCAAATGCCGGACGATTTCGCGTTCTTCCTCGGCGCTCAACTTTCCCTTCACCAGCGCCAGATGCGCGGCGAGCGCAGCCAATACCGCAAGCTGGCAGGTAAACGCCTTGGTCGAGGCAACGCCGATTTCAGGGCCAGCATGCGTCGGCAGCAATAGGTCCGCCTCGCGCGCCATGCTCGATGTTGGCACGTTCACCACAACCGCGATTGTCTGGCCATTTTCCTTGCAATGGCGCAAGGCCGCCAGCGTGTCTGCGGTTTCGCCCGATTGCGAAATGAACAGCGCAAGTCCGCCTTCCTCCAACACCGGGTCACGGTAGCGGAATTCCGAAGCGACATCGATGTCAACAGGCACGCGTGCGAAGGTTTCAAACCAATATTTCGCAACCATGCCTGCATAAAAAGACGTACCACAAGCAACGATGGTGATGCGCTTTACGCCCGCCAAGTCGAAATCCATCTGCGGCAGGGCAACGGTTTGCTCCAACGGCCGAATGTAGCTCGAAAGTGTTTGCGCGACCACGGTTGGCTGCTCAAAAATCTCTTTCTGCATATAATGGCGGTAATTGCCCTTTTCGATCTGCGCCGCAGACACGCCTGAAGTGGTAATCTCGCGCGTGACCGGAACATTGTCCTTATCGAAAATTTGCGCGCCGTCACGCGTCACGATGACCCAGTCACCTTCTTCCAAATAGGCAATTTGCTGTGTCAGCGGCGCAAGGGCAAGCGCGTCCGAACCCAAATAGGTCTCGCCATCGCCATAGCCGACAACTAACGGGCTGCCGAGCCGTGCGCCGATGAGAAAATCAGGAAATTGCCGGAACGCAATCGCAAGGGCAAACGCGCCGCGCAGGCGGGGGAGCACAGCCTTCACCGCGTCCGCGGGCGCATGGCCTGCCTCCACCTGTTCGGACACCAAATGCGCGACAACCTCTGTGTCCGTCTCGCTCTCAAACGTCCGACCGCGCGCGGTAAGTTCGTCGCGCAGCTGCTTGAAATTTTCGATGATGCCATTGTGCACCAGCGCTACTTCGCCGGTTGCATGCGGGTGCGCATTGCTTGTGGTTGGCGCGCCATGCGTGGCCCAGCGGGTGTGCGCAATGCCGATATTTCCAGCGGCATCGTCGGTCTTAAGCACGTTGACAAGATTGGCGAGCTTACCCTCCGCGCGGCGGCGGATGAGTTGACCATCGAACACCGTGCAGACGCCAGCGCTGTCATAGCCCCGATACTCCATCCGCTTTAGCCCATCGACGAGCCGATCCGAGACGGAAGATTTACCAACAATTCCGATAATACCACACATATAAATTAATCCAATTTGTAGGGAATGCGAATACCCGGCATCTCTGCCGGAAAGTCATTAGTGTTTCGAGTAATGAGAACGCGACCACGTATTTGGGCGGTCGCAAGAATGATCGCGTCGGGCGATTTCAATCTCGGTCGCTCCCGACGCAACGCCGCAGCCCGATGCGAAATCTCATCGTCAATTTCATCCAGACCAAAACGGGACAGAAACAAAACAGCATCACGAACAACCGCATCATTTCCCTTAGAGAGCACTTCAATCCACGCCATCCTGCTGATCCACATACGCGCACCGCTTTCGGCAATACGTGTAATTTCGCGCCGCGCCGGATCATGTTCCAGCAGCGAATCGATCAATATATTGGCATCAAGACTATAGCCGCTCATGCAGCTTTCTTTTTATGTTTTGCTGCAGCCTTTTTGGTCAGCGCGAGATAATGCGCGCGTTCTTTGTCGTCATAATCATCAAACATATCGGGCGATTCGGCGCGAACTTCCTCATAATCATCATCCCAAGGTCGTGTCCATTCGGCACGCCGTTTGCGGTCATATTCACCAGGGTCGATGTCAATTCCGTGCCGCGCCCAAAGCCCGAAACCAGCCTCAAATCCGTCCATTGTCGTCTGCGGCCGATAGGCAGAAACTGCATCCCGCAGCACAGCCGCACGCGACTTGCCCTGTTCAGCGGCAAGCTGGTCAAGCCATTTGATGTCTTCATCAGGCAAATCGGCGAGGATACGGGTCATGATATACTGATATCATATCATGATATCATGTCAAGATTAGTCACTTCTTCTCCGCCTTTTTCTTCCGCATCGCGTCGTGGAACCGATCTGCCCAGCCGGGCTTGACCAGTTGCTCGGCGCGGACCATGCGGAGTTCGCCGTCGGCTACGTCGCGGGATACCGCGCTGCCTGCGGCCACGATGGCATCACGGCCGATTTTGACGGGCGCGATGAGCGCGCTGTTGCTGCCGATGAAGGCGCCGTCGCCGATGACTGTTTGATATTTGAAATAGCCGTCATAATTGCAGGTGATGGTGCCGGCGCCGATGTTCGCACCTGCGCCAATCGTCGCGTCGCCCAGATAGGTTAGATGATTGGCCTTTGCACCCTTGCCCAAATGGGCTTTTTTGGTTTCGACGAAATTGCCGATTCTGGCGTTTTCCTCCAGCAATGTTCCCGGACGGAGCCGCGCAAAGGGGCCGATTTCGCAACCGCCACCGACGATAGCGCCCTCAATATGGCTGTTGGCGCGAATTGTCACATTGTCCGCGATGCTAACGCCGAGCCCAAAGAACACATTGGGTTCGATCAGCACATCGCGGCCAATTTGCGTATCCCACGCAAACCAAACGGTTTCCGGCGCAATCAAAGTGGCGCCATCATCCATCGCTTGCATCCGGCGGCGCTGCTGCCACGCTTGCTCCATCTCGGCCAATTGCGCGCGGCTGTTAATGCCCGCTACATGGTAAGGATCGGTGGTGACAGCCACGCAAATCCGACCATCCTCATGCGCGATGTTGACGATATCGGTGAGATAATATTCCTTCTGCGCATTGTCGTTGGTGACACGGTCCAGCAACGGGAACAGGTCGCGCGCTTTAACCGCCATCAGACCCGAATTTGAGAGTTTTACAGCTTTTTCCGCCTCGGTTGCGTCCTTTTGCTCGACCATCTTAATGATGCGGCCATCTTCGACGATTACGCGGCCATAGCCCGTTGGATCTTCTGGCTCGAACGCCAACACGACCACCGCAGGCGCATCCGGCGCATGGAGCCGCGTAACCATCGCTTCCATCGTCGCCGTCGGCACAAAGGGCACATCGCCATAGAGAATAAGAACATTACCATCAAAGCCCGCCAGCGCATTTTGGGCCTGCTGCACCGCGTGGCCCGTGCCAAATTGGGGCTCTTGCACCGCAAGCTCTGCCGAACCTGCCAGTGCTGCCTCCAGCTGCTCTTTGCCGCTGCCGACCACCACAACCTTCTTGGTCGGGTTTAAGGCGTCTACCGATGCCATCAGATGCATAAGGATTGGCCGCGCGGCGATGGGATGCAGCACCTTATGCAGGTCGGATTTCATGCGCGTGCCTTTGCCCGCGGCGAGAATGATGGCGGCTAATTCAGTCATAAATACCTCCATGCCAGCAAATTGTTGCGGTTTCCAGAACAACACTTCAATGACGCCGACATATTATCGTCCGTTCATATTGAACCCAATCGAAACACAAATAGAGAGTTGGAGTGCTTGGCTTGAAATTTCCTTTCGACATTATCGGCTTCGACCTTGACGGTACTTTGGTAGACACAAGCGGCGATCTAACCGCTGCGGTCAATCATGTGCTCGAAAGCGTAGGCAGGCCGCTGCTCTCGCCCGAAACAGTGAAGCAATATATTGGCGGCGGCGCAAAGCTGATGTTGCAACAGGGCTTGGAAGCGACAGGCGGCATTCCCGACAATGATTTCAAACCGCTCTATCGACAGATGCTGGCTTATTACGAAGCCCATGTCTCTGTGCATAGCCGGCCTTTTGATGGCGCATTGGCGGTGCTGGATGCACTGGACGATATGGGTGTGCGTTATGCAGTCGTGACCAATAAATTTGAGAGCCTTGCCGTCAAATTGCTGACCGACCTAAACTTGGCGCACCGTATGGGATGCATCTTGGGCGCAGATAGTTTGGGCAAGGAAAATGCCAAGCCTTCGGGCGCACCAATCTTTGAAATGATCAAACGCTGTG
>Ga0315905_10001058_pt1 | contig 29960 bp, 25 predicted proteins | sample LakEriMetagenome_5_FD_203522 | JGI IMG/M metagenome (GOLD analysis project Ga0315905, IMG submission 203522) | Freshwater fungal communities from buoy surface, Lake Erie, Ohio, United States - Buoy 4 MA121 | ecosystem: Environmental > Aquatic > Freshwater > Lake | place: USA: Lake Erie, Ohio...
CTGTTTCATGGCCGCCACCGTTCGCCAAATTCGATCCCGCGTTTCACGATCAATATCCGTAAATTTAGACTCCGGGGTTTTGGGGGCAAGAGATTCATGGAGACGCACCAAGTTAACCCCCCGCTTAGCGAGGAAACGGGCTTGATCCTGCAATTGCTCATACTTGAGTTTTTTGCCATTGACATTAACGCCCCAAAACCGCAGCGGTTTGCCGTTTCCCTTGACAAAACTTTCCCTATCCGTCGCTAATTTAACAAATCCCGATTCTCCGGCGATCGCCTCATTTAGATAGCGTAAATCCAACAAAGAACGGCGATCGTAGGTGTCTTTTGCCGGTTCAAATGCCCAAGTCGTCTGGCTAGTGGGGGAAAAATCCTGCTGATTATTAGCCGTGATCGATCCCTGGGCAGAAAGCGCTTGAGTCGGGATGAATGGCGATTGGCAAGCTAACAGTACATGACTGAGTAGACCTAAACCCATTAAAAATGTTAGACGAGCCATAATAACAACAGCAAAAATCCGATCATAGCGCCCTTAAATTCGGAGTTGGGTAATGGCAATATTGCCGCCAAAACAGACATCTACATCCGAACCCGGCTGGCGGGGACGCTGACTGTATTCTCCCTGATAACTAAACTGGTTGCCCTCGACTTTGAATTCCACCAACAGGGGATCTCGACTGGGTTCACAAAACACAAGCTCAGGATCGGGATCTGATGCCTGTAAATGGGGTAAGTTCACATTCCAAAAATGTTGAGGCGGTAGGGGTTTCTGGCACAACAAATCCAACACGATCGCCGACCAGTGGGTTGCCCAGGCCCAATCAATGGTCAGAGGCCGGTTAATCCAATGGGAAATGGCGATCGCCTTTTTGCCCAAAATCGCCGCCTCCCGTACCGCCGCTACTGTGCCCGACAAATACATATCAATGCCCAAATTCCCCCCGGCATTAATCCCCGCCACGACCCATTCCGTTTCAGGATAAAAATGCATTAGCCCTAAACGGGTGCAATCCGCTGGGGTTCCGTGGACGGCATAACGATCAGTTTCGCGCTGTTCCACCGTAATCGGTTCGTCGGTGGTGACTCGGTGGCCGCAGCCAGAATGCTGAAGGGTGGGCGCAACCCAAACCCCCCGCCGGCCTAAGGCTTCATACAATGCTTGAATTCCGGGGGCATCAATGCCATCGTCATTGGTCAAAAGAAAAGTCATAGGTTGGGGCACAGAGTTGATCAAATCATTGCTCTGTTATGTTACCAATCGCACTGATCTCCCCGCTGAAATCAATCTCCTTAAATTTGGAGTCAATGGGCGATCGCCATTTTTAACCCTTATTTATCAATAGGTAACCCTTATTTATGCCAAAATGCTTCAACCTCGGCGATCGCCACCCCCAACAAATCCGCAACTTCCTGTAGCGAAAAGCCCCGCTGACGTAAACGAGAAACCACCTGACGCAGGGTTTCTTGCTTTCCCACCTGAAGTCCTTCCTGAAGCCCTTCCTGAAAAACCTCACGATAAAAACGAGTTTTTTTTAAGATCCGTGTCTGTAAACATTGCCTGCAACATCTCTGTAGAAAAATCGGGAAAGCGATAAACCGACATCCTTTCCACTAATTCTATTATCTGCTCCCGCAACTGCCCATCATCCAGTTTTTTCACCTGCTTCACCACCTGCTGCAAAGCATTATTCACTTTTTCATCCGCTTCCGTTACTAACCGCACCATCGACGCGCCTAAAGAATCTGCCTCCAACTCGTCCAAATACATAACCCGCAATAATCCTGCTGCCGCCATGGCCCGATAATGGAGTGGGATTGGACAGGCGATCGCCCGATTTGCCCATAAAGCGACACAGAGCCAAGACTTCCCCGGACGGTATTGCCCCAGATATAAAAATGTTTCAGTCAGTAACCGCTCATAAAGCCTTTCATCTGACTAGAACTGTACTTCTGCAAAATAAAGGGGCTGTGATTGTTCCCCAACTGGTAAAAAGACCCCATCAATCCGTCGCGCTAATTCCTTAATTTCCACTGATTTGAACTCATAGTTGCCGCTTGTTTCTCCCAGTAACTCCCCTAGGAGATTGGGCATTACCTGAAACAATTGGTAGAAAATCGTGTCTGTTCTCATGCTCTAAGTTGCCATTAATCCCTTTAAATTTGCAGTAAATGGGCGATCGCCGGGGGAACGGGGAGCAAAATACAGACCAAAATTGCGATCGCCAGAATTCCCAATAAATCTCGACGATCATCAAGTTCGCTGACATCATTTAATGCGGGCTGATCGCCGACGGGCATCAGCAGTAAGATAATTGCCCAGAGAAAAAAGTCATTGCGAATAAAGGATAAAATTACCATCACAATCCGGGTAATTTGCCCGGCCATAATCGCCGCCCGTTGCCCCAACATGGCATGGATAATATGGCCCCCATCCAGTTGACCAAAGGGCATCAGGTTCAAGGCCGTCACAATTAAACCGATATAGCCAGCGATCGCCAAGGGATGCAGATTTAAGACCGTCTCTGGGGCAAACTTGCTACCCAAGGCTAATTTACCAATCACCGCCATCAGCAGGGAAAAGCGGGGATCGAGGGAGTCAAATTGCAGCAAACTAGTGTTTTCGGGCATCGGCACTACCTGCGATTGTCCCAATCCCCACCACAAAATCGGCAAAGTAATGATTAATCCCCCCAACGGCCCGGCGATCGCCACATCAAACAAGGCTTTGCGATGGGGAACCGGGGATTTCATCTGAATAAAGGCCCCAAAGGTTCCCAAGAAAAAAGGAATGGGGATGAAGTAGGGTAATGTTGTCCGAATTTTGTAGTGAATGGCCGTGAAATAATGGCTCAGTTCATGGCAGCCCAAAATGGTTAAGATTGCTAAACTGTACGGCAAACCTACCAATAACGTTTGCGGCCCCGCTTTCAAGCCCTCGGCGGTTAACCCAGCCATTTCTGCCCCAATCATGGTGGTGGTAAAGAGGGTCAGTAATAATAGTGCCAAGGCCAACCAGGGTTTATTAAGGCTCTGATCCTCTGACGCCGACGACATTTTCTCTTGGGCGGGATTGGGAACGAGGGCAAAAAAGGGTTGGCCTTGCAGACTTTCTTGAAATAACACTAAAAAGCGATCGCCAAAAACCTGCTCCACATTATCCTTGACCCGTTCATAGGCCATTTCTGGGGCGACCTGCAATTTTCCGCGACACAGAATCGCTTGGGGTCGGTAATCTAATTGTTGTAAATAATAAATTCCCCAGGGAAAACAGTCCCGTAACGATTTTTCCTCAGAGGCATTGATGGGACGTGGGGTTTCTTTGGTTGAGGCGTTGGCCCCCTCTGCTTGACCGGCTTGATTCGCTGTGTTTGCTTCCCCCTCCGGCACAATCCGCCCTTTTTCTACTAACCACCAATAGAGAAGCGGACAGAGCAAAAATGGCCCCAATAGTAGCAAAATCGGTAACGGCGCATTGGGTCCATAGATCATTGCCCAAATTGTCCAGAGGGTTGCCGGGGTCATCAACACCAACCACAACAACCAGATTGGTGTGCGGGTAATGGGGCTGGCACTGCGTTTAACTACAAAATAGGTAATAACAGCGAGGACGAGCAAAAAAAGCCACATTGGTTAGAGTCGTTTAAGGTCAGGAATGGGGGAGGTGATAATCTACAGTTTAGGTCATCCGCCTGCCCCCCTGCTATTGACCCCCGTTCCCCCTCCCTTAGTTTCAGTCCCTATGGCGATCGCCAAACTTCCCCGTCAAATTTGCCCCAATCTTTACCGTTTTGCCCCCAACCGCGAAACTTTAGGTGGTACAGCTTATCTCATTGTCGAAAAAGCCGGCAATATTTTGATCGACTGTCCAGGGTGGGATGAAACCATTCACCAGTGGTTAAATTCCTTGGGGTCGGTGCGTTGGCTCTGCTTAACCCATCGTGACGGCCACAGTCCCCAATTGTCCGTTCTGCAACAGGCGTTAAACTGCCAAGTTATTGTCCAAGAACAAGAAGCCTATTTACTGCCCCATGTGAAGGTTTGTCAGTTCCGCGAGCAACTAGCCATTAGTGAAACCTTAACCGCCCTTTGGACTCCCGGTTATTCCCCTGGGTCAGCTTGTTATTATTGGTCAGACAATGGCGGTATTTTATTTACTGGCCGTCATTTATTGCCCAATCCAGACGGCATTTTAAACCCGCTCCGTCACCCGAAAACCTTTCATTGGCCGCGCCAAGAAGCCAGTGTTAAAAAAATCTGGAATTATGTTGCCGAAAAACCCTTGCAAGCCGTGTGTCCAGGGGGAAATATGGGCTATTTGCGCGGCAAAGATTGGGTTCAATGGCCCCAAGCTCTTTAACGATTAAAAAAGTATCCTAACCCCCCCATAAAAAGAAGGTTAGGAATGCTTCAGGGTAAAAACCTAGAACGGCCAACGCCAATTGACAATTTCTGGGGTGTCGATACCGTGCTCGTAGGCGTAGTTGGTGCAATCAATCTGCATATCCTTGAGCATTTCTTTGGCGTGGGCTCCGGCAACCCGTAACTGAGGCAGACGATCAATCACATCGATCGCCAGGCTAAAGCGATCAATTTGGTTTTGGATCGCTAAATCCATCGGCGTATTGATATTGCCTTTCTCTTTGTAACCCCGCACATGGAAATTATTGTGGTTGGTACGACGGTAGGTTAAACGGTGAATCAACCAAGGGTAAGCGTGGAAATTAAAGATAACGGGCTTGTCGATGGTGAATAGGGAATCAAAATCCCGATCGCTCAAACCGTGGGGATGTTCCGATTCGGGTTGTAATTTGAGCAAGTCGATAACGTTAATAAAGCGAACTTTCAAATCGGGGAAAAATTCCCGTAACATCGCGGTGGCGGCCAAGGCTTCTTTGGTGGGAATATCCCCGGCGGCGGCCATGACGACATCGGGTTCCGTTCCTCCATCGTTACTAGCCCATTCCCAAATATCAATGCCTTTGGTACAGTTGGCGATCGCCGCCGTCATGTCCTGATATTGCAGATGTAATTGCTTATCGCAAACAATAATATTGATGTAATTTTTGCTTTGGAGACAGTGATTCGCCACGGAGAGCAAAGAATTAACATCAGGCGGCAAATAAATCCGCACCACATCGGGACTCTTATTCAAAATCACATCCAAGAAACCCGGATCTTGGTGGGTAAAACCATTGTGATCCTGCCGCCATACCGTCGAAGTCATTAACAAATTCAGGGAAGAGACATCCGCCCGCCAGTTGAGGTGACGACAAATATCCAGCCACTTCGCATGTTGGTTGACCATCGATGTGATCACGTGGGCAAAGGATTCATAGGTGGCAAAAAAGCCGTGGCGTCCCGTCAACAGATAGGCTTCTAACCAGCCTTCCAGGGTATGTTCGCTCAGCATTTCCATCACCCGACCATCGGGACTGAGTTCGCCACCGTCCTTGTCCTCTTCCAAATATTCGGCGATCCAGAATTTTTTGCTGACTTCGTAAACCGCCTGAAGTTTATTGGAGCTATTTTCATCGGGGCCAAATACCCGAAAATTGGTCATATTATTCCGCATCACATCCCGCAGGAAGTTCCCCAGGGGAGCGGTGTTGGGGGCCTCAATGGTGCCCGGTTTTTCAACCTTGATCCCGTATTGGCGAAAATCAGGCATTTTTAGGCCCCGCCGCAATAACCCGCCATTGGCATAGGGGGTTGACCCTAATCGTTTTTCCCCTGTGGGGGCGATCTCCTTAATTTCGGGCTTCAAAGTCCCGTTCTCATCAAATAATTCCTCTGGTTTATAACTCCGCATCCAGGCTTCCAATTGGTTCCGATGCTCAGGATTTTCGTGCATCCCCCCCATCGGTACTTGGTGCGATCGCCAAAAGCCCTCTACCTTGTGATTATCCACATAATCCGGCCCCGTCCAGCCTTTAGGAGTCCGCATCACAATCATCGGCCAGCGGGGACGTTTCGCAATGCCAGTACTCCGCGCTTCCGCCTGAATTTGGTGAATTTCCGCCACACAATGATCCAACGTGGCCGCCATGGCTTGGTGCATGGATTCTGGCTCAGACCCTTCCACAAAATAGGGCGTATAGCCGTAGCCCGTAAACAAAGCCTTTAACTCTTCATGGCTAATGCGGGAAAGCAATGACGGATTATTGATTTTGTAACCGTTCAAATGCAGCACAGGCAAAACTGCCCCATCTCGGATCGGATTAATGAATTTATTCGAGTGCCAAGAGGTTGCCAAGGGCCCCGTTTCCGACTCCCCATCCCCCGCCAGACCCACCACAATCAAATTGGGGTTATCAAACGCAGCACCGTAGGCATGGGAAAGACAGTAACCCAGTTCTCCGCCTTCGTGGATGGAACCAGGGGTTTCCGGGGTGCAATGACTACCAATACCACCAGGGAAAGAAAATTGTTTAAAAAACCGCTTCATGCCCTCTTCATCTTCACTACATTCGGCAAAAAAGCGAGAATAACTGCCTTCCAAATAACAGGGGCCTAAAAATCCCGGCGCCCCGTGCCCCGGCCCCACCATGTAAAGCATGTCTTGATCGAATTTTTTGATAATCCGATTGAGGTGCGTATACAGAAAACTAATGCCAGGGCTTGATCCCCAATGCCCCAAAAGACGGTGCTTAATTTGTTCTGGCTGGAGGGGTTCTTTGAGGAGGGGATTATCCCGGAGATAAATCATCCCCACTGCCAAATAGTTTGCTGCCCGCCAATAAGCGTGGAGTTTTTGCCACTCATCCGTACTGAGGGGAGCACCACTAACCGTGGCTCTGGCTTGGCCAAAGGGGCTAAGGGATTCGGTAAGGGGGAAGGTTGTAACCATGAAATCCAGTTAACTCCGAAATTGTTGAGTTTTTTACAGGATAACCACTAACTCCCCATGGCAAATTAAGGAAAGATTAAGGTTTTCTGCCAAAAACGGCGATCGCCATTTCTTTACTATTCCCTTGACTCTCGATCAACAAGCTGACATTTTTCAGTCGTGAACTCTCATCGATTTTGTACATCATAAAGTTTTGTTAAGATATAGGCTGTGAATTCTCAGAAACCAGCAATGTCATCCTTAACCCTTGCCGAAATTTCCAGCCAGCTTGACAGTCCCAATTCCCGCGATCGCCTGATTGCGCTGGTATCGTTGCGAGAATATTCCGGCGAGGAAGCCGTGCCGTTGATTAAAAAAGTACTCAATGATGAAATATTACAAGTACGATCCATGGCCGTATTTGCTCTCGGCATCAAACAAACCGCAGAATGTTACCCGATTTTGGTCAAATTACTCGAAACCGATGAAGATTACGGAATTCGAGCCGACGCAGCCGGGGCTTTGGGTTATTTAGAAGATGAACGGGCCTTTCAGCCATTATGCCGGGCCTTTTATGAAGATACGGAATGGTTAGTGCGGTTTAGTGCCGCCGTCGCCCTAGGCAATTTAAAAGATATCCGGGCTCAAGCAGTTTTATTAGAAGCCTTGAAAAGTCCTGAAACCGTCGTTCAACAAGCGGCGATCGCCGCCCTAGGGGAAATCGGGGCTGTGGATGCGGTGAACGAGATTTTAAACTTTGCCGCCCATGAAGATTGGTTGATTCGGCAACGATTAGCCGAGGCCCTAGGCAATTTACCCTGTGAACAAAGTCAAGCCGCCCTAAGTTTTTTGGCAAAAGACGATCATCCCCAGGTTAGCCTTGCTGCTCAATTAGCTTTGACGAAAGTAGATGGGGGTTAAAAATTGTAAGATCCCCCCGCCTATCGGCACCCCCCTTATCAAGGGGGGCTGGGGGGGATCGAGCACAAAAATAATCTTCTATTTAATTACAACTAGGCACTAAATTGGGGCATTAAAACCATTTTGATGGATTTACTCGAACGCTTGGAGAAAGTGTTCCCAAATGTCGAAATTCGCTGCCTGACAGAGGACCGAGAGTTTGTGGGGAAAGAATGTCCAACTATCAGTGATTTTCAGTGGCAAGCTTTAGAGGACATTTGAGAAGTTGCATTATCTGTATGAGCTCCCCCTAAATCTCCTCACTAAAGCTCCGGCTTGATCAGGGGGACTTTTTGAAGATTTCCGTCCTTGTTAAGGGGGGCTAGGGGGGATCAATCCTCATTTTGGACTGTTTCAGACATCCTCTTAGGACTACTTGCCCCTCCTCGCCAAAATATTATTGTTTTTCACGAACCTGCGGAATGTCGGTTTTAACAACGCGCAGACCAGACGATTTGTTAATATTCCCTTTACCTTTTACCGACCGGGGACAGTTATGCTGACTATCAAAAGGATTGTGATCTAGATTACGTTTATGGTTTTTACATCAGATTATTCCCTTGCCAACAATCTGTCCGCCTTAGGGGGACTAGACACCGAAACACTCCGTTTTTATGACAAAGGGGCAATAATTCCGTTAAAGGAAAATGGCTGTTGGCAGATTTATCGTGGTATTCTCCAAGTCAGTCAATTGACCGATAATGGCGAAGAAATTTTAGTGGGTTGGGCCCAAGTGGGCAGTTTTGTGGGTTTACAGTTAACTGCTTGCCAACGGGATATTTATCAGGTTAAGGCGTTGTCCGATGTCTATTTACGTTGGTATTCCGCCGAAAGTATTACCGCTAATCCCCAATTGATTGAGTTGGTTTTAACCCAAACCCTGAATCGGTTACGGCAAGCAGAATCTCTGTTGGCGATCGCCGGTTATAAGCGGGTGGATGAACGGTTACAGGCTTTATTAAAACTTCTGGCCAACGAAATGGGACAACCCATTAGTGGCGGGATTCGTTTGTCTGTGCGTTTGACCCATCAAATGTTGGCCAATGCCATTGGGACAACCCGAGTAACCATTACCCGCCTCTTGGGAGAACTGCAAAGCCAAGGCCAAGTTAGTTTTGACGATGATCGCCATTTAGTTATCCATTTATCCCGTTAATGGGGCGGGGTTATTTCCGAAATAATACGGAGAAAGGCCTAGCATCCAGGGGTCAACCCACTACAATAGGGAGAGGTTCTTGTCTGCCGAGGAGATAGCATGGCCAATAATTCGGAAAAAGATGCATTTCTTTATCCCCAAAGCCAATATTATGGGGATTTTAAGCCGGAAAAGCTGGTTTTTAATGCTAATTTGCAAGAATTTGCCCAACGAGTCAGTTTTATTTGCAACCTGGAAACGGCGGGTAAGATTGAAACGTTAGAAGCCTACGAACAGATTAAAAAGCTCTGGAAAAAGCTGAAGAATAGTAAGCGAGAGTTGGGGATTGGGGAAGATCCTTTTAATTCTGATCACCTAGAACTTCCCGATGATGGCGATGGTGGCCCCGAAAAAATTTAAAGATATCAGGCACTGAAGCTGTTTTTGATCCTTAGTGGCGATCGCCAAACTGTCTCTCTTCTAGCAACCTTTTAGTCCTCCTTGCGTCAAGATTGCCATAAGTGTGAGGAGTAAGAACGATATAAAGCTCTTGGGGTCGAAACAAGGCAAGACTCTCAGGGGCTTTTTCTCTGGCCTTGATTTGTCAAGGAAACGGTTAATTAAAAACAATGCAATTAATTCTCTACAGCAAACCCGGTTGTCATCTCTGCGAAGGACTGGCGGAAAAGTTAGACCAAGTCACTAGCCTGGCCATTGAGTTGGAAGTTCGGGACATTACCACCCAGACAGACTGGTTTGAAGCCTATCAATATGAAATCCCCGTGCTTGTTTGGCGATCGCCATCGGGAGAGGTGATTTTACCCCGTTTGTCCCCCCGTGCCCCGGTCAGTCAGGTCGAAAAATTACTGAATCAATATGGGAATTCTCCGACCTAGGATCGGAAGCTCAGAACAGAGGGTAGGCTAAGAAAAGGCGATCGATTTTCCCTTCATTTTGGACAGGAAAATGGTCTTTTTTAGCTAATGCTCTTGGCCAAGCCGCATGAATAAGTGGTTACGGAAACAATTTTTAGCAACGGATATTCGCGCCCCCCATCACCTTTATGGGGTTTCCCTGCGCCAGCAGCAATGGTTCAAAATTTTGGGTCTGATCGGGGCGGATTTTTTGGCCCTCCTCTTGGCTTGGATTGTGGCTCACCGTTTGAATCACTTGTATTCACCGCCGCCGCCCCAATTGGTTTGGTGGACTTGGTTTGGGCTGCCCAGCTTATTCTGGTGTTATGTGGCGGTAACGGTAATTTTCTTCGCCTATGGAGGTCTGTACCGTCCCCAAGCCCGCAGCCAAAATTTTATTGGCATTGTTAAACTAATTAGCTTTGTTTTTCTACTTACCTCCGTCGTTAAATATTTTTATGATCCGGCGATCGACCTGCCCCGCTCCCTCTTCTTTTCTGCCTGGGGTAGTAGTATTCTCTTTGTCATTGCCGCCCGATTTTGCCTGAGTTTACTGCTGAGTCCGCTATACCGCCGTCAAGTCATTCCCGTTTTTTTAATTGCCCCTTCCAACCGTATTCAACTCTTAACCGAAACCCTAGAGCAACGTTCCCATTATCAAGTGGTGGGAGCCGCCCTAGCCAGTACCGCCCATAGTCCCCATACCCTCCAGCAAATTTTGGCATCAGGGGCGAAAGAAGTCTTAGCGGAATCCCTTCCCCCGGCTAATTTGGCTTCCACTTTGTTTTGGCATTTGCGGGGAGAAAGTATTGCTCTGCGGTTATTGCCATCGAGTCGAGATATTCTCTATCGGCGGGGGATGTCGGAAATTTTTGCGGGCTTGCCTACGGTGCGGGTCGAAATTCCGTTACTGGTGGGCATTGATTACCGCATTAAGCGTTGCTTGGATTATGTCGGGGCGTTGCTGGGGGTGGTGGGATTATTACCTGTGTTCATTGCGGTGGCGATCGCCATTAAACTTTCTTCCCCCGGCCCAGTCTTTTTCCGGCAAGAACGGGTGGGTTTACAGGGCAAAACCTTTCAGATGTGGAAGTTTCGCACCATGGTGGTCAATGCGCCCGAATTACAAGCCCAGTTAGAAGCGGCCAATGAAAACAGTGATGGGGTAATGTTCAAACTCAAACGAGATCCCCGCATTATTTCCATCGGTTCTTTTTTACGGCGTACCAGTTTAGATGAAATTCCCCAACTTTTTAATGTACTAACGGGGGATATGAGTTTGGTGGGGCCGCGTCCTTTACCGTTACGGGATGTGGAACACTTTGATGCTTGGCACCATATTCGCCATCAGGTTATGCCGGGGGTAACAGGGCTTTGGCAAATTTCCGGGCGATCAGATATTCAGTCCTTTAACGATGTGGCTCGTTTGGATTTGTACTATATTGATAATTGGTCACTGAATTTAGATTGGGATATTTTGGTGGAAACTGTCCGAATGTTAGTGTTTAGTCGGGGAGCTTATTAGGGCAAAGATAGGGGGATTAACCCAGCGGCGATCGCCCTAATCTGCCATTGATTGTCGCCTTGTTCGGACAGTCTATTTTCAACCCAGATGATGTTCTTAAAAAACGAACGTTGTTCGCACCACTCCCATAATCACCGTTTGGTTGCGACTGTCATAGTTCGCATTAGGGACGACTAAAATGCCAGGGGTAATCGATAGGTTATCGGTAATTTCCCACTCGAAAAAGCCTTCAATATGCAAAGAACTATCTACATCAGTAGCGTTCACATCTTCAGGGAAAGTGAGAGAGGAACTACTCACCCAGGGTTGCATCCCGACAATGATACCCGCCATGTTTCCTTCTTTTAAGACATCGGGGAAGGCAAAGGTAACAGCCCAATTCCAAATGTCGAGATCGCCTCGCCCTAGGGTAAAGTCATCAGACTCTATGGCGGCCAAGGTTCGTGCTTTAGTAAACCCGCCCCAACCTCCCAAGACAAAATGATCGCTCAATTGCCAAGAAAGGGCTGCCCCGTAGGCATTTTGGGAGGTGTTCACCGCTTCTCCAAACAGGTCTTCTGTGTAAAAGCGGAAGTTGGACAAGGTGCTGCCTGTACCAGTATCTAGGGTGTTATAACCTTGGGCATAGGTGAGGGCGACGGTTAATTTTTCGTCTAAAAAGCCATAGGCTAATTGGGCGATCGCCCCGTAGGCCCCATTAAATAGTCCGGCCCCTTGATCAGGATTATTGCCTTCACTGGCTAGGTAACCCAAACTAAGTTGTAAATTATCCCAATTACCTTGGAAGCCAACCCCCGTTCCTTCCCCTAGGTAATAAATCGGATTACGGGTTCCAAAGGCGGAAACTGCGCCAAATGCCCCATCTCCATCCAACACATTGACCGTATCAACAAAATCGTCAAAAGCCCCCCCAGCGGCAAAGGTCCAAAATTGTAGATTGTCATCAACGGCGAAATTATAAAACAATACCTCCACCGCTAGATTGCCATCATCGGGTTGGGTTGAGCCTAAAACGGGCTGAAATGTCCCAGCAACTTCTCCATAGTCAGGAATGGAACCGCTAGCTAAGCGAATATATAAATCATCATCTCCCATAAAACTGGTATTGAGTTCTAGCCGCGAGCGATAGCCAAAGGTCGGCACTTGGGGAATATCTTCGCTACCGTTATTTTTTTTACCGCTGGCAATGCCACTCAAGGCCATGACCACTTCACCGCTGAGTTTGGTGGTGGTAGAAAATTGATGGTCTTCTAAATAGGCAGTGCGGGCTTCGAGGTTATCAATCCGCGTTCCCAAGGCCGCTAATTCCGCTTCAAATTCCTGCATTAGCCGTTTGAGTTTGTCAATGTCGTCCCGCAGCACCGCCCCATTCTCTTTGATTAATCGTTCCATGACGTTCATACAAGCATTCAAGCCCGCCGCAAATTCCCAACGACTCAAGGGGCGATTTCCTCTAAAGGTTCGATCTGGGTAACCCACCAAACAGCCATAGCGTTCTACTAAACTTTTTAAGGCTTCATAGGCCCAAGCTTCGGGGTTCACATCTCGCAACTCTGACACCGACGTGATTTGGGATAAAGGGTTCTGGGTGACAGGGTGATCGAGAAACCCCTTAAGGGGTAACGGTCTAGCCGGAATGGGTTGCTGCAATGTTTGAGCCTGTACGGACTGCCCAGAAACCACGGCGATCGCCATCAAGGACAAAGACACCTGAAAAACAAAGAATTTCACAAAAGACTCCTCACCAAATCGGCATGAACGCCTAACGCCCAAACCAACTTAATTTTGCAATGGTTAAATGATAACGATTATCATATCTATCAAGTATTAATATTGCAACAAAAAAAGGAGGTGAAGGAGATACTCCCCCGCCTGCCCTGGATAATCTTGAATTTTGCAAAGAAGGCAGCTATCCGATGGGGCGATAAAACCACATCAGACAACTGTTTTAGTCAATGCCTAGTCTTTGCAATCATCGTCTTTGTCGCCGGGACATTTGCCGTTATACGCAACGACGCTGTCTGCGGGACTAGAATGGGCGGCCGCAGCCACGGTTTCTAAGCCGATAATCATCACTAGGGCGATCGCCAGAGGAGCAATCCAAGGCATTAACGCCCGACGGGCAGAATAAACGGGATGGGACTGCTGTTTGTTCATCAGCTTATCTCCTTGACACTTCCTAACACACCGAGACCAAATCAGAGCTTAATAACTCTACTTCCACAATAGGGGGCTTGTTTTAGCATGTCAGTCCCCTCTTTTTGAGAATAAGGTCATTGCCAACATGGAAAAAAAGGGAATAGTAAAAAATCATTAACGGGTAAAAAGTGTCCGCAGGAAAAACTTGGGTAGCACTAACATCCGTCGCCAGCGCCAGGGTTCTTGGTAGAGGCGATACAGCCATTCTAGGTTAAACCGACAGAAAAATTTGGGAGCCCGTTGCTTATTGCCCGACCAAACATCGAAACTGCCCCCGACTCCGATCCAAATGGCCTGGGGACAGAGGTGGCGATGGGCTTGAATCCAGTATTCCTGTCGGGGTACTCCTAATCCCACCAAAATCAAACTGGGTTGTTGAGCTTGCAGGGTTTGTAACCATTCCGCTTCTTCAGTTTCGTTGATGAAGCCGTTACGGGTCAAAATTTCAAGCTGGGGATACTGTTGTTGCCATTTTTCTGCGGCCAGATCCGTTACCCCCGGTGCGCCACCATAAAAGGCGATCGCCCTAGGTTCGTGGCTTTGGGCCAAACGGTGAATCATTTCGGCGGCCAGTTCAATACCCGGACACCGGGGTTGTTTAAATCCTTCTAGGCGTAGATAAATCGTGACCCCAGCGCCGTCGGGAATAACAAGATCCGCCTGTTGAATTGCAGCTTCTATGGCGGCATTTTTTTCGGCCAGCATGACCATTTCAGAATTCAAGGTCACGACATGGGCTCCCTCTCCCGCTTCTAGCCGCGCCTGCAACCAGTCCCCATAATTTTTACAGAGATGTACTGGAACGCTAAAAACCAACGTTTTCTTTAGGGGGAAGACTGAAACTTGGGGACTAATCATAGAAGGGTATTCCAGCAGAGATTGAAAGCAGCCCTGAATTTACCATGGGTATTCGTCTGTCTTAAATCCAATATCGCACACTAGCCTCCCCAAGTTGACTGTCATTGTCGTTGAATAACTCCCTAGGGTTGAATATCAAACAAGCTATTGTCAGGGAGGTTACTAACGGCACGCTGTAATTGGTTTAGGGATTGATTGTAACCAATAATAGCTTGGAGAAAGCGTCCCCTGGCGTTGGCTAAATCCCGCTGGGCGTTAATGACATCGGTTTGGGTGCCGACCCCGGCTTGAAAACGTAAACGGGCTAAACGCAGGGCTTCTTCAAAACGGACGACGTTGGTACGGGTACTACTAATGTTTTCTTTGTTGGCCGTTAGATTGTAATAGGATTCTTCGACTTCAAAGCGGATTTGATTCCGTTGTTTGGAAAATTCATTTTTGGCCAGATCCATTTGGCGATCGGCTCTCCGGGCTTGGGCAAAGGCTCGACCCCCGTCAAAAAAAGTCCAGCGAACTCTGGTAGCAAAGGAATAACCATCCACGACCCCTGCTTCCCCGTCAAAGTTGTCTTGGTAGGTGTAGTTGGCTAAGAAATCTACCTGGGGTTTGATTGCGGACAGGGCAATGAAACGATCCTGTTCGCTCACTTCCATCTGCACCAGTTGTTGTTCCAATTCGGCCCGGTTTTTGTAGGCTTGGACGATACTTTTTTCCAGGGGAATTGTCCAGTCTCCGGCTTCGGTGATTTGGTCAGCAGCAGTCAGTTCTACCCGTTGCCCCACACTGAGAACCTGGGCTAAACGGCGGCGGGCGTTGCGTTGTTCGGCGATCGCCCTAGTGAGGGCTTCATTGGCGGTGGCCAGATCCCCTTCGGCCCGTAACACATCAAAGAGCGTGCCTAAACCGGCCTGTTGGAGTAAACGAGCATCTCGCAAACTTTGGGAAGCATCTTCGACACTGGCCTGGGCGATCGCCACCTGGGCATCGGCTCCCTGGAGCGCATAGTAACGGTCGGTGGCATCAAAGCGGGTTTGTTCAGCAATAACCTCTATCTGGAGCCGGGCATTCTGGACTAACTGTTCCGCCCTGGCAATTTGCGCCCCCCGTTCGCCCCCGGTGTAGATGTTGTAGGTCAAATTGAGATTACCGACGGCATTGGTACTGGTTTCGCTTTGTAAATTCGGCGTAAAACCTAACTCCTCAGCATTGTTAGACTGAATGATATTGCTGGCTTCAGCCCCGGCACTACTATCCCGACTCAGGGAAAAATCCGTGTTTAAACTGGGGTACAGCGCCGCCCTAGCCGCAATTAATTCGGCTTGCTGTTGCTCGAAAGATAAATTGGCCGCTCGTAGATTTTCATTATTTCGCAAAGCCAAGGCGATCGCCTCATCGAGGGTAACAGACTGGCGGATAGTCGTATCAACTTCTTTGGGCTGAGTTGGAAATAAGAGGGGATTCCCCGCCGGATTCAAATCTTCTTTCGGCAAAACCGAGGGGAGTTGAGGCAACGGTTCAGCGGGGGTCTGATTTCTAACGGCGATCGGATTAACAGAGCCGGGGGTTTGGGCCATCACCTCCAGCCCCTTGCCGCCGCAAACCATAATGCTGGTGCTGAACGCCAACAACAGACCGGAAGAAGACCAACTTTTAAGCGGACGGATTGATTTCATGGGAATATGACCAGACAACTCAGCCGTAATAGCAAAACAGGAAAGACTGCTCGCTAAATAACTTACCGCATCCGTCTAGGAATTGAAACTAACACCATTACAAACAGTATTCTACTGCCCCCGATCGCCGGGGATCCCCCGTCCCTTGTAATTGGCCATCAGCACTATATTCCACCCCATGCACACCGCCAAAAAACATATTCTGTGCCGTCCATAGGTGGGTTTGGGTGGCATCATCAAAATGTAATTTCTCAAGAATGTTCGTTTGAACAGAGGGTTCTAGATCCAATTTTTGAGCTTCCCAATGGAGGCGACTTTGGGCCACCGCATCCGCCAGGGGTAATTGATAGTCTAAACAGTGACAGATGACCTGTAAAATTGCGCTGCGAATCCGGTTTGATCCGCCAGACCCCAATACTAATTTGGGCTGTTCCCCCGCTAACACCAAGGAGGGAGCCATCATCGACGAAAGCCGTTGTTGGGGTTGCCAACGGTAAAAACCCTGGGGATTGAGATCCGCTTCCCCCAACATATTGTTGAACATGATGCCTGTGCCCGGAATGAGATGTCCCGATCCTTCGCCGTTGGAACTGGTCAAACTGGCCGCATTGCCTTCCCCGTCCAAGACGCTGATATGGGTGGTGCTGCCCAGTTTGTTGAGATGTTGATCCAATTGATTACGGTAGGAATGCTGGCGATCTCGCAGAGATCCGCTACGCGGTGCGCCGTTTAAAAACTGTTGCTCGATACCTGCTTGGTGGAGGGCCCCGTCTAAATTCTGTTGCCGAGCTTGATTAGTGAGGGCCATCACCTGGCTAAACAGTTGAATTTGGGCCGGACTACCGAGGGGATAATCAGTCAAATTAAAGGATTCCAGCAATTTCAACGCAAAGGCAATCAAAATACCACCGGAACTGGGGGGAGGATTGGTGAGCAATTGGTATTGGCGATAGGAAATTTGTAAGGGTTGGCGAATTTTTGTCTGATATTCTGCCCAATCCGCCGCCTTTAATGCTCCCCCTGCTTGCAAACTATCGAGGGCGAGGTGGGCTAATTCTCCTTGGTAAAACCATTGGGGGCCATAGCGGGCTAACTGTTCCAGCACATCGGCAAATTGGGGCAACCGGGCTTGGTCTCCCTGGCGGAGCAAGTGACCCTTGGGGGCGTAAAAGTTCTCTGCTTCGGGTTCCCGACGTAAAATCGGTTCTAATAAACGGTAGGTGAAGGCGTTGAAATCATTGAGAATAAAGCCTTGGCGGGCATACTGGACGGCGGGTTCAATCAGAATATGAAACGGTAAACGACCCAGTTTTTGGTGAATGGCAAATAGCCCCGCTACCATTCCCGGCACGGCGATCGCCCCTTTGCCAATGTGAAAGGTTTGTAAAGCACCACCAAAATTAAGGATGACGGGATAAAAATCCACATCATCGAGAGATAAAGGGGTTTGGGGTGTTTGGCAAAAAAAATCAAATAAATAATTTTGTTTTTGCGCCGTGTGGGCCAATAAAAATCCGCCGCCCCCCAAGGAAGTCAGGCTCGATTCCACCACACAGGCCGCCAATACACAGGCGATCGCCCCATCAAAGGCATTGCCCCCCTGCTCCAAAATGATCCGTCCCGCCTCTGCCGTTTGGGCATGACCCGCCGCTACAACCCCTTGAGTTTTCGTCGCCATATTTTCAACAAGCCCGATTTCGTTGTCCCCAAAATAACTTTCTGATTATCCGCTTCCCCCTTGGCTTCGTCTAGGGCTTTCTAGCCGATGTTGGGATGGAAATAGACTGATCAATATTTTGAATGTCAGCAAAATCCAGCGGTTACTACTGGAGTGGTTTTCCGTTTCAGGCTGGGGTAGACTGCCTAAATTGATCATTGCTTAATTTTTCCATGGATGCTATTCAACAACAATTAATCGAAGAACTCGCGCCGATGGATTGGGAAACAATTCTGCCCCATGCCAAACGGGATGCGGTAATTGTCGTCGATCCCAGCTTAGATTTAGTGACCGTCGGCCTGGCGATCGCCACCGATCAAGTTAACCAAGTCAATCATTGGATTAGTGAGTTACTCATTCATAAGCCCTCCCCAACGGAATTAACCGATTGGAATAACCAACCCCAACAGGAATTCCAAACCTTGATAGTCCAACCCTATGTATTGATTACGCCGGGGGTTTAAGTAAATTGTTCGTTGTATTTTGCCCAGTTGAAGTTTGCTGCGGCTTGGGATACCGTTAGGGGACAATTCTTTCCGCTATTTGTGCATTAGGAGTGGTTCGATTATGTCGGTGGTGTTAACAGTCGGCGATCGCCAAGTCAATTTAGAAGAACTATATCCCTTACTGACCCAATACCAACTCTTGCCCCGGCTAGCCAGGGAGATCCTGATTGATCAGGCGATCGCCGGGATTGAACTAACCGCCGAAGAACGGGAGCAGTCCTTGGGGTTTGCCTACCAGCAACTGCAAATCGCCAACGAAGAACAACGCCAGGCCATGCTCAAGCAATCCGGCATGGACTTGGAACAATTTGAAACCTATATTCTGCGGGAAGCCAGGCTGGAACGCTACAAACGCCAAACCTGGGATGAGCAGCTAGAGGGACATTTTTTAAATAGCAAAGATCAATTAGACCGCGTGGTTTATTCCCTAATTCGCACTAAGGAACCCGGCATTGCCCAGGAATTGTATTTTCGCATTCAAGAGGGGGAGGAAGAATTTAGTGATCTAGCGCGGCAATATTCCGAAGGGGGAGAGGCCCAAACGGGGGGATTAATTGGCCCAGTGGAATTGAATGTGCCCCATCCCCGCATGATGCAATTACTGAAAAGTACCCCTGTGGGCCAACTTTGTCCCCCGACCCAAATTGGCGAATGGTGGATTATTCTGCGCCTCGAAAAATATATTGCCAGTCAATTGGATGAAAATTTGCGCCAACGGCTTCGGAATGATTTATTTCAAAAATGGTTAACCAATCAAATTCAAACCCGCGTTGATTATCATCCTCCCCAACCCCCAACGGCCCTTTCCCAAACAATGATCACTAATCAAGGTGCTGATCATGACGGGGCTTTAATGATTAGCAGCGCCGATGTCTGGAGTGATTAATAATGTCTTAATCAAAAAGGATATAGCTTTACGCTAAGGTGTCGAGAGACCGATAGTCCGTCGGTGAACTTTTAGACTTTTCAACTATCTCTGTTATCTTTAGCTTCTTAGCCATTAACGGGCTGCGGGTTTTGTCAGCTTAAGCTAAGCGCCTTTATGTTTATAACTAAACTTTTTAAAATTCCCTTATGAGCCTGACCGTCACCGATTACCAGTCTTTTTTAAAGGAAGTTGATCCCTTTGCCCAGTTGCCTCCGGCGGTGATCGCCGAAATTGCGGAAAAGTTACGACCGTGGCGGTTTCGCATGGGTCAAATTATTCTGACGCGGGGAAAATTAGCTAATCAGGTTTATTTTTTGGTCAGTGGTCAGGCGCGATTATTGGGCTACGACCCCGGTACGGGCTTCCCGGTGACCCTGACGTTACTGCAAAATGGGGCGATGATTGGGGCCACCAATGCGATCCGTAATGTGCCCTGTGAAACGGCGATCGCCTCCACAGAAACGGTCTGTGCCAGTTTAAGTCGGACGGAATTTTTGGACTTAGTAGCAAAATATCCCGAATTACGGGCAGTCTACCAAGATCGCTGCGGTCTGGTGGAATTATTCGATCTGTTGGGGGAACATCTCCAACGCCTGGCCCAAGGGGGAACGGATTTGCGGCAATTAACCCTGGATACCTTGCCCCAGAGCCAAGTTTACCGATTAGCGGCGGGGGCTCATTCCCTCCCCCAAGCCTTGCGGGATGCGGATCAATTGTGGCTAGTGAGTAGTGACGGCCTGGAAAAATGCCCCAAGGGCAGCACCTTACCCACCGAAAATTTTCAGGGGAAGCTCCTCGCCCATGATGTCGTGCGTTTAATTGGCATTCCTAAACCCCAGCTAAAATCTCCGCCCCCGGATCACGCCGCCACGAATATTCCCTTAGCCGATGTACGGGTGTTGCCGCCGGAAGACTCGCCTTGGGCTGATATTCCCTATGCCGATGTCAGTCAATTGGGTGATGCGGTGGTGGATCAATCTGTGGTGCAATCAGGGCGCAAACGCTATCCCCTGGTGCGGGGTCAGACTCCGACCGAAGCGGGGGTAGCCTGTTTTCAGATGATTAGTCAATATTTCGGAATGCCCTTTCGGCGGGACGTGATCCAGCGCATTGTCACCGAAGAAATTAAACGCAATCAGGCGTTATCGTTGCCCGTGTCTGGCGCGATTATTGAATTAATGGGTTTGACCAGTCAGTTGGTGCGGGTTCCCGTTGGGGCGTTTGGTCAACTCAAAACCCCTTGTTTGATTCGCTGGCAGGATACTTTGGCGCTGGTCTATGAAGTCGGCGATCGGGAAGTCAAAATTGCCGTACCGGAATTGGGACTAGTCAAACGCAAAACCCAAGATTTTCTCCAGACCTGGGGAGAAGATGGGCAGGGGGAAGTGCTGATGATGCAGCTCTCCAAGGAAACGCCCCAGGAACGGTTTGGGCTGAGTTGGTTTTGGCCGGCCTTGGTGAAATATCGCCTGGTGTTGTTGATTGTCTTTGTGGCGTCATTCTTTGTGCAACTCTTCGGTCTGGCTAATCCGTTGATGATCCAGATCATTATTGACAAGGTGATTGTTCAAAATAGTAAAGACACATTGCAGGTATTGGGGATAGCCCTGGTGGCGATCGCCGTTTTTGAAGCCCTGTTAAGTACGTTAAGAACATATTTGTTTGTTGATACTACAAACCGTATCGACATGACCTTGGGGTCAGAAATCATTGACCATCTGTTGCGGTTACCCTTGAACTACTTTGAAAAACGTCCCGTCGGCGAAATTTCCACCCGGGTTAATGAACTAGAAAATATCCGCCAATTTTTAACGGGAACGGCGCTGACGGTGGTGTTAGACTCGGTTTTTTCCGTGGTCTATATCGTGGTCATGGTCATTTACAGCCCGCTCTTAACGGCAGTGGCCTTGGGCATTGTGCCGATTTTTGTCTTGCTAACCCTGGTATTTTCGCCCCTGATTCGTAAACAATTACGTCTCAAAGCCGAACGGAATGCCCAAACCCAGTCCTATCTGGTGGAGGTGATGTCAGGGATTCAAACCGTTAAGGCCCAAAACATCGAACTGCGATCGCGCTGGCAATGGCAGGACAAATATGCCCGTTATGTGGGGGCTGGTTTTAACACCGTGATTACCTCCACCCTGGCCAGTTCTTCGAGTCACTTCTTAAACCAACTTTCCGGCTTACTGGTGTTGTGGGTGGGGGCATCCCTCGTTTTAGACGGCGATCTCACCCTGGGTCAATTAATTGCCTTTCGGATTATTGCCGGTTACGTCACCTCCCCCATTCTGCGCCTAACCCAGCTCTGGCAAAACTTCCAAGAAACGGCCCTGTCGTTGGAACGGTTGGCGGATATTGTCGATACTCCCCAGGAATCCGAGCGCGATCGCCAAAATATCCCCATGCCAGAGATCAAAGGGGAAGTCAAATTTGAAAATGTCAATTTCCGCTTTAAACAGCAGAGTCCATTGCAACTGGCCAACGTTAACCTCTGTTTTCCTGAAGCGACCTTTGTGGCCCTAGTGGGGCAGAGTGGCGCTGGCAAAAGTACCCTAACCAAATTACTCTCACGGCTCTATGAACCCGAAGGGGGACGTATTCTCATTGATGGGCTAGACATCGGCAAAGTAGAACTATATTCCCTGCGACGTCAGATCGGGGTTGTTCCCCAGGAAACGCTGTTATTTGAAGGGACGGTTCAGGAAAATATTGCCCTCACTAACCCCGATGCCAGTACTGAACAAATTATCCATGCCGCCAAAGTGGCCGCCGCCCACGACTTCATCATGACCCTGCCCAATGGTTACAACACCCGCGTCGGGGAACGGGGATCAACCCTTTCCGGGGGACAACGGCAACGAATTGCGATCGCCCGCTCTGTGCTGCAACGGCCCCGCATTTTGGTGTTGGACGAAGCCACCAGCGCCCTAGATTACATCACCGAACAACAGGTCTGTATTAACTTAGGGGAAGAATTTAAGGGTCATACCGTCTTCTTTATTACCCACCGCCTTAGCTCCGTTCGCAGCGCCGATGTCATCGTTATGATGGATCAAGGCTCGGTAGTCGAACAAGGCACCCATGAAGAATTAATGGCTTTGAAAGGTCGCTACTACTACCTCTACCAACAGCAAGGGGCCGGCAGTGAAAGCGTTGTTTAAATCATCAAACCTGATAACTAATACCTGAACACTGATTATGAACCGTCTTACCCAAGATCCGATCCCCACAGCTCGCAACGACAAGTCCCCCACCCAAACCGTAGAAGACGACGGCACTCTGTCTGATGTCCAGGATAAAGAACCGGTCAGAAAAGACCCGATTCCCCTCAACTCCAATTCGTCTTTTTTTCAGCCCGAACAAACCATTGTCATGCGCCAGTCCCCCATGTGGGCCCGGGGCATTGCGATCGCCATCATGGGAGTCACCGTCTCGGCGATCGCCTGGGCCTCCATCGCCACCATTGAGCAAGTCATCCCAGCAGTGGGGAAACTACAACCAATGGACACCGTCAAAGATGTCAATGCGCCGGTTAACGGGGTCGTTAAATCAGTACTGGTCAAAGACAACGACTTGGTCAAAAAAGATCAAATCCTCGTGATCATGGATTCCAGCACCACCAAAGCAGAACTCCAAGCCGCCGAAAAAATTCGGACTAACACTCTCCAGGAAAATTCCTTCTATCGCACCCTGCTCCAAAATGGCCTAACCGGAGCCGCCCTCCAAGCTGCTGTCACCCAACTTAATCTGCCCTGGGAAGTCGTTGCCCTAGCCAATAACCGTGCTGAACTGATCGCCGAAAATGATCTTTATCGATTGCAACTCGGCTTAAAAAACAATGGGGGACAATTAACCCCCGACCAAACTTCCCGCCTTGAAATGTCACGCTTTGAATTAAAAAGTCGAGTCGTCGCTGCCCAACTGGAAATTCAACAACTGCAAAAACAATTACAACAGGCAGGGCAAAAATTAGCCGCAGAGCAAGGGCAGTTAACGGACGACAAAAAAATCCTCGCGGGCTTGTTAAATCGAAATAAAGCAGCGGTGAAAGAGGCGGAAGCCAGCTTAAAAATTGAATCGGGCATTGTTGATAGCTTGACCCCCCTGCTTGAAGAAGGGGCCTTAGCTCGTCTCCAGGTAGAACGGCAACAACAATCCCTGAATGACCGTACCCAGCAAGTGATTGAGCAAAAAGTTAACAGTACAGTGGAAGTCGATCGCCAAAAACAACAAATTGAAGCCCGACAGGCCGAAATCAACCGACTACAAACCGAGCAAGGTCGCCTTAAAAACCTCATTGCCCAAGCCCAAGCCCGCTTAATCAACACCAGTGCCATCACCGAAAAAGAAATTTATGATCGCCTGGCAGATAACAGCAAACGCCTGTCCGAAATCGATAGTCAACTGACCAAAATCATCGTTGATAACAATAAACGCATCAATGAATTAAACGGCCAAATCGAACGGGCACGGGTAACATTGCAATACCAAGAAATCAAAGCCCCTGTCGCAGGTACTGTTTTTGATCTCAAAGCCACCCCTGGCTACGTGACGCCCCCAACCCAAACCGAACCCCTGCTCAAAATTGTCCCCGCCGATAGTCTCGTCGCAGAAGTTGATGTTACCAATAAAGATATTGGTTTCGTGCGGACAGGCATGAACGCCGAGGTGCGGATCGATTCTTTCCCCTACAGTGAATTTGGCGACATCAAAGGATCTGTTCTATCCATTGGCTCCGATGCGTTACCGCCGGATCAAATCCATCAGTTTTATCGCTTTCCGGTGCGGGTGAAACTGGACAGTCAAAAGCTCAAAACCCAAGAGCGAGAAATTCCCCTCCAGTCGGGAATGTCGGTAACGGCCAATATCAAAGTCCGGGAAAAACGCACAGTGATGAGTTTGTTTACGGAATTGTTCACCAAGAAAATGGAAAGCCTGGAAAATGTTCGTTAATGATCTCTAGGGATCGTGACCCGTAGATAGTTCAAATGATACCCACTGCACTCCGTAAACCCGTTTGGACTTGCCAGAGTTTGGCATAAATTCCCTGTTGAGCCAGCAAGGTTTCGTGATTACCCTGTTCCTGTACAGTTCCCTGTTCTAACACATAAATACAGTCGGCATAGCGAATGGTGGAAAGTCGGTGGGCGATCGCAATGGTTGTCCGGTTTTGGGTGATTTTTGCTAGGGAACGAACAATGGCCGCTTCGGTTTCGTTATCCACCGCTGACGTGGCTTCGTCCAAAATTAAAATCGGTGGATTTTTCAAAATGGCCCTGGCGATCGCCAAGCGTTGCCGTTGCCCACCGGAGAGTTTTTGGCCCCGTTCCCCAACAATGGTGTCGTAACCGTGGGGGAGTTGGTCAATAAATTCTTGGGCTTCTGCCAAAATTGCCGCTTGTTTAATTTCCGCCAAGGTGGCATCGGGGCTACCGTAAGCAATATTTTCCCGCACCGTACCGTGGAATAAAAACACATCTTGGCTAACTAACCCAATACTGCGGCGCAAATCCCCCAAAAAATAGCGACGAATATCCACCCCATCTAATAAAATCTCGCCGCTTTCCCATTCATAGAGTCGCAGCAGTAATTTAACTAATGTACTTTTTCCCGACCCTGTAGATCCCACAATACCAATGGTTTTTCCCGCCGGAATGGTCAAGGAAATGTCTTGTAAAACCGGTTGGCGAGTGGGATAGGCAAAGCGGAGATTATTCAGCACTAATTCCCCTTTGACCGTTTGAGCATTAAGGCTTAATTCCCCCGGATGAGCTTGGATGGGGGTATCCAGTAACGCCATCACTCGGTTAGTGGAGGCCATGGCCCGTTGATAAAGATCTAATGTTTTTCCCAGTCCTGTCAACGGCCAGAGTAGCCGCTGGGTTAAAAAGACCAACATGCTATAACTACCTACCGCCAGGGTTCCCGCCGCCGCCGCCAGGCCGCCAAAATACAAAATCGCCACAAAGCCGGTAAAAATCACCACCCGAATTAACGGTACAAAGGCTGCACTCAAGGCGATCGCCCCTTGATTACTGTCGCGGTAGGCATTGCTATCCTGACGGAGACGTTCCACCTCTTCGACTTCCGTGGCAAAACTTTTAATGGTCATAATGCCGCTTAAATTATTAGACAAGCGACTATTCAAATTACTGACTTTTTCCCGCACCAACGCATAACGGGCGGTTAGCAAAGATTGAAAATAAACCGATCCCAACAACACAAACGGCATCGGTAAAACTGCCATCCAAGCAATATCCGGTGTCAGGACAAAAAATGCCCCCCCAATCACCACCACCGTGGTTAACACCTGCAAAATCTCATTAGCCCCCACATCCAAAAACCTTTCCAGTTGGTTAATGTCATCGTTGAGAATGGCCATCAACCGCCCGGTACTGCGTTCTTCAAAATAGGACAGATCTAAATCCTGTAAATGGGCATAGGCATCGAGGCGTAAATCATGCTGAATATTCTGGGCTAAATTGCGCCAGAGCCGTTCGTAGGCATATTCAAAAATGGATTCCAAGCCCCAAATCAAAGCGGAGATCAACGTTAACGTCAATAGTTGTCCTTGTACTGAAACAATGCCTAACTTGGCTAAAAATGAATCCTGCTGTTTAATCACCACATCCACCGCTAAACCAATCAAGGCGGGGGGAGCTAGGTCAAAAATTTTATTCAACAGCGAACAAATCACCGCCGCCCAAATTTGGGAACGATGGGGACGGCTATAGGCTAATAGGCGTTGGAGGGGGGGAGCGTCTTTTTTCAAAACCGATTACTGGGCATACAGGATCAAGTCTTCAGCATAACGGCGATCGTCAGAGTGGGGAATAGCTGGTGGAAATGCTCTCTCTTTGGCAATGACTTGAGAGCTGGTTTTAGGGGAGGTAGGATTTGAGTTTTTGTGAAAATTGATTGCGGGTTTCTCCGGGGTAGCGAACCAAAGCTAGAGTTATAAAAGATTGTTTACAGTACGCTAATCTGGCTAACACGCTTTTTGGGAATGATATACAGAATGTTTCTTGCGATCGCCCTGGCATGGCACATTTTAGCGATCGCTATCTGACCCTAAACCCTAGATTTTCGTCCCAACGCAGAGGTTTACTCGCTTTTGCCAAAGGAGATTCAGGTAGTTCTCCTACCGATACCCCATAGGGCCAGGAAGGTGGACAAATGGCGATAAAACGGGCATAACCTCCCAAACTGCCCTGAAATTTAGGAAAACCGATCGCCACTAGCGCACCGATTTCAGGAACCTGAGCAAGATTGGCCACTCCTTCTGCCTGGGTATAACCATTATTTAATAACCATGATTCTCCCTCTAAAGTGGGCGTACTATCGGTATCTAGGGGTTCGTGACCATGAAAAAGAATATGACGTTCCTGATGTAAAAACTTTAAAGCAGAGAGGGAAACCCCTGGAAATTTTTTCCGCTTTGCTAAATCAGGATTAGGCCAGTCCTTTGACCAATCAGAACGTACAAACACCACCGAACCTTCAGGAATTCTTGTCTGATGTTTTTTTTCCCAGGCTAAAATGTCGGCAATCTGCAAAGCATAATTGGGATTTTTCGCCACCTGGGACTGAATGGGAATAACCACTAGAGGCCGCAGGGTAAATGTCGGGGGTAGTTCATCAATGGCGGGATAGTCGGGATTCCAGTGGGCGGGAGGGTCTAGTTGGGTTCCCAGTTGATCGGTGGGTAGATCGTAGTGGGTTGCCTCGAAGCCGTCCGTTTTATAGGTGTATGCCTTGCCCGTTGCTGGATTGACAGTTGCCGAAAATTGGGGTTTTGCAAAGCCAGACCAGACAGGGATACTTGGTGTAATTCGATGGGTTAAATCTACATACTTTGCTGATTTGAAAGTTTGTTCGTAGGTTTGCCAGAGTGGAGGTGAAGTCTTGGGACTGGCTACCGCGATCGCTCCCAAAAATATGGTACAAGCAACAAAGATAAATACTACAAATCTGAATCTTTTTACAACTTTATTCATTGAATACATTCCGAAAGATGGACAACGAGTAAATTCTCATTTTACTGAAGTACTGATCAATATTTCTCAGTCTAAAACGCGATCACCGTTCTTATCGCTTCGTAGCTTGACTTGACAATAGTCGATCTGTAGGGTGCGTTAAGTAACGACCTTTTTGTCATCAACTGATAGCTTATTGCTGTTGCTGATGTTAATTCGTAGCAAAATTACAGTAATTTAACTATTTTCAAAACCGATTACTGGGCATACAGGGTAAAGTCTTCAGCATAACGGCGATCGCCAGAGTGGGGAATAGGGAGGAATTTTGGGTGTTGAAGGATGTGTCGTTTGAGTTGAATGGCCGGGTGGCGTCTTTGTGGTCGGTGGGGACGGGGCGGGAAAATATCTATTTGAATGGGGCAATCCTGGGGATGAGTCGGCGGGAGATTAAAGCGAAGTTTGATGGGATTGTGGATTTTGCGGAGGTGGAAAAGTTTTTGGATACGCCGGTCAAGCGGTATTCTTCGGGGATGTATATGCGGTTGGCGGTGGCGGTGGCTGCCCATTTGGAGCCGGAGATTTTGGTGGTGGATGAGGTGTTGGCGGTGGGATAATGGGGTTGTGAAAACAGACAAATGGTTTTACGAGTTATTTTTGTCGCAACCGGGGATGTTGGCGGAGTTAATCCCTGGGGTAGATGCTGATTGGCAGTTTAGTTACAGTGCAGTCGTGGTTAAGGAGAAGGAATTTCGCTTTGATGGCATTTTTACACCGCTTTCGGATGATTCAACTATCCCGATGGTGTTTGCGGAAGCCCAGATGCAAAAGGATACAAATTTTTATGGACGCTTTTTTGGCTCAATTTTTCTTTATTTACGGCAATATCAGGTGCGTCGTGCTTGGCGGGGATTGTTGATCCTCCCATAAGTTCCCGGATCTAACTACGGAGATGATTATGCAGTTACTAGATTTGAAACAGACTGATATTACCCAGTCTCGTTTTTATCAAGAGATTAAGCAGGAAGGTCGCCAAGAAGGTCTACAACAAGGTCTACAACGTGGTGAGGCGAATTTGGTGCTTCGTCAGTTGAAGCAGCGGTTAGGAGAGTTGTCTGTTGCTCAAGTGGAGCGGGTGAAGGGGTTATCTGTGCCTCAGTTGGAGGCCCTGGGGGAAGCGTTGTTGGATTTTACGGCGATCGCCGATTTGGAAAGTTATTTGTCGGGGCTGGGGTAACGGTTTGTTACGGGTGTTAACCCTTGGGGGTTTGTTGATCAAGTTGGTTGGTACCAATCTTGATTTAAATTGGTCTATGTCGGATGTGATGATCCGGGGGGCAAATTTAGGGAAGCGGTACATGATTCAGTCACCAGGTAGAGGAGCCGGTTATGGGGTGTTGCGGGATGTGTTGAGCGATGGGGGCAAGGTCTTTGGTGCGACTGTTTACGGGGCGATCGCCGTTTAATTCTGGCTAGGGATTAGTTTTGCCGTAGACTAGCCTTATTGCTCACTGTGATGGCATGCTGCCCATGGCTAAAAAATCAGATATTGGTGGTAAACGTTTGATTGGCCTGAGTCCGATCGCCTGGGGTCATTGGGTCACGGGGGATGAGACTATCGAAGTTCAGGAAATTCTTAACAGTGAACTCCAGTGGATCGAGCGGGAAAGTGATGTGTTGCTCAAGTCCCATAGTGCTAAATACGGGGATTTTATTCTGCTGAATGAGTTGCAATTGCGCCATGATACGAGGATGCCTCGACGAATACGGGCTTATGTGGGTCTGGTGGAGGAAAAGTATGAGTTGCCGGTCTATCCGGTGGTCATTAATATTCTCCGTCCTGGGCCGACAGTGAAAATTGCCAATCGCTACGAGTCGGAAATAATGGGGGTCACGGCCCATCAGGACTATCGGGTGATCAATCTTTGGGAGATTGAAGCGGCGGTGGTGTTTGAGCAAAAGTTGTCGTCGTTACTGCCGTTTGTGCCGATTTTAAAGGGGGGCAATAATGAGCAAAATCTTCGTCGGGCTCTGCTGAGTCTTCGCAATGACCAAGTGTTGGCGGACTTGGAGCCGTTACTGTCTTTTTTTGCTAGCTTTGTATTTGATATTCCATTAGTGCAACAAATGATGAGGTGGGACATGACAGTTTTACGGGAATCTCCCTGGTATAACGAAATTCTCAAAGAAGGTCTTCAGGAGGGTCTTCAGAAGGGTCTTCAGAAGGGTCTTCAGAAGGGTCGTCAGGAAGGTCGCCAGGAAGGTCGCCAGGAGGGTCGCCAGGAGGGTCGTCAGGAGGGTCGTCAGGAGGGGGAAGCGGAACTAGTGCTTCGTCTGTTGAAGCGACGGTTGGGAACGTTGGCTACTGCTCAGGAGGAACGGGTGAGGGGGTTATCAGTGGAGCAATTAGAAGATTTGGGGGAGGCGTTGTTGGATTTTACGGCGATCGCCGATTTGGAAAGTCATTTGTCGGGGCTGGGGTAACGGTTTCTTACAGGTGTTAACCCTTGGGGGTTTGTTAATTAAGTTGTTTTGTGCCGATTTTGACTTGGGTTTGTCTATGTCGGATGTGATGATCCGGGGGGCAAATTTGGGGAAGAAGTATGTGATCGGCCACCAAACAGAGGGGCGGTCACATTATGGGTTGTTGCGGGATGTGTTGGCGGAGGGGGCGAAGTCTTTGGTGCGACTGTTTACGGGGCGATCGCCAGAAAAGGCCGACCTGAGTTGATGGGGCGGGAAAA
>Ga0315905_10001059_pt1 | contig 29946 bp, 26 predicted proteins | sample LakEriMetagenome_5_FD_203522 | JGI IMG/M metagenome (GOLD analysis project Ga0315905, IMG submission 203522) | Freshwater fungal communities from buoy surface, Lake Erie, Ohio, United States - Buoy 4 MA121 | ecosystem: Environmental > Aquatic > Freshwater > Lake | place: USA: Lake Erie, Ohio...
TGCAATGACGATTACACCGGCATTGGCTTCAAATCCGTCCATCTCAACCAGCAACTGGTTCAGGGTTTGTTCACGCTCATCGTTGCCGCCGCCCGTACCAGCACCGCGATGACGACCCACTGCATCAATTTCGTCGATGAAGATAATGCAAGGCGAATGCTTTTTTGCGTTCTCGAACATGTCGCGCACACGTGATGCGCCGACACCCACAAACATCTCAACGAAGTCGGAACCAGAGATAGTAAAGAACGGGACTTTTGCTTCACCCGCAATCGCGCGCGCCAGCAAGGTCTTACCCGTACCGGGCGGGCCCACCATCAACACACCGCGGGGGATACGTCCACCGAGCTTTTGAAATTTAGTCGGGTCACGCAGGAAGTCAACGAGCTCGGAAACTTCTTCTTTGGCCTCGTCGCAACCGGCGACGTCAGCAAAAGTCACTGCGTTCTGGTTCTCATCCAACATGCGCGCTTTGGATTTGCCGAACGAGAAAGCACCACCCTTGCCGCCGCCTTGCATTTGACGCATGAAGAAAATCCATACGCCGATGAGCAGAAGCATCGGGAACCAGGAGATAAAGACTTGCGACAGGAAAGAAGGTGGTTCAGGCTGTCGCACATCGAACTTCACGCCATTGTTGACGAGATCACCGATCAAACCACGATCCAGATTGGTCGTAGTGGCTTTGATTTTTTTACCTTCATTCGTGATAGCGATGATGGTGCGGTCTTCGATCGTTGCCTCACGAATGCGCTGGGCTTTCACCTCACCAAGGAAATCAGAATAAGGAATCGGTGTTGCGCCACCACCAATACCGCGCTCATCGAACTGCTTGAAGACGGTAAATAGCACTAGGGCGATCACGACCCATATGGCGGCTTTGGAAAACATGTTGTTCACGAGGACTCCTTGGATGCCGCCTGCTCTGCGGCTTTTGTCTACCGATAAATTCTACTCGCAATAACCAGACCTTGCTAGCAAGGATATGAGGCTAAGCCCCTGATTTTTCAAGGCTTAAGTTCGACTGGCAGGATCGCCTCAGCCGGGGTTCTTCAGACCTCTTCCCAGAAGGAATATTTCCGAGGATTTATCCCGGCTGGCCTTGGGCTTTTTGGAACTAACCGTCTTGAAGGTCTGACGAAATTTTTCCATGATCTGGCTATAGCCACTGCCATTGAAACATTTGACGAGCAGGCACCCTGAAGGTTTCAAATGGGCGCAGGCAAACCCCAATGCCAGATCGATAACATCCTCGACCCGGGCGGCGTCCGTAGCGGCAATACCGGTCAGATTGGGCGCCATATCGGAGAGCACTAGGTCAAGCTTTCGGCCGCCGACCGCGACTTCGAGCTCATCCAGCACGGATTGTTCACGGAAATCTCCCAGGATGAAATGCACATCCGCCACCGGCTCCATGGGCAACATGTCGAGACCAATAATGGTGCCGTGGATACCCCCGCCCTCCTTGCCCGACAGCTTGCGGCGCGCGTATTGGGCCCAACTGCCCGGTGTGCATCCTAGATCCACGATGACCTGACCAGGCCGAATCAGTTTCTCTTCTTCGTCGATCTCCTGCAGCTTGAAGGCGGCCCGGGCGCGAAAGCCCTCTTTCTGGGCCAGCTTCACATAAGGATCGTTGATATGGCCGTGTAGCCAGTTCTTGTTGACTTTGTTTTTTGACATTCACGTAGAATACCGCTTTTGAAAGTCGCTCATGCTGAAACTTACACCCGCCCAGCGCAGTGAATTGCGCTCTCAGGCCCATGGCCTTGCTCCCGTTGTGATGATTGGCGATAGCGGTCTCACGCCCGCCGTCGTCAAGGAAATTGATGCCAGCCTGAATTCACACGGCCTGATCAAAATCCGCGTACTCGGTGATGACCGTGATGCACGTATCAGCCACTACGAGACCATTTGTGCCGATCTGAGTGCCGCGCCCGTTCAGCATATCGGTAAATTGCTGGTGATTTACCGACCCAAAAAAGAGATTACGAAAGAATCCAAAACCACGCGCGGGAAAGGTCTACGCGAGGTCGTGATCGTCAAGACCAACCCGACCAAAAAACCGACCATCACCAAAGTGATGGTCAAAGGGAATGAGCGGGTCACCGCTGGTGGGAATATCAAACGGGCGAAAACACCTCGCCAGAAGAGCCGTAAGAAAAGCGCGCTGGGCGACTAGGCCGGGCTCAATGTCCGGCTGATTTTTACAACGAGTGCGGCTGCAAGGACACTCTGCATCAAGTAGATGACGCTGGCAATGCCATGCAGCATGCCGAACCGGGAACGTAGTGCCTCATCCATAACGCCGCCATTGCTTGCGGCTGCAGCCCGGATATCAGCCATGAAAGGCTGCAATCCAAAATAGCCCACCAACACACAAATCAGCATAGCGACGATGAAGACGTAGATTGAACGTTTTGTGGACATCGCTTTGTCCATCCATACCAACAGCAAGAGCAAGAGACCACAGGCTAAAGACAACCAAGCCTCGGCCCTAAACAACATCCCTGCAATGCTACCGGCCATCGATCGATCAGGCAGCGTCGCGAACAGCACCGGCGCAGCCAGATAACCGATCGTCCACAAGCTACCCGCCCAGAGCGTGACTAGCAGGATACGCAGATGAGGCAAGCAACCCGCCAGTCGCATCAGATGTAGTGAACCTCAAGTACTTCGTAGCTGCGAACGCCGGCAGGTGCCTGTACTTCGACCTCATCACCCGCGTACTTACCAATCAAGGCGCGAGCGATCGGTGAACTGATCGAGATCTTCAACTGCTTCAGGTCAGCTTCATCCTCGCCGACGATCTGGTAAGTTACTTTGTCGCCGCTCTCCAGATCCTCCAGCATTACGGTGGAGGCAAACACCACTCGACCCTCTGCATCGAGCAACTTCGGATCAATGATCTGCGCCGCGGAGAGTTTCCCTTCGAGATCAGCAATACGGCCCTCGATGAAGCTCTGGCGCTCCTTCGCAGCATCGTACTCAGCGTTCTCGGACAGATCGCCCTGGGCGCGGGCCTCAGCGATAGCGTTGATGACTGCAGGACGCTCGACATGCTTAAGCCGATGAAGTTCATCCTTGAGCAGTTGTGCGCCATGGACGGTAATAGGTACTGAGCTCATAGTATTTATTTCGTAAAGATAAAAGCACTGAGGCTGCGTCGCTACGCAGCCTCAGTAGTCGTTGAAGTGTAAACCAATTTATTGCAGCGAAGCGTGCATGCTTTGCAAATCATACACATGCAGCTCGCGCAAGTGCGCCATACCCTCTACAGCAGCCTTCGCCCCGGCAATCGTAGTGTAGGTGGTGACGCGCGCGGCCAGTGCAGAAGTACGGATGGTGCGAGAGTCATTAATCGCAGTGCGCTTTTCTTCCACCGTGTTGATGACCAGAGCAATCTCGTTGTTCTTGATCATGTCGACGATATGCGGGCGCCCCTCGGCAACTTTATTAACCGTCGTGACCGGTACGCCAGCGGCGGCAATCGCCGATGCCGTGCCTTTGGTTGCCACCACCGAGAAACCGATGCTGACCAGATCGCGCGCGATCTCGACAGCGCGTGGCTTGTCACTGTTTTTCACGGACAGAAAAACCTTGCCGGACTCGGGTAAACGCACACTGGCACCCAGCTGCGATTTGACAAACGCCTCACCAAAAGTTCGGCCTACGCCCATCACTTCGCCGGTCGATTTCATTTCAGGTCCGAGAATAGTATCGACGCCCGGAAATTTCACGAAGGGGAAGACAGCCTCTTTGACACTGAAATACGGTGGATGAACTTCATCTTTGATGCCCTGGCTGTCTAACGACTGACCCACCATGCAGCGCGCCGCAATCTTGGCCAACTGCAGGCCGGTGGCTTTGGATACGTAAGGCACCGTGCGCGATGCACGCGGATTGACTTCGAGAACAAAAACCACATCCTTCAATACGCCCTCTATTTCCTGCTGCTGTACCGCAAACTGCACGTTCATCAGACCAACAACATTGAGGCCTTTAGCCATCATTGCAGTCTGGTGCTTGATTTCATCGACTGTGGCTTTGGATAGCGAATAAGGTGGCAACGAGCACGCTGAGTCACCCGAGTGCACGCCTGCCTGTTCGATATGCTCCATCACACCACCAATAAAGGTGCGCTCACCATCCGACAAACAATCGACATCTACTTCGATCGCATCATTGAGAAAACGATCCAGCAATACGGGAGAGTCATTTGATACTTTGACCGCCTCGCGCATGTAGCGTTCCAGATCGCGCTGCTCATGAACGATTTCCATCGCACGACCACCCAGCACATAGGACGGCCGCACCACCAGCGGATAGCCAATTTCTTGCGCAAGTTTCAGTGCTTCTTCTTCGGTGCGAGCGGTGCGATTAGGCGGCTGACGCAGGCCCAATTGATTGAGTAATTTCTGGAAACGCTCACGGTCTTCGGCTGCATCGATCATGTCGGGCGAGGTACCAATAATGGGTACGCCATTCGCTTCCAGATCCAGCGCAAGCTTCAACGGTGTCTGCCCGCCGTATTGCACGATCACGCCCACGGGCTTTTCTTTGTCTACGATTTCGAGCACGTCTTCCAACGTCAGTGGTTCGAAGTACAAGCGGTCCGAGGTGTCGTAGTCGGTAGACACGGTCTCGGGATTACAGTTGACCATGATGGTTTCGTAACCATCTTCGCGCATCGCGAAGGCCGCATGCACGCAGCAATAATCGAATTCGATACCCTGCCCAATGCGATTTGGTCCGCCGCCCAGCACCATGATTTTTTTACGATCGGTAGGCCGCGATTCGCATTCTTCCTCATAGGTTGAATACATATAAGCCGTGCCCGTTGCGAATTCACCGGCACAGGTATCGACGCGCTTATAGACCGGACGTACATTCATCATGCGACGCAGCTTGCGAATCTCGCGGTCTTCGACCTTGAGCAACTTGGCCATACGGCGGTCCGAGAAACCTTTGCGCTTGAGCGCCAGCAGCGTGTCCTTGTCCAACACCTGGATCGTCTGCTTCTCCAGCCACAGTTCGATATCGATAATTTCTTTAATCTGCGCGAGAAACCAGGGATCGATCGATGTCAGTTGATGCACTTCTTCCAGCGTAAAGCCCTGAGCAAATGCATCACCCACATACCAGATACGTTCAGGACCGGGCTCGCCCAATTCTTCTTCGATGACTTCGCGGTCGGTGGTTTTTTCATTCATGCCATCGACACCAACTTCAAGACCGCGCAGCGCCTTCTGGAAAGATTCTTGGAAAGTGCGGCCAATCGCCATCACTTCGCCCACCGATTTCATTTGCGTGGTCAGGTGACTATCAGCAGTCGGAAATTTTTCGAAGGCGAAGCGGGGAATTTTTGTAACGACATAATCGATCGATGGCTCGAACGATGCCGGCGTCGCACCACCGGTGATTTCGTTACGCAGTTCATCCAACGTAAAGCCAACAGCCAGCTTGGCGGCGACTTTCGCAATCGGAAAACCAGTTGCCTTGGACGCCAGCGCAGAAGAACGCGAGACACGCGGATTCATTTCAATCACAATCATCCGGCCATCTTTGGGATTGACAGAAAACTGCACATTCGAACCACCGGTGTCAACACCAATCTCACGCAGCACCGCCAGCGATGCGTTACGCATGATCTGATATTCCTTATCAGTCAGCGTTTGCGCAGGCGCGACCGTGATTGAGTCACCGGTATGCACACCCATGGGATCCAGATTTTCAATCGAGCAGACGATGATGCAGTTATCGTTCTTGTCGCGAACGACTTCCATTTCATATTCTTTCCAGCCCAGCAGTGACTCTTCGATCAGCAACTCGTGGGTGGGCGATGCTTCCAGACCACGCTTGCAAATCGCTTCGAATTCTTCGGCGTTGTAGGCAATGCCGCCACCCGATCCACCCATGGTAAAAGACGGACGAATAATCGTAGGGAAACCGACATCTTTTTGTACTGTCCAGGCTTCTTCCATCGAGTGAGCGATGCCGGAACGCGCAGAGCCCAAACCGATTTTGGTCATCGCATCCTTGAACTTGGAACGATCTTCAGCTTTGTCGATCGCCTCGGGCGTCGCACCGATCAGCTCACACTTGTATTTATCCAGCACGCCGTTACGCCACAAGTCGAGTGCGCAATTCAGTGCCGTCTGGCCGCCCATCGTAGGAAGGATCGCATCCGGACGCTCCTTGTCAATGATGCGTTCAACCACTTGCCAAGTGATGGGCTCGATGTAAGTGACATCGGCCATCTCGGGGTCGGTCATGATCGTGGCCGGATTGCTGTTAACCAGAATGACTTTGTAGCCTTCCTCGCGCAAGGCCTTGCAAGCTTGCGCGCCGGAATAATCGAACTCACAGGCCTGACCGATGATGATCGGACCGGCACCAATGATGAGGATGCTTTTGATATCGGTACGCTTAGCCATTGTTGTGTTTCTCCATCATCGCCACGAAGCGGTCGAACAAAGGGGCGATGTCATGCGGACCGGGTGATGCCTCGGGATGTCCCTGAAAGCAGAATGCAGGACGATCGGTGCGCTCGAACCCTTGCAGCGACCCGTCAAACAAAGAGATATGCGTGACGCGACAATTGGCAGGCAGCGTATCGGGGTCAACTGCAAAACCATGATTCTGCGAGGTGATCATCACTTGTTTGGTATCGAGATCCTGCACCGGGTGATTGGCACCGTGATGACCGAATTTCATTTTCAGCGTTTTAGCGCCACTGGCCAATGCCATGATCTGATGACCAAGGCAGATGCCGAAAGTCGGGATGCCTGCATCGATCAATTCGCGTGAGGCAGCAATCGCATAGTTGCAAGGTTGAGGATCACCGGGGCCGTTCGACAGAAAAATACCGTCAGGCTTGAGCGCCATGGCGTCCGCAGCGGTTGACTGCGCTGGCAGGACAGTGACTTTGCAGCCACGTGAGGCCAGCATGCGCAGGATGTTGTACTTCACACCATAATCAAAGGCGACGACATGGAATTTCGGCGCATCAAGCGTGCCATAACCCTGTCCCAGTTGCCATTCGGTCTGCGTCCATGCATATGACTTGGTGGTCGAAACGACTTTGGCCAGATCCATACCTGACAGACCGGGGAAGCCGCGCGCGTGATCGAGTGCCGCATTGGCAGATGCCTTGGGGCCGGCGACGATGGCGCCACTCTGCGCGCCCTTTTCGCGCAAGATGCGCGTGAGCTTACGAGTGTCAATATCGGCAATGGCAACGATGTTTTGGGATTTCAGATAGTCGGGCAGGCTCTGCGTGGCGCGAAAGTTCGACACCAGCAGTGGCAAATCGCGAATTACCAGACCCGCGGCGTGGATACGGTCGGATTCGACGTCCTCGGGATTGACGCCGGTATTACCAATATGGGGATACGTGAGGGTAACGATCTGGCGGCTATAGCTGGGATCGGTCAGGATTTCCTGATACCCCGTCATTGCCGTATTGAAAACCACTTCTCCACTGGTGTGGCCAGCAGCGCCAATGGACAATCCTTGAAACACCGTGCCATCCGCGAGTGCTAGGAAGGCAGGCTGCGTATTAGCCGTTAAAAATGGCGGCAAGAGAAACTCCTGTTTTGTGCCGCCACAACGGAATCCGGCCTTACCTGTCGCATCCGCAAGCCGCGTATGGGCGTGCGAATATTGGGCGAAGCTGGTGGGTTTCGGTAGTTTTACGCGGGCGGCGGGCTGATTTGCTTAAACCTTGCGATTATAGCTTGAAGCACTATCTCCGGGCAACCTCGGCCCGCCTTGCCGCAATACAGCGAAGTGCCTGCTTACAAGCCCAGCGCGGCGATACCTGCTTTGGCGATCTGGGCATCCTCATTGGACTTCACCCCAGAAACGCCGACCGCGCCTACGCAATCGCCGGCCACCAGGATAGGCACGCCGCCTTCGAGCAAGCCATCAATATTGGGCGCCGACAGGAAAGAATAACGGCCATTGTTGATGATGTCTTCGTAGATCTTGGTCTCGCGAACGCCCAGCGCTGCGGTGCGCGCTTTCGATGGCGCAATCGAGGCCGATACGGGTGCTGCGCCATCCAAACGCTGCAGCCACAAGAGATTGCCGCCGTCATCCACAATCGCAATCGTTACTGCCCACTTGTGAGTCAGGGCTTCTTTCTCGGCTGCGGCCGCGATTTTTTTGACGTCTTCGAGAGTCAGTGCCTGTTTTGAGCGCATGGTGCTACTCTCCTTCGAATTTTGAAAGCCTGGATTGTACGGCAAGTTTATCTGGGGAATATGACAAAAAATCTGCTGACATGCTGCCGATTTCGCACAACTTTTGACAAGCACACAAGCATCGCTTACAGTCCGCACGTTTATTTGCCTTGAGGTTGCTTTGACACGCTGGCCATACCGACTCAACAAGACCGCGCGCAATACCGTGATGGTCGCAATGATTGCGACTGTAATGGTGTCGTCGCCACCTGCCAGCGCAGAACCTGAACAAGAGCAGTCCACCGTACTCGAAAAAATCAGCAGCTTCACCGACCGCGCTGCCCAGATTGCCATTGGAGCCTTATCACTGGTCGGCATACGCTACCGCTATGGTGGCAATTCACCTGCACAGGGTCTGGATTGCAGCGGACTCGTTCGTTATGTTTTTCGGGAAGCTGGCGGCACCGATTTGCCACGTACCTCGAATGAAATGAGCCGCCGCGGCCAGCATGTAGAAAAACAAGATTTGCAACCGGGTGATCTGGTTTTTTTCAACACACTCAATCGCGCGTTCTCGCATGTCGGCATTTATCGCGGCAACAATGAGTTCGTTCACGCTCCCTCTGCCGGACGCAACGTCCGTGTAGAGAATATGGACATGACTTACTGGAAGACGCGCTTCAATGGTGCACGGCGGGTGCTGGAAAACGAAGCCGCACCGCGCTGAAACTTGCAGCCTATTCATGTTGAATTTGGCAGGGCATTCAGGCATTCACTTAACACTTGTCATTCAAGGTAACGACACTGGATCCCGGCCTGCGCCGGGATGACAGTAGTTATTGAGACGACAGTAAAACTTCTACCGTCATGGCTTGCATGTGATGACGGTGGAAGGTTTATAGTCGTCCCGACCACTACTGTCATCCCGGCGCAGGCCGGGATCCAGTGTCTTTCGTTGTGCATCGCTGATTTTAAAAACACAAAGCCACTTAAGCATCACCCAACTAATCGCAAAATCACCGTAGTTTTAGGGTCCCACCCGTTTAGCCTTCAACCGCTGTTTAATTTCCCCCATCTGCATCGTAGCTGCCCGCTCACCCGCCATGATCGCGACATTCCGCTGCTGAAAGTCATTGCCCTTCATCGTCGCCAGCTCGGGGCGAATCACAACATCCGCGTCGCGCAACTCATACTGATTCAAGCTCTGCCCCATGATCGCAAAGGTTTGCAACAAAATCTCCAGCGTACCCGACGCAGGTTGCACCTCCGGCTGCACCGAGATATTCACCGCAATCACAAAATCTGCGCCCATCTTGCGCGCAAAACTCACCGGTACCGGCGACACCAGACCGCCATCCACATACGTCGCACCGCCGATTTTCATCGGCTGAAAAACACCTGGCACCGCCGAGGACGCGCGCACAGCAGCGCCGGTATTGCCGCGCCTAAACAGAATCGCCTGCCCCGTGTGCAAATCCGTTGCCACCGCACCGAAAGGGATTTTGAGTTTTTCAATTGGCTGATTATTGACCGCGCGATTCACATACAACTGCACCGCCTCACCTTTGATGACACCCGAACTTTGTGAAAACAAGGGCACCGACCAATCGGAAATCGCGGCCTCATCCATTTCCATCGCCAGCTTTTGCAGCGCGAAGCCGTTATTGCCAGCGGCATAGAGCGCGCCTACCAGACTACCGGCGCTGGTGCCGACGACCATATCCGGAAAAATGCCCTGTGCCTCCAGCGCCTTGATGACGCCGATATGCGCGAAGCCACGTGCGGCACCGCCGCCGAGAACGAGCGCGACCTTGATGGTGCGCGGAGGCGGTACCGGGACGGGTGGATTTGCCGGCGGCGTGACGGATGTTGAAGGGAGATCAACACGCACATCAGGCACCGTGGTCGATACGACCGGCGCTTGGGGCGGCGTTTGACAGGCTGAGAGAACGAGCACAAGGAGAAGCAGCAGCGACGCGCGACTGGTCGAAAATGGCTTGCTGAATTTAAACATTGCCCTATTTTAAACGGACCGCCCTGCACAGTGCGACCCGTCAATCAGCGGTCACGTCGCTGCCGCGTCAAGGCCCAAAACGCAATCCCCGTCGCGCTAATCACCAAGCTCACGATCATCCAGAAACCATGCGCATGATCAGCCAGCGGAATACCCGCGACATTCATGCCAAACAAGCCCGCAATCATGTTGATGGGCAGCGCCATCACGGTAAACACCGTCAAGGTGTAAAGGCTGCGGCTGTTACGCTCATTGACCATCGCAGCGATTTCTTCCTGAAGGAGTTTGATACGCTCCTGCAGCGATGCCATGTCGACCAGTACCGCAGAGAACTCCTCGCTCGATTGCCGAAGATCCTGTAAATCAAGCTCATCAATCCACTGCGGCGGTCGTTGTAGCAATCGAAACAACGCTGCCGGTTCAGGCGCCATCAGGCGCTGCAAGCGTACCAATACGCGGCGCAAATTACCCAGGTTTGCACGCTTGGTATTCAAACGCTCTGCGAGCAGATCGTCTTCGATTTTATCGACACGCGTCACGGTTTCGCGGACGATACCGATCAGCACATCTGCCTGATCGCGTAATAGATGCGAAAGCAATTCAAAACTGGTGGTGATTTTTTCACCTGAATTCACGGCATGCCGTAGACGATCGATTGATTTCAACGACTTGCGACGACCGCTGATGACCAGTGTCGGCGTCACCCAGAGCCAGACGGTAGAAATCTCCGAGGGATCAAATGAAAACCCATGAAGCACATCATTCACAACCGCAATCAGACCATTATCGATTTGCTCTATCCGAGTTGATCTGAGACCGGAATTCCATGCCTCAAAATATTCCTCAGGCAGATTCAGGTTGGCGCGCAACCATTTTTCGGTAGTGGCCTGGCTCAGATTGAAATGCAGCCATTGGAAACCATCGGTGGGTGTATCTGGAGAGGACGACAATGCAGCCGGCAGTGCAGAGACGTCAATCTGACTGCCAAGTCCATCAGAAGCGAAACGGTAGCCCCAGACAAAACCGGACTGATCCGCGAAAAAATCATTAAAAATCATGTCACTCTTTGTTGCCAAAAAAAAGCGCCCCGAAGGGCGCTTTTTGGGGGATTACAACATTAGAATGCCAACTGACCGCGGAGGACGATGGCGTCCTGATTGTAGAGATTCTGACCCGATGTAACAACTACCGTATCAAACGAGGTTCTGACGTAGTTCAGCATGACACGGGCATTTTCATTCATTACCCAGTTGATGCCGTAGGTCCATGCGCTGGCACCAGCAGTTTTGGACGAGCTGGTAACGGTCGCATCACTACCATCCAGTGTACTGTGACGTACCACCAATTGCCACGCACCCGATCCACCATTCATCGTAAATGGTGTCTTTACCTTAAGGCCGCCAAATGTACCGGCTGTGTTGCTGTAGTTGTGCGGCTCGCCAGTGATGTTCCAAACGGCTTGGATGTAGTTACCTTTAATTACTCTCTGGCTTCCCGCCGTCTCAGTATACGAGACGTTAAACTGTTCACCCTGCAATTTAAAAGCATCATAAGCGAAGGCAAATTCCTCTCCGTGACGAGTTCTTGTTGCAATGCTGGTCAAGGCTGCTCCGGTCATAAAAGCACTTTCCTCGCGTGCCTCAGTCCTTCCGCTTACCATGGTGGTACCCGAGGCAGCTTCGCCCATACTGTAACCCAAGCCGAAATGGGCCACGATGTCAGTGCGTCCAGCGAGTTGACCCATGTTTGCAGTAAAGCGGCCAATATAATCATTCGTTGAGGTAACAGCGCTGGCGTTTGCCCGACCTCTCGATGCTGCCACAGCATAAGTAACGCCGCTCATCGGGCTACCAAATACCATCGCACCGGTTTCTTTTGCTGGAACAACTTCACCCTCAATCTGGCCCATCAAGCTGCGCTCGATCGCATCGATATTATTTGAGCTGGTCAGCTGCTCAAGGCTGTACGGCATTTTGAAACGGCCGATTCGAACGCTCACGTCTTTAATACCGGCGTAATCCATGTAAGCCACATCGGTACCCGTGAATGTATTGCTCATACCCGTATCACTACCAGTTGAAGACGAAGCACTTGCACCGAAGTCACCCACGATCTCGTACTTAAAATCTTTAGCAAGTTGGCCCTTGATACCAAGACGTGCGCGTCGCACTTCCATACGATCCTGGTAAGGTCCCTGAGCATACTGACGTGCATCCCAGTGCACACGACCGGTCAGCTGGACTGTGTTGGCACCATCAGCCGACTGAAAACCCAAACCGTTCTTCATCACTTGGCCAGCTTCTGCATTCTTCAGAATGTAGGCGTTTGACTTAGCAACATCTTTGTCCAAGCGCTGCTCTTTGAACTGCTTGTTCTCAGCCGCATCCGCGTTGTCTTTCATGAACTGGTCATAATCCTGCTGCGAAATAACACCCTTCTTCAGCATCAAGTCGAGCACATTCTTAACATCATCAGCCGCGTAGGCAGGGGCAGCGAGTGTGGCGCAAACTGTAGCAACCGCTACAGCGATGCGCTTCGCAGCGATCAGACGGGTGGGGGTATTGTTCATTCAATTTCTCCATTAATTAGACAAACGCAATCGGGCATCTGACGCAGCCGGACCGCGCCAAAGACTTCAAATACTGGGCGTGATTATTTCCAGCAATTTTTTCAACTTGATGACAGGACAGTGCAAACTGGCCGATAATCACCCCTGTGCCAAAAAACAACATTAGCGCTGGCAATAAAACTCTTGGAAGACAAAGCGGTCATCAAGGAGTCATATTCGGCGCGCATTGTTTTTGGCTTTGCAAAGTTAACTGAGGGGATTGGACGATATGCTGGCTGCGATCGATCTAGGGTCGAACAGCTTCAGACTCCACATCGGAGCCTTTGACGGCGAGCAAATTCGCATCATCAAAAGCGCGCGCGAGCCGGTTCGGCTGGGTGCGGGGCTGGATGATAGGGGTAATCTGACGGTATCGGCGATGCAATCTGCCGTGGCCTGCCTCTCACGTTTTTCTGAAATTCTGCAAGCAACACCCCTGACCCGTGTGCGCGTAGTCGCCACCAATACCGTGCGCATCGCCCGCAACGCCCGTGCCTTCCTTCAAATCGCCGAGAAAGCCATTGGCTACCCAATCGAAGTCATCTCCGGTGAAGAAGAAGGCCGCCTGATCTATATGGGCGTGGCCTGCGCACTGGATGACGTATCCGAGCGGCGACTGGTGATCGACATCGGTGGCGGCTCCACCGAGCTGGTCCTAGGTCAGGGAAGCGAAATCGAAGAAGTCGAATCCTTCGGGATTGGCACGGTCTCCACCGCTTCGCGCTTTTTTGGTGGGCAGAAGATTACCGAACAGGCCTTCGACTCCGCAATTCTCAAAGCACGAAGCTATTTTGAAGATGGGATGAAGCCCTTTCATCCCCGGCTCTGGAATGTCGCCTACGGCTCCTCCGGCACCATGCGCACGATTGCGGATGTGCTCGAAAAAAACGCCATCGGGGATAACACGCTGTCACTAAAAAACCTGCGCGTGCTCAAGGACTGGCTGATCGCCTGCGGGCGTCAAGACAGCATTGATCTGGTGGGCATCAAGCCCGAGCGCATCAGTGTGATTCTGGGGGGCTTGCCGGTCCTGATCGGTTTGTCTGAAGAACTGGGTCTCAAACAATTGTGGCCTATCGAGGCGGGTTTGCGCATGGGTGTTTTGTGGGACCTACATCTGCGGTCCCGCAGCAAAGACCGGCGCCGTGAATCCATCAAGCGCTTCTTCCGCCGCCACGGTGTGGACGAACAGCGCGCAGCAGCCGCAAAGTCCAATGCACGAACACTGTACGCGCAGCTCAATCCCGAAGACGAAGAACTCACCCGCATGGTTAGTTGGGCGGCGCAGATTCACGAGGTGGGTATGGTGGTATCCCACACGGGCTTTCACAAACATGGCGCCTATCTTGCGCTGCATGCCGACCTGCCCGGATTTACGCAGCATGAACAAGAGGTGCTGAGTTCACTGGTGCTAGCCCAGAAAGGCAATCTGCGCAAAGTCAGCGATACACTTGCCGACCCCAATCTTGCCAAGGCGATTCTGGCGCTCAGACTGGGCATCATCTTCATGCACGCGCGCATCAATCCTGAAGAACAAGACATCAAGCTGCGCATGCGTCAGCGCATTGATCTTGAACTACCCAAGGGCACGCTCTCCACCCACCCGACGCTGGCGTACTGGCTGGGCAAAGAGCAGGCTAGTTGGGAAGAAGTCGGTATTGATTTTCTGGTGCGCCCCTTGGTGTGAGCTAAGCGCGGTGGTTTTTTGCATCAGAAATGCATCAGAAATGCATCAGGAATGCATCATTGCCGCCTCAACTGACGCCCGCTTCTGTAGGTCAGAAATTACAGGCGTCATTCTTTCCGACAAAGTGCAGATCGGCAAAGCCGGCACGCACTTTCTCACCCGTGTTGTCGGTATCAGACGCAATCGCCACCAGGATGGGTCGTGCCTTGTCACTCCCAAAAGCCCGAATCACATCGTCTCTGACATCAACACGCTCCATTACCCACCGACCAACATCTGTATTACCGGTTCGACGAACAATCATCTGCGCTCGATCGGTATAGGCGTTGAACATTCGGGTATCGACGGGATGCCGGTTATCCCACACATAGTTGATGGCCGCGTCGGGTACGCGATCACCGAAAAGCGCGCGCGCAACGGACAACGCCGCCTTGTCCGTAAAACTCAGTGCATCCGCCGGTAATGCGAACGCAATATAGATGCGCGCAGCATAATCATCGCCCTGACGGCGTTTCATGTCGGCTTTTTTCAAGACATCCTCGGCGCGCCAGCGCCAGCACAGCACAGGCGTCGCTGTCAAATCCACATCTACTTTTCGACCCAGCAAGGCCATGCTTCGGTTGGCTTGTGATTCAATCGCATGCACGCCGTCCCAATACAGAGGACGGTACTGCGTTGGGGATACGTTTTTTTCTAGCTGAATCACTTGCCATGCAGGCGGCAAAGCGGTGAGATCGGTATCGAAGCGTCCTATGCTCACCTCAGTCGATCCCGCCATCACCAGTGCAGGAGAGCAAAGCAATAACGCAAATACGCGGGTGCATAAACTTGTACAAAACGTCAAGCACACGACACGGACCTTACTGTTCACTCAAAAAAACACAGAGCAGTTCTGCGCGCCATCAAGTAAAAATACCTCGGTGTCAGCAAAAACCAGGAGTGCGTGCATTGTTGTTGCGAGCCGATCAATCTCGGGTGGCGTGAATTCCAGACTTAGGGAGTCGTAAACAAAATGAATACTGTCTTGCACGAGACTGCGATCCGCATAGGCCAGAGTCACCCTTGAATCAATCAATACGGTCGACAATACGCCTTGCGACCTCAGCTGCGAGAGCACCAGATTACCGGCGTAGTCCGCTCCGGCCACGAGTAACAGCACCGTATTTTGTGGTAAAGCTGCTTGCTGCCACAACGTCTCGCATTCGGCGAGATACGGCGACTGCCAATCGGCGTCACCCAAAGGCTGGCGCTGCGGCCAATCGGTCAACATCTCTTTGGCATCCATACGCAAAATACCCGCTCTCAAAGTCAGTGCGATGACCCGCGGGCGAGAACTGCTCCGCACCCGAGACACCTAATTTTTACCAACCCAGCTTATCGGCCAAATATTTAATGACAGTGACAAGCGCTTGTCATCGGGGATTCACAGATTTGTGATCCAATCACCATAACTGTCTTTATATCCGGAGGTTTCAAGTGCGTGATCTTTCGTCTACCGCCGCACCCGTCGCAGATGATACTGCGGCATCTCCCGACTTCGACAGCGTACTCACGGCGCGCTTGTCGCGCCGTAACCTGCTCAAAGGCAGTCTGGCTACGGCGGCCGCGACTTATCTGGGTGGCAGCCTGAGCCTGTCAGCCAGCGGCGATGTACAGGCCGCTTCGCGCGCACTGAAACTCAATTTTCAAGCGATACCTAAAAGTATCGATGACAAAATCACGATCGCTAATGGCTATCAATGGCAGGTGCTGTTGGCCACAGGCGATCCGCTGGCAGCCGATCTTCCGGCATATGCCAACGATGGCAGTGATGAAGCAGGCAGCTTTACCCGACGTGCGGGTGATCATCACGACGGTATGCACTTCTTCGGCATGGACAAAGCGGCACGCTGGGATGCACAGCGTTCGGAGCGTGGCATGCTCTGCATTAATCAGGAAGCCGTCACCGCCGCATTTCTGCATCCGCAGGGAGAGACCATTGCCGACGGTAAGCGCATATCGGAAGACGAAGTCATGAAAGAGATGCTGGCGCATGGCGTATCGATTGTCGAAGTGCGCCGACATCAGGGCAGTTACGTCACACAACTGGATTCGCCGCTGAACCGCCGCATTACGCCCTTTACGGACATGGAACTCACCGGCCCGGCAGCTCGCAGTCCACAACTGATCACGAAATACTCCATCACAGGCACGCGCACCCGCGGCACGATCGCTAATTGTGCGAATGGCCATACACCCTGGGGTACCTACCTCACCTGCGAAGAAAACTGGGCAGGATTTTTCAAGCGTAGCGAATCCGATAATGCCAAACGCAGCGCCAAAGAGTTGGCTGCTCTGCGTCGTTATGGCATTGAGGGCAAAGGGAAGCATTGGTGGGCCAGCGTGCAACCCGACACAGCAGACCAGCGATTCGGTCGCTGGCACGCCGCCGTCACGGGTACTTCTGCCAATGGCAGCGATGATTTCCGCAACGCCGCCAATACCTTTGGCTGGGTGGTTGAAATCGATCCTTTTTCACCCACCGCCAGCCCTAAAAAACGAACAGCATTGGGCCGTTTCGCCCATGAGGGGGCATGGCCCGGTCCGGTGGTTACGGGACAACCTCTGGTCTGGTACATGGGCTGCGATGCACGCAATGAATACATTTATAAATACGTCTCCACCGCCGTATGGGATCCCAGTGATGCCAAACGTGGAGCTGCCGCTGGCGACAAATATCTAAACGAAGGCAAGCTCTATGCCGCACGTTTCAATGCCGACGGTACGGGCGAGTGGCTGGAACTCAAGTTCGGCTTAAATAATATCGACGGCAATTACACTAAATACGCATTCAGCGATCAGGCCGATGTGCTAATCAATGCCCGTCTGGCTGCCGATGCCGCGGGTGCTACGCGCATGGATCGACCTGAATGGGGCGCCGTCAATCCACACAATGGCGAGGTCTATATGACCCTGACCTACAATCCCTCGCGCGCGCTCGATCAGATTGATGCGGCCAATCCGCGCGTCTACACCGACACGCATGCGGGCGACGCCGGCAAAAGCAAAGGTAAAGGAAATGGCAAGGGTAACGTCAATGGCCACATCATCCGCTGGGCCGAAAACGAAGGCCGGGTCGCTGCGACAAAGTTTCAGTGGGATGTCTTTCTGTTTGCTGCGCGCTCAAGCGCAGATCCTCAACATATCAATTTATCCGGACTGACCGCCGACAATGACTTCTCCAGCCCGGACGGGCTGTGGTTTGCACGTAGCGGTTTGCTTTGGATAGAGACCGATGATCATGCGTATCGCGATGCCAGTAACTGTATGCTGCTAGCCGCCCTACCCGGCAAGGTCGGTGACGGTGGTGCACGCACCATCGTCAATCGCGAAGAAGATAAAGAGCGCTCCATGACAACGCACATCGGCAAAGCGCCGGAGGCATCTACTCTGCGCCGCTTTCTGGTGGGGCCTGTCGATTGCGAAATTACTGGATTAGCCGAATCGCCTGACGGGCGCGCATTGTTCATCAACGTTCAGCATCCGGGCGAAACTACTACCGGCAAAGACTTCAATATTGCTGATCCGGCGAGCTACCTGAGTCACTGGCCCGAAGGTGGCAAGGCGCGACCACGATCTGCCACCATCGTCATCACACGCAAAGACGGCGGACTCATCGGCGCTGATCTTGTTTAACGAAACCATTTGTCATAGAACTGCAACCTATTAGTCATTATCTTGAATTAATCCGTCGTTATTCTTCTTGTATTACAACAAGGAGGAAGAACGATGCGACTGATGACCGTCGGTACGGATTCAACCCCGAACTTTCCCAAGCTCTCACTGAGCCTAGCCAGCACGCCAGAGGAAGTTCGTGAAGTTCAGCGCCTGCGCTACAAAGTCTTTGTCGAGGCGATGGCTCTCGAAACGCTGGAAAATCACGAAGGACTCGAGAAAGACGAGTTCGATGAATATTGTGATCACCTGATCGTCCGCGATACCCGCACTCTAGAGGTCGTCGGCACCTACCGCGTACTGGGACAGAGCGGTCTGCAGGCCACACGCAGCTTCTACTCTGAAAGCGAATTTGATTTAGGGCGACTCGCCCATCTGCGCCCACGCATTCTCGAGGCAGGCCGTGCCTGCATTCATCCTGATTACCGTAGCGGTGGTGTGATCATGATGCTCTGGGCCGGCCTAGCCGCCTGCATGCGCAGAGAAAAAGCCGACTATCTGATCGGCTGCGCGAGTGTCAGTCTGGCTGATGGTGGCAATACGATCAACAGTATTTACAGACAACTCGCCGGCGAACATCTTGCGCCACCCGAATACCGAGTCACACCCCGATTGCCCTTCCCTTTGCATGAAGAGGCACTCACCAACAAAGCCACGCTACCACCGTTGATCAAAGGCTATCTGCGCAGCGGCGCTTGGATTGGGGGCGAGCCGGCATGGGACCCAGATTTTCATAGTGCAGATCTGTTCATGATGCTGCCACTGGAAAGACTCGACAGCCGCTATGCCAAACACTACCTAAAAGAAATGGAGACCGCGTGAACGCGAGAGAGAATTTCATGAGCACCGGTAAAAAATCCAAAAAAAATTCCCTTAAAAAACCCAAACCCTTACACTTCAACACGATCTGGATTTCCGATGTTCATTTGGGAACAAGCGGATGCCAGGCCGGTCGCCTGCTGGAGTTTCTGAAGGCTACCGAATCCGACGTACTCTACTTGGTAGGCGATATCGTCGATGGCTGGCAGCTGAAACGGCGCTGGTACTGGCATCAGACCCACAACGATGTGGTGCAGCTGGTATTGAAAAAAGCCAAAAAAGGAACAAAGGTGATTTTCGTTCCAGGTAATCATGATGAAGCGATACGTCAATTCATCGGGCTAGATTTTGGTGGCATCAAGATCCGCGACGAGCTGATCCATACCTGTGCCAATGGTAAACGCATGCTGGTCCTGCATGGTGACCGATTTGACGGCGTGATTGCCTGCGCTAAGTGGCTCGCCTATGTCGGCGACTCGCTCTACACCATGATCCTGAAATTCAACCAGTACTACAACGCTTGGCGCGCACGCTCTGGTCTGCCCTACTGGTCGCTGTCGCAATATCTCAAGCTCAAAGTCAAAAATGCCGTGAGCTACATCACCTCCTTCGAAACAGCGTTGGCTGAAGAAGCGAAAAGACAAGGCGTCGATGGCATCATTTGCGGTCACATCCACAAGGCAGAAATCCGCGAGATCGATGGTGTCCTCTACTGCAATGATGGTGACTGGGTTGAGAGTCTGTCTGCGCTAGTAGAGGAAGCAGATGGTGAACTACGCCTGACCGACTGGCATGAGGTGATGCTACGCTGGGAACAATCGCAATTTCTGCGTGTAGAGAAAGACGTCAGCGCGGTAGCTGCATGACCGTAGCAACTCAACCACTACCCGTTTTCGACGAATTAGACTTTCCCTGCCCTGTGCACCCCTTGCATCACGCCACGGGCAACCAGCGTCGGATATTACTGGTGTCGGTATCGGCGGGGAATGGTCATGTGCGAGCCGCACAGGCGATCGCGGCACATGCGTGGGCTGATTTTCCGCAATTACGTCTGCAGCACATCGACATGATGCAGATCGTACCGACCCTGTTTCGCAAGTTGTACAGCGATTTGTACATGAAGATCGCAAGTGGTCTGCCGGAAGCTTGGGGCTGGCTCTACCGAAAAACCGATCGCGAGCCAGGCAACAGCCTCAGCGGACGATTGCGTCGAGGGGTACAGCGTCTTTGCTCGCAGCGTCTTTTTAGCGAGGTTGATCGCTTCAAGCCTGACGTGATCATCTGTACGCACTTTCTGCCCGCCGAGGTACTGGCAACGGCGATCAATGAAAAACGTCTTGATTGTCAGGTCTGGGTACAAGTGACCGACTTTGACTTACACCAAATGTGGCTGCATCCTGGCATCAGTGGCTATTTTGTCGCGAATGAAGAATTAGCATTCCGTTTGCACAGCCAAGGTGTGCCCCTGAAGGATATTGTGGTCAGCGGTATCCCTGTCATGCCCGTGTTCAGTACTCGCCCCAATCGACCCGAGGCTGCAGCAAGACTGACATTGAATCCGGCCCGCTTTACCGTGCTGCTGATGGGCGGTGGCGCAGGCATCGGTATGAATCCGGCCTGGATCACTGAACTACTCAAGACCCAGCCGGAACTGCAGGTCATCGTCATGACCGGCAAGAACGCTGCGCTGCGCGAAGTACTGACGAGCGTGGAGCGCGAGTATCCCGACCGCCTGCGCGCGATCGGCTTTACTGAAGATGTTGCGAGCCTGATGATGGCGGCCGATCTCGCCATTACGAAGCCCGGCGGACTCAGTACCTCGGAGTGTCTGGTTTGTGGCTTGCCCATGTTGCTGGTCAATCCCATCCCGGGACAAGAAGAACGCAATGCCGCTTTCCTGATGCAAGAAGGCGTAGCCCAGCGCGCAGATGATCCTCTGACCCTACAATTCCGTCTGCAAAAGCTGCTTTCGGATCCGGAACGTTTGGCCTCTATGCGACAGCGTGCGATGGCATTGGGTAAACCACAAGCGGCTCAGCAGGTGCTTGGACACCTTGCATGAACGCGCCCATTCAGACACTGATACCCTTGATCAGCACCGTCCTGTTTGTACTACTCCTCGGATTTTTTTTCGCGAAACTGGAAATTGCGATTGAAGGTGATTCAGGTTGGGCTGCCAACCTGCCGACCTGGCGCATCGAACATCACTGGTTGTTGGATTTATTCTGGGGTGGTCGTGCGATGACGGGATATCACGCCTGGGCATTTTCGCTGGTGGCGCTTTTCTTTCATTTCCCGCTCATATTTGGTGGTGAGTACAGCTGGGCACTGGAGCAGCGTGTGCTGGCTTCGATCATGCTGTTTTGGGTGACAGAAGATTTTTTATGGTTTGTACTGAATCCAGCTTTCGGCTTTCGACGCTTTGCCAAAACCCATGCGGGATGGCATAAGCACTGGGTTGCTGGTGCCCCCATTGAGTATTGGATTTTTACGCCGTTAGGGTTTTTCTTGCTTTGGCAATCATATCAATGAAGGGTATTCGAGATCATTCTTGAGTGATGTGAGTTGCATGTTGATTCTTGAATTTATACATTCAAGTTCACGAGAAAAATTTTTAGGTATGCAACGGAAGACTACAGTCGCCTTAAACACTACGATCGCCTCAAGTACTACCGTCATCCCGGCGAAAGCCGGGATCCAGCGTCTTTTTGTGTGCACGGAAGTGTTCCCTCCGGCAGCTCACGATTACTCAATCAATGAAAAATTCCGGCGCAAGCACTGCCTTAAGGAATATCTCATTCCCGTCAATACGCTCCCGACTGGCGATCCACCAGGCGTTCGATTTTCTGATCGTCCAGCTCTGCTCCTCGCCCGTCAGAAGCAAGGCAGCCAATTCACCCAACCAGGGCTGATGCCCGATCACCATTATCGGGCGACGACTTGCGGGCCAACCCGTTTCATCAAGCACCTCGGTCGCGCTGGCTTGAGGTCCGATGGCATCCACAATTTTGAATTTACGTCCCAGTGCATCCGCGGTTTGCTGAGTGCGCGTCGTGGGGCTGCACAAAATGCGACAACCATCAGGCAAACTGCGATCCAGCCAAGCACCCATACGCGCAGCTTGCTTGCGGCCGTGGGGCGTCAGTTCACGTCCTTCATCAGGCTCACCCACTTCAGCTTGGGCATGGCGCCAGAGAATGATGTCCATCAACGCCCCAATGTCTGCATCAAAAATTCCTGCGCACTGAAACCCGTCTGATCAGATCGTGGACGGCGGCGATGGTAGGTACCATCGGCGTCAAGTTCCCACGAGTTCATATTATCTTCTAAGTAAGGCATCAAGCCCTCCTGCATCACACGCTTTTTCAGTGTTTTGTCGAGAACAGGAAACGCTACTTCGATCCGGCGGAACAGATTACGGTTCATCCAATCTGCGCTGGCCAGATATAAATCATCTTCGCCTTCATTATGAAAGCAGAAAATACGGCTGTGCTCAAGAAATCTGCCCACAATCGATCGCACTCGAATATTTTCTGACAAACCTTGCACGCCCGGACGCAGCACACAAGCTCCGCGCACGATCAGGTCAATTTTTACGCCAGCCCGAGATGCCTCGTAGAGCGCCTGAATAATCGAGGCATCTTGCAAGGCATTCATCTTGGCGATAATGTGGGCGTTACGTCCCTCGCTCGCGATCTGCGCTTCCCGCTGAATCGCCTTTATTAACTCTTTATTCAAATCAAACGGCGCAACCCACAAATGTGTCAGACGTTTCGGGCGTGTCAGGCTGGTGAGATTGATGAAAACCTCATTGACATCACGCGCCATGGCCGGATTGGCTGTCAGCAAACCAAAGTCGGTATAAAACTTGGTCGTCGTTGGATGGTAGTTACCTGTGCCCAGGTGTGCATACAACTTCAGCTTACCTTCCTCGCGGCGTATCACCATCGCCATTTTTGCGTGTGTCTTGAGTCCCACAATCCCATAGACAACTTGCGCACCGACTCTCTCCAGTTTGTCAGCCCAGTTGATGTTGGCTTCTTCATCAAAACGCGCCATGAGTTCAACAATGACGGTGACTTCTTTCCCGTTACGGGCTGCGGTGATTAACGCTTCCATCAACGCGGAATTCATACCGGTGCGATAAATCGTTTGCTTGATGGCGACCACATTCGGATCTTCTGCTGCAGAACGAATAAATTCGATCACAGGCTGAAATGACTCAAACGGATGATGTAGCAGGATATCGTTTTCCGCGATCATGGCAAACAGATTGTGAGTCTCAGCGAGAGGCACGGAGAGCGATGGTAAAAACGGGGCAAACCTGAAACCAGGCGTGGATGCATAATCAATCAGCTCATTGAGCCTGACCATATTCACTGGCCCGTCTACGCGATAGAGAAACTCGGGCGAAATCACGAACTGATTCAGCAGAAATTCTGCCAGATGGTCGGGACAATTCTGCGTCACCTCAAGACGTACAGCGAAACCAAAATTTCGCGTCTGCAGCTCGCCCTTGAGTGCCTGCCGTAAATTTTTGACTTCTTCCTCATCAACCCAAAGATCACTATCGCGCGTGACACGAAATTGAGAAAATCCAATGACTTCGCGCCCCGGAAACATATCTCTGATGTGCGCATGTATCACCGACGACAGCAGGCAGTAGGCATCTGAATGACTTTCACCGCTGGAGGGTAACTCGATGACCCGTGCCAAAACGCGCGGCGCCTTGATGACTGCGATGGACGTGCCCCGTCCGAAAGCATCCTTGCCGGCCAACTCAACGATGAAATTCAGGCTTTTGTTAACGATCTGGGGAAATGGATGTGCCGGATCGAGCACGATGGGCGTCAGTATCGGGCGCACTTCCTTCTCGAAAAAATCCCGCACCCAATGTCTTTGCGCTTCATCACGCTCGACGTGCAGGAGCAGCTGGACACCCTCGGCGGCCAGGGCGGGGAGAATCTGTTCATTTAGCACCGCATACTGTTGCACCACCAGCGCCTTGCAAGAGGCCGTGACCTCAGCCAAGCCAGGTAGCGATACCGGTTGCGTTATCTCATGATCGTTGCGCACCCGTGCAATCAGACTGGCAATGCGCACTTCAAAAAATTCGTCCAAATTGCTGCTGACGATGCACAGGTATTTCAGCCGCTCCAGTAGTGGGATGGTCGTATCCTCGGCCTGAGCCAGCACGCGGCGATTAAACGCGAGCATGGAAAGCTCGCGATTCAGGAGTGATCCTGCCGTCGCATTGGCTGCGGCCTCCTCGCCCTCGGTGACCACGGTGGCTGGCCTGATTTTTTTGGTGGAATTCATAATTTGAGTGTAGGTAGACCGTATGACCTTTTGATGACAGAAATGTTTGCTTATTGAAAGCCTCCTGTCATGCAGCTGACACAAAGCACCTTTATATTCCGTCTAGTTGTTTTGTCCCCACCCCCAAAAAAGCGAGGAGTCTTCATGCGTAAGTTGCAATTTATTAAGGGCGTCGTCGGAGTAGCCGCGGGTCTCGTGATGGCCATGTCCGCACATGCGGCTGACCTCACCGGAGCAGGCGCCACTTTTCCGTACCCAATCTACTCTAAATGGGCTGAAGCCTACAAGGCTGCGACAGGTATTGGCCTGAATTATCAGTCCATCGGTTCCGGTGGCGGCATTAAGCAAATCAAAGCCAAAACCGTTGATTTCGGCGCTTCCGACAAACCCTTGGACGCAGCAGAACTCGAAAAAGAAGGTTTGATGCAGTTCCCAGCCATCATCGGCGGTGTTGTGCCGGTTATGAACATTGATGGCGTCACAGCGGGTCAAATGAAACTCACCGCTGACATCATTTCGGGCATTCACCTTGGCAAGATCAGCAAGTGGAACGATCCAGCGATCGTGGCACTGAACCCAGACATGAAACTGCCTGCTTTGGCGATCACAGTTGTTCACCGCGCTGACAGCTCGGGCACGACCTTCCTGTGGACGGACTACTTGTCCAAAGCAAATGCAGAGTTCAAATCGGTAGTCGGCGCAAATACTGCGGTCAAGTGGCCAACCGGTGTGGGCGGCAAAGGTAACGAAGGCGTTGCAGCCAATGTTCAGCGTATCAAAGGCGCGTTTGGTTATGTTGAGTATGCTTACGCCAAAAAGAACAAGATCACCCATGCGCAGTTGAAGAACCGCGATGGTGAATTCGTTCAGCCGGACGACGAGACCTTCAAGGCCGCTGCATCCAACGGCGACTGGGCTAACACACCCGGCATGGCAGTGATCCTGACCAACCAGCCAGGCAAGAACAGCTGGCCTGCAACTGGTGCATCGTTCATCATCATGCACAAGACACAACCCGACGCTCTGACTGGTCGCGCAGTACTGAAGTTCTTCGACTGGGCCTACAAGAACGGCGCTGGCATGGCTACCGAACTGGACTATGTTCCTATGCCTGCAATGACCGTCAAGATGATCAATGACTTGTGGAAAACACAGCTCAAGGATCCAAACGGTAAGGCAGTTTGGTAATACCGATTTAAACATCTCCAAGTGTTTTAGCCCGCTTCGGCGGGCTTTTTTTTGCAGCGCTGAGTGAGACATAGGCTATTCGAGTTACTGCCTTGCGATATCAGACGCATCCGCGTGAGCAGATAACCCTCGCTTGTTTACCTGTACGCACTTCACCTCGTCAATGATCGAGCAAGATGAGTAGTTGGCCTCGAATATAGTGCTAAAAATACTTGATCCTTCCGCCGACACAGCAGTACCTAAAGTCTGCTAAGTCGCCAACCATAATCAGCATTTCACTGCAGCAGAAACCATCACTCTCAAACGGCAGGCACTTCCGAAATTTCATGACGGGTCGGAAGATTCAAGGTAATCAACCAACATGCAAACAACATTGCGGCTGATCCTACAAGCGCATAAAGCAAACCGCCCCATTGATATAAAACGCCCGACAATAACGTGCCAAAAAAACGACCAAGAGCATTTGCCGCGTAGTAAAAACCGACATCCTCAGCCGCTTTTTCCGATCCTGCATAAGCCAGTATTAGGTAGGAATGTACCGAAGAATTGACGGCAAAGGCAAAGCCAAACAAGGCTAGTCCACCAACGATGAGCCATTGCAATGGCTCTAAGGCAAACCATACGGTCATTGCCAGCGCCACGGGAATCAAAGCCAATACAAAAGACCAGGCGCGCGCAGCGGGTACTTCGGTCGTCAGACCGTTATCACTGCGTCTTACAAGTTTTGGGGCGAAGGCCTGAACTAATCCATAGCCAATCGTCCAGGCGGCCATGAATGTACCTACCATGGTGAAATTCCATCCCTGGGAATAGAGAAACACGGGGACACCCACCACAAACCAGACATCACGTGCGCCAAACAAAAATACGCGCGCGCCGGCCAACAAGTTAATGGCACGACTTTTACCGAACAGTTCGCGAAATGATTTAGAAGCCTTTGCTTTGCCCATCATGCGGGGCAGTGACAGCAAAACAGCCACCAAAACCATCGCAAGCAAGCCCGCCATCAACCATAGCGATGCAGAAAAGCCCAGGCTATCGAGCAACAAGCCACCCAGAAAAAATCCCACGCCTTTCATCGCATTTTTACTACCCGTGAACCACGCTACCCAACGAAACAACTGCCCAGAAGCGTCACCCGCCGTGGCCTTGATCGCCGATTTGCTCGCAGTCTTGGTCAGATCTTTAGCAATCCCGCAAACGCCCTGCGCCATCACCACCCATGCGACCGACAGTGCTGCTGTCCAGTCCGGTGAGATCGCGGACAAAAGTAAAAATCCAAGGATTTGCGTCGACAGACCCACGGCGAGCATGCGCGCAATGCCAAACCGCGTGGCCAGCCAGCCGCCAACCAGATTGGCCGCCACCCCAGCGGCCTCATACAACAGAAACAAAAATGCGAGTGTGAACGGGGAATAGCCAAGACGGAAAAAATGCATCAGCACTAGCATGCGCAGTGCCCCATCGGTCAGCGTAAAGCTCCAGTAGGCTGAAGTGACAATCAGATAATTTCGCAAACCCGTGTTGGAGGAACTCATGACTCAGATTCCGATCTTTTGCATATGGCAGGCGAGATCCACCATACGGCACGAGTAACCCATCTCATTGTCGTACCATGCATAGACCTTGAGCATCGTACCGTCCGTCACCATGGTGGACAGTGCATCCACTATGGCGCTGCGGGTATCGCGCGCGTAGTCGGCACTGACTAGTGGCCGAGTTTCATAACCAAGTATGCCGGCCAGCGGGCCGCGGGCCGCATGGGCAAATAAATCATTTACTTCTTCTGCGGTGGTGGGCCGCTGCAACTCAAACACGCAATCCGTCAGCGAAGCATTCAGCACGGGCGCACGTACGGCGTGGCCATTAAGCTTGCCTTTGAGCTCAGGATAAATCAGCGCAATCGCGGTCGCACTACCCGTCGTTGTTGGTTGCAGACTGAGCATCGCGCTGCGCGCACGACGCAGGTCTTTGTGGGGTGCATCCGTAACTACATTGGTGTTGGTCGGGTCATGAATGGTTGTGATCTGACCGTGACGTATGCCGATGGCTTCGTGCACGACTTTGACCACAGGTGCGAGGCAATTAGTCGTACATGAGGCGGCCGTCACAATTGGATGTTTAGCTGGGTCGTACAGATCGTGATTGATACCAAAAACCACATTCAGCACTGAATCAAACTTCACCGGTGCGGCAACGATGACGCGCTTGGCGCCTCGATCAAAGTGGCCTTGCAAAGCTTCCGGTGTGAGGAATTTGCCGGTGCAATCAAGAACCACCTCCACGCCCTTCTCAGCCCAAGGAATCTCCGCGGGTTTGGCATGCGCAGAAAAATCTATGCGATGACCACCTATGCGGATGGCCTCATCGCCCTCAACAGCGATCTCAGTACGCCAGCGGCCCTGTATGGAATCAAACTCCAACAAATGCGCCGCGGCCAGAATGCCGCCTTTGATTTCATTGATATGAGCAATTTCAAGACGATTGTTCGCATAAGGATCGTCTGACTGCCTGTCAGCCGCTCCCATCGCTGCGCGCAGTGCAAGGCGGCCAATGCGGCCCATACCATTAATACCTACTTTCAAGACGGACTCCCTTAATTAATTGATAAGTTAAAAATTGGACGGTACGGATAGTTTAAGGAGATCAGATAAACAGCTTGAGACAGCGATACCACAGCCCGCATTAGACCAACACTTTTATAATTATCGAAATGATGAAATAATACACGGGTACGGCTGTTCAACCAATTTGATTCTTGTGTTTTGGGGGTGTCGTTACCTCCCACTCTAAGCCCGGGGAAAACCGATGGAAACCAAACAATTCAATGTCCTGTTTTTATGCACCGGCAATTCAGCGAGAAGCGTGTTCGCCGAGTCTATTTTGACTAAAGTAGGTGGCGACCGTTTTAATGCCTACAGCGCCGGCAGTCAGCCACGCGGGGAAATTCACCCAATGACCTTGAGCTGCTTGGAAAAATCCCGCTTCCCTACAGATAATCTGCGCAGCAAAAGCTGGGATGAATTCGCCCAAGCCGCAGCGCCCCATATGCATTTTGTGATTACGGTTTGCGATCAGGCCGCTGGCGAGGTTTGCCCGGTATGGCCTGGCCAGCCGATGACAGCGCATTGGGGGTTTGAAGATCCGGTCAAAGCGACAGGCAGCGAGGAAACCATCCGACGTGAATTTCAAAAGGCTATGTATCAAATTTCAAATCGCATTGGAATTTTCCTCAGCCTACCTATGGACAAGCTCGATCGTCTCGCATTACAAAAACAAGTGAGAGATATCGGCTTTACCCAGCCATCGGCTGAGAAGCCTCCATTTTTGGAAGAATGAATAGCATGGATGCATCTACTGCCGTCAAAGCACTCGCGGCGCTGGCTCAGGAGTCTCGCCTGGCAATTTTCCGTACACTTGTACAAGTGGGGCCGGCAGGCCTGCCGGCGGGTCAGCTCGCCGAGCAACTGGGGATTGCGCCTTCCTCACTGAGCTTTCATACCAAAGAACTGGTTCATGCTGGCTTGGTCAGCTCGCGTCATGTAGGGCGGTTCGTTATTTATTCAGCGCATATCGATGGCATGAACCACTTGTTATCTTATCTGACAGAAAACTGCTGCGGTGGCAATCCTTGTACGCCGATCAGCCAGACCATTTGCACACCTCAACAGGCCTGACGGTATCGACCGATGAATGTGTTTGAGCGCTATCTCAGTCTGTGGGTCTTCCTGTGCATCATCGCAGGTGTGATGCTCGGTCAGTTCATGCCGGGCGTATTTCAATTCATCGGTCATCTGGAAGTGGCACAGGTCAATCTTCCGGTGGGCTTGCTGATTTGGGTGATGATCATTCCGATGCTGCTGAAAGTGGATTTCAGCGCATTGCATCAAGTGCGTCAGCATATACGCGGTATCGGCGTGACCTTGTTCATCAACTGGTTGGTGAAGCCGTTCTCGATGGCGCTGCTGGGCTGGCTATTCATTCGTCATTGGTTCGCACCGCTGCTGCCGGCTGATCAGATTGACAGCTACATCGCCGGTCTCATTCTTCTGGCCGCTGCACCTTGTACCGCGATGGTATTTGTCTGGAGCCGCCTGACGAATGGCGATCCGCTGTTCACGCTGTCGCAAGTCGCACTGAACGACACCATCATGGTGTTTGCCTTTGCGCCATTGGTCGGCTTACTACTGGGACTATCTGCCATCGTCGTGCCCTGGGATACGCTGGTTACATCGGTCGTGCTGTACATCGTGATACCCGTCATCCTCGCGCAGTTATGGCGACGTTACTTGTTGCGAAGCGGCCAAGAGGCTTTCGAGACAGCGGTTGAAAAAATCGGGCCGTGGTCGATTGCCGCTCTGCTCTTGACGCTGGTATTGCTGTTTGCATTTCAGGGTCAGGCCATCATTCG
>Ga0315905_10001060_pt1 | contig 29931 bp, 21 predicted proteins | sample LakEriMetagenome_5_FD_203522 | JGI IMG/M metagenome (GOLD analysis project Ga0315905, IMG submission 203522) | Freshwater fungal communities from buoy surface, Lake Erie, Ohio, United States - Buoy 4 MA121 | ecosystem: Environmental > Aquatic > Freshwater > Lake | place: USA: Lake Erie, Ohio...
GATGAAAGTCTGGCGTCGGGTGCGCAGTTACGCAAAAGACAACATCACCAGCATCATTCACGGCAAAGCAGTTCACGAAGAGACCCGGGCCACGGCATCGCGTGCCCTCGGCGAAAACGGTTGCGGGCATTATCTGATAATCCTGACTCTAGCAGATACTGATTTTGTCTGCAGTTACATTGCAGGAAAAGGCTTGCGTGAGGAATTCCTGAAGCGATTCGATGGCGCGATGTCGCCGGGATTTGATCCCGATCTCCATCTGGATCGCGTGGGCATTGCCAATCAGACAACGATGTTGAAAAGCGAAACCGAGGAGATCCAGAACCGGATCAAGTCCTCGATTCTGTCGCGAGATGGAGATACCGGACGATTTCAAATGTTTGACACTATATGTGGTGCGACCCAAGAGCGCCAGGACGCTCTTTTTGACATGCTGCGCAAACCACCGGACCTTCTTTTCGTAGTGGGTGGCTACAACAGTTCCAATACCGCCCATTTGGTGGAGATTGGTGAGCAATCATTGCCGACTTTTTTCATCCGCAATGCCGAGTGTCTGGCATCGTTGGAGAAGATCATCCATTACGATCTGCATGCGAAACAGGAGATCGCCAGCTTCTATCCGGAAATTTTTTCTGGGGAAAAGAGCGCCGTGATCGGCATTACCGCCGGCGCTTCCTGCCCTAACAATTTGATCGAAGACACCATTGTTAAAGTCTTTTTGATGCGGGGAATTTCGAGAGAGCAAATTCACACCTCGCTTTTTCCCGCAGTTTGATAAAGCAGAATCGCCGAGCTTCCATATTGTCGACGGTCAACCAGTTTCCAGTCAGGATGTTCCGGCGCAGGGGTTTTTGACGATACCTCGGCATACAATATTCCGCCATCCTCGAGACGTGGCAGCAACAAGCCGGAGTCGAGAATTTTTCCAACCCATTCGGTGTCGAGCGGATGTTTCACATAGGGTGGGTCGGCGAAAATCAAATGATAGCGGAACAGATCTTTTTTCAAGAAAGACAATACCTCGGAGTTGACCACGCGGCCATTTGGCAGTCGTGTGGTGCTGAGGTTCTCCCGGATGGTTTTGACTGCGTGTTTGCTTTCGTCCACAAAAGTGCAGGATCCGGCCCCCCGACTCAGGGCCTCCAGTCCCAGCGCTCCCGAGCCAGCGAAGAAGTCGGCGACACACGCGTCGATGACCAAATCACCGAGGATCGAAAACATTCCCTGGCGGACGAAGTCGGTTGTGGGTCTGGCCACAGCGTGGGGCACTTTGATCGTCATTCGGCCTGCTTTTCCCGCAATGATTCTCATGGTCCCGTGAGTGGGGTTTGTTGTTGGAAACGGGCGAAAATTTCCCGCAATTCCAGCGCGGTCTTGCTAGAATCAAAAGAGATTATTTGTTCTTCAATGTCCCCCCCCATTAAGATATCAACAACTCGACAGTCTTCGTTTATAAAATTTTCCATGGTAGATTTTTCTTCGGGCATCATCGCTACTATCCGTTTCTCCACTCCGCCGAAAGCGCTTCGCGAAGCAGTCATGCGCACGATCCCGGTAAGCCGACCATAAGCCAGAGCCATCCCGTTGCCGAGCGATGCCATTTCGCCGCCCAGCGCCCTGACTTCTTCGGTTAATTGAAGTAAACCGCGCGACAGGACGTTGCCTGCTATTATGCGCGGGCTCCACTGATTCTGTCGATTCATGCATGCGACAGTCAAAAATCGATTATTTTTTCTTAGGTTTTGCTGGTGCCGGGGCGGTTTTTTTAGGAATCGCCGCAGGGGTGGCTGTTGGCGGAGTGACGGGAGCTTTGGGAGCGCTCAGCGTAACCCTGACAACAATGCTTTTGTCCAGCAACCGCGTCCCAGTCGAGGTAATCTCCTGTGCGCGATAGACGAGCAGCGCGTATTTGCCGTCGTCGGTTTTTCCCACCGCAAAATTTTCCTTCACTTTGCTCAGTGTGGTTTCTTCTTCATATCTCCATTCCTGTCCTTTCCAGCTTCCGAGGATACTCATGGGGTCGGCTTCGATGTCATCCAGTCGCTTAAGGATGCCGTTTGACGACTTCCAGTTGTCTTCCTTCACCGAAAACCGCATGGTGGAAAGCGGTGCCGCCGCGCCAGTGCCGATGATGTTCCATCGATCGTTGGATGAGGGACGCAGCAGCAGTCCGACCTCTTGGGCGACTTTGTATTCTCGTTTATTCCAGAGTTCGATATAAGCGGCGTATTCTTCCTTGGTGAGTCCGAGGTTTTCGTGAAATGGCAGTGGCACGCCCGGTTTAGATGCCTTGGAGTATTCCGCGAACCATTTGGAATTTTTTGAGGCGCTTTGTTCGACCTTGCTGATATATTTTTCGATGTCCGGTGGTGGCACCACGATCACAATTTCGGCTTTTGTGGGTTCGTTGGGTTTTAGAATCCCTTTGAACATAGGCGGGGATTCCTGCGCGCGGGCATGCCCGCAAAACATAAAGGCCAGCAGGGAGCAGCGAGCTATTTTTCTGATCATCATAACACTTGTCACAGCGGACGGGCTCAGTGTGGAACAGGATTCCACGCAACTCAAGACACAATTCACGCGAAAGGTCACTCGCGCACGGAGGGAGAAAATCCTGGCTATGATTCACGAAATCTATCGAAAGTCCGGCGGATTTTTTCACTATTGCATTGCAAATTTTTGGGCGTGCTTTTTAATGAACGCACAATGAAAAAATCATATTATATCACAGTCTGCTCCGCTGGTGTCATGGCAGGAATTGTTTTTGCTGATGGGTTTGGGGTGAAATCAGGCAACCCGAAACTGCCCGACTCTCCCTATGAAGTGCATGACGGCACTCGGCCGCAGCCGCGGGTGGTGGAAAATGCCGGAGCGGTAGTTGTTAAACCGCCCGCCGATGCGAAAATATTGTTCAACGGTACGAATCTTGATGCTTGGACCTCCGGCGGTGGCGCGGCAGCCTGGCAGATGGTGGATGGTGCCATGGTTGCCGCAAAAACGGATATTTCGACAAAAGAATCATTCGGCGCAATTCAATTGCACGCTGAATGGCGGTTGCCAGCCGGGCGTAAGGTGCACGACCAAGGCGGTGGTAACAGCGGGATTTTTTTGATGGGCCTTTATGAAGTGCAAATCCTCCAAAGCAACAACAACAAAACCTATCCGGATGGTCAGGCAGCGTCCTTGTATGGGCAGTATCCGCCGCTGGTGAATGCGACGACCAAACAGGGCGACTGGCAGAGTTACGATATCATTTTCACTCCGCCTGTTTATGAAGGTGAAACCGTCAAGGAGCCGGCTCGGGTGACAATTCTTCACAACGGCGTTGTGGTGCAAAACAGCAAGGCATACCTCGGCCCCACTCAGCATAAAACCTTGGCAAGTTATCCAAAAACACATCCGGCGGCGGCACCGATTCGTCTCCAGTTTCACGGAGATCCGATTGAATATCGCAATTTCTGGGTTCGCCCCCTCGGTACATACGATCAAGCGACTCCCTGAAACTCTCCCAATACCCGATCCCCCGCAATTCCCCGCATCTTATGAAACATGAGTCCATCTTCCTGTCTGTTCCGCTTGCTCTGGCTCTCAGTATTTCCTGCTGTCAGAAAAAATCTGCTATCGCCCCGGTCAACAATTCTGACCCGACCGTCAAGGCAGTCGAACCGGCAAGCCCTGATCAGCCTGCGCCTGCTCTTATCGTTGCGAATCCGACAGCCCGTGCGGCGAAACTCGGCTTCGCTCAGATTCTGAGCAAGGACACCGAGGCTCTCGTGCTGGTGCAGAATGGTGCCGAAGTTGCCAAGCTCTTCAAGGGTTCGAAGCTCTGGTCGTTCATCAAGGAACAGAACCCCGCACTCGGCGAGACGGGAAACAAGGAAGAAGCGACCGGTGGGGCCGATGAAGTTCAAACGCCGACGGTCATGGACTTCCTAGGTCAGGAGTTTTTCATCGCCACCGGCAAGTCCAGCAGTGTACAGGCGGGCAATTTCATGACCTTCTCTAACCGGATCAATTACTTCCAGTTGCGCAGTACCTTGAAGATGATGATCGCCTCCATCACCAGCGAGCCCGGCATCGAGGAGATGGAGCCACCCAATCCGCTTGCCACCATGGCCGAATTCGTCAAGGATCCGGAAAGCGGCGTCAAGCTGTTAGAGAAAATAGACATGCCGCCGTTGTTCGTTGGTTTCAAAACCACTCCAGAAAACAAAGAAAAACTCGGCAAGGCGCTCAGCGGGATGGTGGCGAACCTCGCCTTGGCGGGATCCTCAGTCGAAGAAATTAGCTTCGAAGTCGATGGCAGGACTTTTGGGGGCAATCAACTTTCCGGTAAAAAACTCGCGGAGGATTTGCAGGCGGATGAATCGGCTATTGAAGAAATGGACAAGCAATTCGGTGCCGAAACAAGAAAAAATCTGTTCAAGGTTCTTGCTAAAAAAAATCTCATTGCCGTTAGCGGTTTGGTCAATGACTACGCCGTGTTATTCATCGGCACGAACAAGGAGGATTTGAAATTCGCTGCAAGCCCTGCCGAGTCCATGGCGGGGTCAGCCGCGCTTGCATTCGTCGACCCCTACTTGGAAAAAAATCCGGTGGCGGTAATGTATAGTGAAAAAGGAGTGCTTCAGTCATTTGCCACTGGCAGCGGAATCAGCAATCTCGCCCACGCCGTCCGCGATGCCATTTCCGGAAATGGAAAGGTCGACACCCGGGAGATTGAAGCTCTACTCGATGTCGTCGCCGAGCGTGAAAAAGAGCTGCTGGGCACGAACAAGTTCAGCAATTTTGGCGTGGTGGCGTTGCTTGAAGACGGATTCAAGTTGGAAACCTTCGGCGGTGGCAATCTTCCCAATCTCATGGCTGAGACATCCAACAAACTCGGTGCGTTGGGCGAGGCCCCGGACGTGGCGATGTTCGCCAACTGGACATCCAACGAGGCATACGGCTTGAAAATGAAATCCTACTTGGAGGCAATTGTCGAAACCTCCTATTCGATCGCCAAGAATGTTAGCACTTGGGATGTGAAGGAGCAGGAGTCGTTCAAACAGTTCAAGGGCGGCTTCACCATGTTTGAAGAGAATTTCAGTAAGGATGCTGCGCAGCTGTGGGACACGCTCAGCGACGATGTTTGCGACGGCCTCGGGAATGAAACTGCTCTGGTTGTCGATCTCAATGGTGAAATGCCGGCCATCCCCAATGTCCCGCAGGAACTCGTCAAGGAAGGCAAGTTTCCCAGAATTTCCTGGGTGAAGCCTGTCGTGGACCGCGCCAAACTCGCGGGCGCGTGGGAAAAGTTGAACAGCTCGGGCGAAAACATCATGAAACAAATCAGCAAAATGATGGAGAAGGAGCAGGCTATGCCCAAGCCGATGAAATCCGAGAAAAACGATCTCACAACCTGGTTTTTCTCGCTGCCGCTGATGACCGAGGACTTCTCGCCCTCGATCACCCTCAACGACAAATGGTTCATCGCCTCTACTTCGAAACTCCATGCGGTTTCCTTGGCCGGGCTGGCTGATAAATCCCAAACGGGAAAAACTGGTGCCTATCTTTCCATGGATTTCGACTCGCTGCGCAAATGCGCCAATCACTGGCTCGATTCAGTCGCCAAAAACAAGGATGTCATTTTCAAGGATAATACTGCGGCTGCGGATGACTTTACTGCCAATCAAGTGATGTTCAAAAGTGGCATTGAGGCGTTCAGCGATCTCGATCAATTGACCATCCACACCCGCCGGGAGAGAGGCACGGAACGAAGTTCACTGCATCTCAAAACGCAATAATTCCACTGTCTTCGTGCGAGGTTGGCGCGCAGGTTCCAGTAATTTGTTAGAGCAGCGGTGCGGACTCGTGGTCGAGATGGAAACTCGTGTGATCGTGGTTCTGCAGATAGCTGGCGCTGACTTGGTCTGAGACTGGTCCCCGTAGTGCTTTTCTGACGATGGCCGCCTTGGCGGCGCCAAAGGCAAGCAGCGCGACGCGTTTGGCTTCCATTATCGTGCCGCAGCCCATGGTGATCGCATGAGTGGGAACATGGTCCAGATCACCGAACGCGGGTGCGGCATCCTCGCGGGTGAGCCCATCGAGAAGAACTCGTCGCGTTCTGCAATTCGGAGGCGACCCCGGTTCATTGAAGCCGATATGACCCGTGCGGCCGATGCCTAGGATTTGGTAGTCGATGCCACCATGGACGGCAATCAATTCCTCATAGTGTTTGCAATATTCCGCCAGCTCCAGGCTGGGAACCCGCGTGCCCGGTATGTGGATGTTGGCAGCAGGGATGTCGATGTGGTCGAATAAATGACGGTGCATGAAATTCCAATACGACTCCGGATGGCTAACGTCGATTCCCTGGTACTCATCTAAGTTGAAGGTGCATACCTGACGAAAGGAAAGTCCTTCCTGATGATGAAGACGCACCATCTCCTCATACACGCCAATTGGTGTCGCACCGGTGGCCAGGCCAAGGACGGCATGGGGTTTCGCACGTATCAATTCAGCGATTTCGCGGGCCACTTTTTTGTTAGCCGTTTCCCGGGTCGGATGGATGTGCAGCGTTATGCTCATTTGTTCGGATGTCGTTCATCCTCCCCAATTGCTCTGAACAATCAAGTAGGATTTTTATTCGTGCCAATCATGGCAGCTGAAATGTGATTCAACACATGGAACTTTTCCACAGCATGACCTCTCCGGCAAGCCCTGATTTTTCCAACTGCTCGGCGATGTCGGCGTCTTCTAGTTCCAGACAGGCCGGGTCTCCCGGCAAATGCGGGCGCGATCGGCATACGAGAGCCCATAGCGCCCATGCGCGGGCGGAACGAATTTCGCGCCGCGGACCGCGGATGCGGCAGGCCTGATGTTGGAAGCTCAGTCGGGGGTTGCCAGGAAAGTCATCACTGTGGTGCTGCTCGATAATCCAGCGGAACGCGGCATAGGGCAGCGGCCAGGTATGCAAGTTCGGTTCGTCGCCACTCAGGTCGGCATACAGAGCTCTTGTGAGCGCCAATAGCGCCCTGCCAGCATGGCCTGTGCGCCAGAGATGCTGTGCGTAACAAAGAGCGGAGAAATAAAAGTCACCATCGCGACGATGTTCGTGGCGCCGCAGTTCACGATAGTCGAGCGCGATCTGCAGATCGGGCAGATGAGGACATGCGGCATAAACCTGCGGTGCTTTCACGTCGTCGATTTTGCCTACTCCGCGCTTGCTAGCAAGGGGATCCTATGCCATCGTTTAAACGTGGCAGCAATGAAGATACAAGGCGTTGCGCCATTTTTTCCGCGCTTCTTGCTGGGAGCTACGTTAATTTTTTGGGGCTTCACGGCGGATCTTCCCATCATCGGGCTTATATTGGCTGTCGTGGTCGAAGGGCGGAATTGGCTGACCATCCGCTGGAACTTCGGCGACAAGGCCTACGTGAGGGCCTGGAGCATGTCGGTGCTGGCGATGCTGGCAACTGCATTGCTGTTGTGGATGGATGGTCTACAGCCGGAGACGGTGAGAAAATTCACTTCCTGGATGCCCTTGTTTCTTGTCAGCGTCCAGTTCACCCAGTCGTATGGCATGGAAGGGAAACTTCCCCTTCATACATTTTCCTATTTTTCGCGAAAAAAATTCTTGCGCGATCAAAAGATGGGTCTTGCCAATCTTCCGCAGACAATTCCCTTCACTCCGGTGTATTTCGTGCTCTGCTTGTTATTTTCAGCGACGGGAGTGAACTCCTATGCCTCGTGGTTTTTTCCCGGTCTGTTGCTGCTCTCGGTTTGGTGTCTGTGGGGATTGTGCCGTAATCACGAGAGACGCAAGGCGGTGCTGGGCATTTCGCTGGCGCTAATGATGGCACTAGCAGTCTGCACTCAGTGGTGCTTGCGCAACAGCGTTGAGTTTTTTATGGGGCAAAGGATGGAGGAATATGGAGCCGCAGAAGATGGAGTCCGCTGGCAGCGAAGCAGTAGTCGAATCGGTCAGGTCGGCCAAATCAAACAATCCTCGCAAATCTTCTGGAGGCTGAAAACCATGCAGGGCCCAGTCCCAGCGCTTGTGCGCATCGCCTGCTATAATAGATATTTTTCCAGTGGGCACTGGCGATACGATCCGCCGCTCGACACCGCGCAGGAACAGGATTTCAATGGCCTGTATGTGATCGGTCTGGCCGATCGCACGATGAAGCCAACAGTCAACGAGTTCCTCTATCGCTCGGTCGGTGAGGTTCCCGCCGGACAGGAAGCGCGCGATGACCTGCCGCGCTATTCCATGCGCGGCGGGGTGAAGGCTGCTTCGCTGCTGCCGCTGCCGGGGGCGCTTCATACCATGCATCTCTCTGCGCAAGATTTGGAAAAAAACAGCGTTGGTAGTATCCGCATCACTCCTCGTCATGCGGTGCTGGATGCCACGGTTCGCTGGGATGGTGAATTCGACAGTGACGGCCCGGTGTTTGCGGATGAGGGTGGTGATATGTCGGTTGATCTCGCCGTTCCGGTTCAGGAACGCGAGGTGTTGCGTGAGATCGTTGCATCACTATCGCTGAGCACATTGAATTTTGAAGAGAAAATCGCCGCGTTGCGCAGGTATTTTTCACGGAACTTCAGTTATTCCACCTATCTTACAATTAACTCAAAATTGAACAGCAAATGGAATGCTGAACGAAACAACGGAAAATCGCGCGCTATTACCGGTCGCGATAGCGCGCTGGCACAGTTTCTGTTGGAGGAAAAAGCCGGCCACTGTGAATACTTTGCCACGGCTACGACATTGCTGTTGCGAAGCGCCGGATTGAAGGCCCGTTACTGTGTAGGATTTGCCGTGCAGGAAAAAAATACCAAGAATGACGAGTTTGTCATTCGGGGAACTCACGGTCATGCCTGGTGCCGAGCATGGAACGACAGCTCTCAGCGCTGGGTTGACGTCGATCTGACACCGCCGACAGGATTCAGGGTGGATCAACCGGTAATAGGATGGCAACGGAGCGCGGCGGATTTTTTGCAGCTTTTGCGGGAGGACTTCACTGTCTGGCGAACACAGCCGAAAAATCAGCGGACCGTGATGCTCTCTCTCTCTATTTTAGGTCTAGCATTGCTGGTATGGATCGGTCGCTCGCTTTGGAAAACCCATAGTCGGGTGACCCGAACCATGCATCGGCATGCACCACCCCGACTTGAAACTCCTTTGTCAAAATTGGATCGATGGCTGGTAAAAAAAATCGGTTTGCGACCACCGGGCATGCCGTATGGTCATTGGGTGGGGCGTTTGCATGTTTCTGTGGATTCGCAGCTGCTTGCCGAAGCTGTTGCGATTCACAACCGCCTTCGTTATGACCCCACGCCTGCGGAACCCTTATTGCTCGAGCGTCTCCAGTTGCTTTGCCGCAACCTCAAAACATTGCTGCGCTAAATGTAGAGATGTTTCCGGCTTGGCGGCTCTGTCGATCTAGTATAAGCAGGGCGCGTGAACGATGGTGCATTGGGGATTTTTGATTCGGGAGTCGGTGGGTTGACCGTAGTGCGCGCGGTGCAGGAACTGCTACCATCAGAAAATATTGTCTATCTTGGCGACACCGCACGCGTGCCCTATGGCTCGAAGTCTCCGGAAACGATCCGGCGTTTTGCCGATGAAGATGCCCGCTATCTGATCAGCAGGGGCGTCAAGGCGATTGTAGTGGCCTGCAATACCGCGACGGCGCATGCACTACCTTCTTTGCAGCAGCAATACCGCGTCCCGGTGATTGGTGTGATCGAAGCCGGCGTGGAAGCAGTGTTGGAGGATCGCGCTGCCATGCGCATCGGCATCATCGCCACGCGGGGAACAATTACCTCTCACGCCTATCAGCACGCGCTGGCTCTGCGCCGCACAGGGATGATGATTGTCGAGCAATCGACCCCTTTGCTGGTTCCGTTGATCGAGGAAAACTGGATCGACCACCCGGCCACGAGAATGATCCTGCAAAGTTACCTACAGCCGATGTTGGACAAGGGCATCGACACTCTGTTGCTGGCCTGCACTCATTACCCTTTGCTGGTGCCGCTGTTGAAACAATTGGTCGGCGCTGATGTGCGGATTGTTGATTCAGCGAGTACCTGCGCGCTGCACTTGCGCAACCAGCTCGAACGCCTCGATATGCTGGCGTCCCAGGATCGGCAGGGAATCTTGCAGATCGGTCTGACCGACCTCTCGGACCAGTTCGAAGTGCTGGCCAGACAGTTTCTCCATAAATCACCCCCGCGGATTGAAAGAGTGGAGCTGTAGTCGAAGGGATCAGCGGCGGCGGCGCATCAGAGCCAGGGAACCAAATATGCCAAGTAAGAAGGCTGGAGCTTGGCTCGGCTACGTAGGAAATCACGCCTGTGGTTGCGATCGCTACCGTATTTCCAGCAGTATTGTCTAGGACCATCGTGCCGCCGCAGGTGGCCAGCGCCACGCTGCCGAGGACTATGATTGTGCCTATGAGTCCGGTCAATTTGCCACTGAATGTCTACGTCGCTCCGTTTGCACCGCGAAGATTTTGTCAGCCGTTGGTCATGATTACTCCGTCACTGCACTAAAGGCAATGAGTGCCAGAAAAGGGGAAATGCCAAATAGCTTCATGGTTGTCGGGGGGGAGTAGAGAAGCTGTGTGCTGGCAGATTGAGAGGTGGTAGCTTTTTTAAAACACACGGTAGTGACGTTTGTGATGACGCAATCGTCAGATATTCTTATCCTAGAAGGGAAAATGGGAAGAATTGCAATGCCGTTTATTACCACGGATTTCACCGATTGAAGAGGATTTCACAGATAAAATGGGCCTGATCTATCAAATCTCAGGCTCACCCAACTAGTGTATGCAATGATATTCATAACTCATTCATTATCCGTGCAATCCGTGCAATCCGTGCAATCCGTGCAATCCGTGCAATCCGTGCAATCCGTGCAATCCGTGGTTCCTATTTTCCTATCCAGGCTTATGCATTAACCAGCATACTCATGATCAAGTATACCCCACGCCAAAGCCGGTCGTTTTGCGCCGGATGACGAGGTTTCAAAACGCGCGCAACGGCGCTGTGACAATATTGCCACTTCAATTTTTGAACATTGCATTGGCCTTGTCGCCACCGCTGAGGATGTAGGCGAGAAGGTCGAGGATTTCCTCTTTTTTGAGCATGCTCAGCAGCATCGGCGGCATGGGTGAGACTTTGCTGGGTTCGATGCTCTTGATTTGCTTACGATTGATTTCAACCTGTTGGTTCGGATCGGCAAGATCGGTATTGAGCATTACGTTTTCGCCGTTGAGGTTGCAGACCACGCCGGCGATTGTTTCACCATTCACCTTGGTGACGATCACCGGTGCGAACTGCTCGTTGATTTCCTTGCTTGGATTGATGATTTGGTCAAGAAGGTCGTGTGCGCTATAGCGTCCTCCTGCTCCGGTCAGGTCGGGACCGGTCATGCCACCTTCATTGCCGAAGCGATGGCAAGCGAAGCAGGCCGCCGCGCCGAAAAGTTTGCGACCGCTGTCGAAATCGCGCGCCTTCAATCCGGTCTTTGCGGCATCGCTGAGCTCCTCCAATGTCCATTGCGTGGGAGTGCGGCCGGAGAACATCGCGCCGAAGTTTTCGATAGTCGATTTCTGCTCCGGTTTCTTTGCGATAAGATCGGCAAGTTCTGCTTTTTCCACATCGGTGAAAGTTGCCAGTGCATCGTTGCGGATGAATTCGATAAATTTTGAGAAGCTTGCGCCACCGCGGTAGTTTGCAGCCTTGATGAACCATTCGAGGTAGGCGGTCCGCAGTTCCTTGGTCCAGCCGGTTTTCAACATGCGCAGACTGCGCGCGTATTCAATCTGCGGTTCTTGGCTCGGGGTACTGTTGATCAGAGTCATCGCTTTCGCGGCAACGGTGGGGCATTGCAGATACACCAGGGTCTCGCAGAGCAGCCAGTTTTGTTCAAACGAGGCGGCGGGGAAAAGTGGATCTAGCTTTTTGATTAACTGGTTTACCGTTGCCTCATCGGGTCGGTCAAAGCGGTTCAGGGTGATCTCAAGGGCTCGCAGGGCGGTGAGTTGCGACGGCAGCGGCAATCCCGCGAGATCGAGTTTCAAAAAGGCATTGATCATCTGGCCGCGGAGTGCGCTGTCAGGCGTCTTGGTGGTAGAAATGCGGTGCGTAGGACAAACGCCCGCAGCACGGGCTAGTGCAAGCAGTGCTTCCACCTGTTTCGTTGGATTAGTTTCGGCCAATGCCTTGTCACTCCATGAAGCCACAGGCTGATGTTCGATTGCGGTGCGGGCTGCCCAGCGAATGAAGCGGTCCGGATTGTCGAGATGTGGCCATGCCGCAGCAATGGCCTGAGGATTTTCCACACCGTGAAAGGCCTCGAGCTGACGGCGTAAATCCATTTTGACGGGTGGCGTTGGTTTTCTTTCGACAGCTTCAGTGCTTTCGTTGCCCGTGTAGGTGACTCGGTACAATCCCGACTGCACACGCCGACCACCGATTGAGAAATACATGGCGCCGTCGCGGGGAAGAATGATTGCATCGCTGACTGGGAGTGGTGATCCGCTGAGGAATTCTTCCTTAGTTGCTGTATAGCTCGATCCGCTGTCGTTGGGTGTAAGGTGAATAGCGTAAATTTTCCCCCAACTCCAATCGAGGGCGAAGAGCGCTTTCTGGTATTTCGCGGGAAATTTCGCACCATAGCCGAATGCTACTCCGGTTGGCGATCCCGGACCCACATTGATTACTGGTGGCAACGAATCTGGGTAGAACTCGGGGCGTTTTCCCGCGCCGTTCCTCCAGCCGAATTCCGCGCCGCTCACGACGTGGCAGATCCGGGTGGGACGATACCAGGAGGTATTGAAATCATATTCCATGTCAGCATCGAAGGTGAATAAATCACCGTTTGGATTGATGGCCGCGTCGAAAATATTGCGAAACCCGGAAGCGAAGCGTTCAAACTTTTTTCCATCGGGAGAAACGCGGTAAATTGTACCGCCCGGGGCCATTACATCGCGCATGAAGCCTCGGCCATCGGGCATACGGGGCAAAAGGTGGTCTTCGCCGAAAATCGAAGGTACTGGTGAACTGCGCAGAACTTCTGTGGGCTTGGCTCCATTGCCCGTGACCAGATACAGTCCTTTGCCATCTTCAGTTGGCAAAACGGCATGAACCCCGTGGTCCCCCCGGGTGGCTATGTCGCGCAGCAATTCTACCTTGTCGGGCATGTCATCTGCATTGCTATCACTGATCCGATAGAGACCCCCAGCGATTTTTTTTTCGTAGTCATTAACCCCGACGTAGAGTGCGCCGAAGGCGAAGACCATACCATTGACCGCGCGGATTTCGGCGGGGATTTTTTCCACTTTGCTCGCATCGAGGCTTTTCCCTGGTGCTGGAGGGGTGAAGCGGAAAAGTCCGCCGTATTGATCACTCGCATAGATGCGGCCTTTGTCGTCGCTGCAAAGATTGATCCACGAACCCTGCTCGCCACCGGGAACTGAGTAGAGTAACTCGACCTGAAAACCCTTCGCGACCCGGATATTTTCCAAAGGAGTAGCATTGATTGCTTTGGGCGCGGAGTTTTGCGCTTTAAGGCCTATGACGGTAAGCGCTGTTAGAAGGATTATGGTTAGCGGAACTGATTTCATGAATAGAATAAGCAATTGTATCTCTGAGCAAGATGGTGAGGTCCAAATATTACACGAAAATGGATCGGGCGTAGTAGAAAAATCTATATTTTTGCAGAAATCTGCATATTGCCTAAAAACTAAAAAAACGGACGGATGTAAATCCGTCCGTTTGTCTGTGTCGCCTTTGACAAGCTGTTACTGCGTAGGAGGCGGTGGTAGAACGCCTGGCCCATCGATGGATAATCCGGCTCCTGGCAATACCGCTGGAGCAGGGTTTGTTGTATCCTTGAGAATCCGACCCGTCGCATCGATGATTTGAGCGGTGACAAAGATGATCAGGTTGCTCTTGATGCGGTTTTCCGCCTTGGTTTGGAACAGGCGACCAATGATCGGGATGTCTCCCAGAATTGGCACCTTGTCTTCCACGTTCTGCACATCTTCGCGCATCAAGCCGCCGACAGCCACGGTGTGGCCATCATAAATCGACAGCGCGGTCGAGACTCGGCGAACCGAAAACACCGGCATTTCAATGCGGTTTTCTGTCACCGTTACTGTGGTCGGATTGCCCAAGGCATCCGATGAAGGCGACTGAATTGGGCTGCCGTAGTTGATGAATCCTTCAAACTCGACAATCTCCGGGGCGAAGCGCAGATCAATCACGGTGCCATTGGTGCCGAGGGTTGGCTCGATCTCCAGGGTAACACCGGTGTTGCGCGGTTCGAAGGCCGTCGGTGTGGCAGGGGTCACAGGGAATGAACCGCCGCCGCCGCCGCCGCCAAAAACACCGCCGCCTTGGTTACCGCCGCCAACGTTTTGGGGCAGTTCGGGGGGCTCGTATTCAGTGGGGTAGATGAATTCGCGGATGATCTCAATCGTGGCTTTCTGGCCCGACTTGGCGAGAACGCTGGGAGCCGTCATGATGTCGGCTCCCTTTTTCTGGGAAAGTCCACGCATAATCATCTGCAGCTGTCCGTCCGTGAACAAGCCGGTCAGACTAAGGATACCCGGAGCCACTGCGGTGTTTTGAGCAGTGCGGTTCGGGTTGTTTAGGATCGAGTCAATGCTGTCACGAGTGATTGCCTGAGAACCGGAGCGTGTGCCGCCGGTGATAGTGTTTGAAACATTCTGTCCCGGTGCAAGTGGCACGCCTGGGATGGTGGTGTTGTTGACCGTGCCGAGGAAGTCCTGATTGGTGCGGGGTGAGCCACTGCCAATCGTGCCACCACCGGCGAAGAGGTCGCCACCGATACCGAAAGGTGTAATGATCCAGTCGAAGCCGAGTTCCTCGTTGTTCTCCTGGCTGATCTCGACGAACTTGGTCATGATCTTGATCTGCTTTGGACTACTATCAACTCCAGCTTTGACGATTTGCTCGATCAAATCTAAGTTCGATGGCGTGTTGTTTACCACCAAGGTGCTGTTAGTAGCGATGAACTGAGCTGAGGCGCGATCGGGAAACGGAACGCCTTTTTTCTTGAGCAAATCCTGCGCGTTACCACGTTTTTTTAAACCAGGGCCACCGCCAGACTCGGCTTTGCTGGCAAAAGGATCGGATGTTTCTTCCTCCACTCCTCCGCCATCGCTAAGCTGATCGAGGAAGTCGGGAGCCACGACGAATGAGCGGGTGACGATGTCCTCGCGGTCATCGCTGGCAGGAACCAAGGTCACCGCGAAGTCATCGACTTTGTACTTGAGCCGAGTGCTGTCGCAGATATATTTGAGTGCTGTGGCGATTGGCACGTTGGTGAGGCGCAGTTCCTTAACGCGCAAGGCACCAGGATCGGCAACTACTGCCAGTGTAGGTGCGGCTGCTGCTTCGAGACCGCTGACAATATCAGCTGACGGCGATGCTGTTGCTGCTGCTGCTGCCTGGGGTTTGCGAATCACGAAGTTGAGACCTTTGTTGGACGGATCTGTGGTCGTATTGTCCAGTTCGCGCGAACGGGTGCGCAGGAAATCAATCGCTTCTTCGACTGAGGTATCTTCAAAGTCGATTACCGGAATCATAATCGTCCGCAGTTTTTCCATGATCAGTGCCGAACCAGAGGTCAGGGTTGGATCCTTGAAATCAGTGCTTGGGCCCGATGGGGCTTCCATCGGAATGGCAAGTTCCCATGCCTTGTCCACTTCCATAAGCAATTCTGCACGGGTATGGTCGTAGGCCGAACGATAGTAGTCGGACTTGGCGCTGGCCATGCGCTCCAACCAGCGGCGGGCCGCTTTGTTGAATGGATCGATCCGCAGCGCGCCTTCAAACTCGCGCTTCGCATCGTCATACTTGCCGAGATTGTAATGACCCTCGCCCATGTAGAGGGCGCGACGCACCTTGTCCACATTCTGAGTGTGCTCGTAGCTAAGAGCTGGATTGGTGCGGATCGGGTCGTCGAGGTTGTTGAGTTCGTTTTGTGCCAAACCGTTGTTTGGGTCCACATCGGCGGAGAGCACGAAATCTAGAAGACCGCGGGCTTCAGTGTATTTACCGACTTTGCGGTATTGTGTGGCAAGGGCGATCGAACCATCGACAAGATGCTGTTTAATTACTGCGCGGCGGTCATCAAGAACAGGAGCTACAGGCAGGGTAGAGAGCGCTTGTTTGTATTTGGCTACGGCTTTTTCAAAGTCGCGGGCGGCATACGCGGTGCGACCGTCCTGTAGGAACTGATCTGCTTCTGTAACTGCTTGTTGACGGCGAATGGCTTCCCGCTGGGCTAGTCCTGAGATTCCGTTAGAATCCTCGGCGGCGTGAACAGAAATCACGGGCATCAAGGCTGCTACGGCCATCAAGGCTGCTGCGGTGCGGCTAGTAGTGTGCGCTGGTTTTAATTGCATGTGTGTCGGGACTGTTATGGCTAGTTTATTGGAATTGGAAAGAGAAAATTGAATAAATGAGACTTTTTCAATTTTTCTTGATGTCGATGGTGGCGGATTTGCCGGCGCCATCTTTGTACTCAACTGTGATACTGTTTGCTGTGACTTTTTTGAGGAGGTATTTTTTCTCGGAGTTACTGAAAGGCAGGGCAAAGGGGGTATTCTCCGTCACCTTGAATTCCTTGCCCTGTTCGCCTGCTGCATTCAGAGCCAGCACCGCCGTACGGTCGTAGCGAACCGTGGCTGGGCGTTCTTTAGATTTCGGAGCGCGCGGAATTTCAAATTCTTCCTTTTTGTTCGTGCTAAGGTCCTCGATGGTGGCAAATTCAACGGTGCTCTTGAGTTTTGTGGCCTCGTTGGTGATTTCCTTGGCGACGACTGACTTCAGCTTGAAGCGGTCTTTGTACGGTCCCTCTTCAAAAATGTTGGCACCCGAGCCAATGTAGTCTTTGGTGCGGAACAGTTGCAGAGAGGAACCGCTCAGAAAGGCCTCCTTGTCATTCTGCGCCGCAGCTTCGAATGCAGCGGGGAGCTGGGCGATTTTGAATTGGTATTTTTCTGGGCCAAGGGCGCTGGAAAACCACAGGAAATAACCGATCGATTCCTGTTTGACGAATTGTAGTTTGTTGATCAGGCCGGGAAAGCTCTGCGCGTCATTGGGTAGCGTTTTGGCATCGAATTCCTCTAGGTTGGAGAATCCATCTTTGTCCTCATCGCGAGCGGGCGAATCTGCGAAACCAAGATTGACGTTGTTTTCTAGCCACCATGTATTGGGGATTGGCGGATGCACCGGCGGATCGAGGATCGGATCCACGGGTTTGGCGATTTCGTTGCCTTCGGGTTTTTTGGCGTAGAGGGCGACGCCGACAAAAGTGTCCACTGGGCGTTTTGTCTCGTCGACAAAACCTGACTCTAGCAAGGCGGGTTTTGCAATCGACTCCATGGTGATAGCCAGTTTGTCAGCACCTGCGACGGCCGTTTCGTTTTTGCCGCTTTTCTCTGGCTCGTTGACAAAATCCTGCGCAACGGCGGAGAGTTTGGTGAAGCCCACAAAGGTAAGACCTGCGGCAGCTAAAACGGCAATGAGCAGGACGATTTTTTCGTAACTTTTTTTCATAATGAAATGATAGAGGACTGAAGATCGAGCGGATTAGTTGGGCTTCTGGATTTTCTTCCTGGGCGCATCTGCTTTCACTTCGTTAGCGAAAAGCAGGATGTCGATGCGCAGAAATACTTCGATGTTTTCGCTGCCGAGCACTTGTTCCAAAATTTTTCCACTATCGTTGCTGTTGCTGACTGGGGCAGTTGCTGGGGCGGCAGCAGGTGATGGTTTGGCAGGCTCTTCGCCGGGAAGTACGAATGCGGTGTCGAAAATACCACCGGCGGGCGCGGTATTAGCGCCTGTAGCGGGACTTGCTTTGCCAAACTGAACATCCGACGCTTTCGGAGCGCTTTGTTTTTCATTGAGAACCCGAATACTGCGCACCATATAAAAATACTTTTTGGAGGTTTGCAGGCTGTTGATGAATTCGCGCAGCGATTTTTCCGATCCGCTAAAGGCAACTTCGACAGGCAGGGGGCGATAGGGCACGCCGGGCTTGACGACATAGGCTTTGGCTGATTCCTCGGCAAGTGGCTCGCGGTGGAAATTGAGTAGACGGTGGGGTTTCGCGGCAGCGAGCGAGGCGTGCAGTTCGCTGATGGCACCAAGTTGATAGGCAAGTAGTCCGGTCGCGTCGCCCTTGGCCTGGGTGTCGGTATAGGATTCAAATCCTAGGTAAAAGGTCTTGGGGATACCGGCGTCCTCGCCCTCGGTTTTCAGGCCGATTTCTTCATACGCTTTCTTGGTTTCGCCTGCCACCTTGACAAGTGTGTCGGTGAAAGTCTGCGGATCCGTGTTGGCCAAAACCTCTGGACGAAATGCGTTAAGTTTCCCGGCTAGTTCGGTGGCGGATTTCTTATACTCCGTCAGCGCTTTGTCTTTACCTGTGAGATTTTCCGCGGTGGGTTCTGGTGAGATTTTCGCCATTCGGGAGATGTCCGCCGAAATCGTGGCAAATTTGTCCTTGGCTTCATCGTAGTGCGATGCTCCTTTGCTTGCCCAGAAGAAGAGGCCGGCGATGCAGGCGATGCTGGTGACGGCGAGCATGCCGACGAAACTTTTTTCCTTGGAGGTCATGGTAAGTGAAATGAGTAGGATGGGAAAAAGGGAATGAGAAATTTATTTTGCCGCTACAGGGCGGGACAGCGGAATTATGATTTCAAAAGGCCAGGCGTAATTCTCTTTGTTCTCGTCCGTGGTAGCCTGGAGGATTTTGACAATTTGCTCGTCCTTCAAAGCGACATCCTTGTCATCGGCACCTTTGATGTTGAACCGCAGGTGCCCGGAATTGCTCTCGCGCAGCTTCTTGATAAGGTTGTTGACCGCATTTTGGTTCGCACTATTTTGGCGCCAGAGTCCTTTGATGCGCACTGCGTTAGCCATCGGCACAGAGCCTTCTGGTTCGGTAACTAGCGCCGGTTTTTTCCTGTCCTTGGCTGAATCCGGCTTGTCCATTTTGATTTCGCTCAGCAGTGACAAGCCGTAGCCATTGGCGAACTCAGGCTTCACCAGGCTCTCGCCGTTCTTGATTTTTGGATCGTTGGGTTTTGTGGGATCGTAGTTATAAAGCGGATCGAGGTCGGTCACCCAGGTGAACTCACTGCTGAAGTGGTTGCGAAGGTCATTGAGCAGACCGGGCCAGAATTGTTGGTCTTCCTTGGCCTGCACGAAGGCATTCGCCATGTTCTTGACATCCTTTTCCTCCTTGAGGAGTCTTTCCATCGGTACGGCGGTTTCCGCAAGTTCTTTTTGCGAAATCTCCAGGGCTTCGACTTCCATTTCTGCCTTGCCCGCTGCGAGATTTCCCAGCAGGGCATATGCGGCAAAACCACTTACGATTACGGCGGCCGAGGCAATCATTATTGGGCGGCGTTTGTCTGCGGCGCGCGCGGATTCCACACTGGAGGGAACCAGGTCAATGTTGATGGTCGATTTGCCAATGCTGCGCAGTCCGAGCCCGATCAGCTCTCCCATCATGTGGGCTTCCTTTTGAATAATCTCTGGATTCACGCCCTTGGCGACCGAGACGTGTTGCAGCGGATTGAAGTATTCGACCGGCAGTCCGAGTTTTTCCTCAAAAAACTCTTTGGCGTAGGGCAGATTGGCCCCACCTCCCGCCAGCAGAACCCGACGTGGCGCGTTGCCGCTGTGGTTGCTGCGGTAGTAGTTGGTGGTGCGAGCAATTTCAGTCGGAAGTCGGGTCATCGCACTGCGCAGCACCGTTCCCATTGCGGCAACGGCCTCGTCCAGATGAGCTGTGTGCCCGCCGCCAAGGGTGATAATCCCGTTGCTGACCTTTTGTTCCTCTGCCTCGGCAAAATTGATGCCATACTCCTTGGCGATCGCCGTGGTGAGAGAAGCCCCACCCACTGGAATGCTGCGGGTGAAAAAGCGTTTGCCCTCGATGTAGAGCAGGTTGCTGGTCTTCGCGCCAACGTCGATCAACAGCACTGGTTCGACAAGGTCCGGATAGGCGTTGCGAAAGGCGTTGAACATGGCCATTGGCGCAACGTCTATCTCCGCGGTGGTCAGGCCCGCCCCGATCACACAGCTATTGATTTCATCGAGCGCATCGGATTTGATGGCCACTAGAGCTACTTCCTTTTCGCCGGGGCCGCCTTCCAGCAACTCGTAGTCCCAGACTACGGAGTCGATCGGAAACGGAAACTGCTGCTGGGCCTCGAAGCCGACAAGTTGTTCGATGTTGTCACTGTCGAGCGCGGGAAGTTTTACGAAACGGGTGAATACCGACTGACCCGAGACGGCATAGCGCACCTTAGCTTTGCCCACCTTGAGTTTTTGCGCGAGTTCGAGTATCGCCAGGCGTGTTTGCGGCATGCGCACCGCCTCGGTGGCCGGATCTGCAAGTAGCGAACTGCTTTCGAATGCTTTTAGAACAAGGCCTCCTGACTTGGAGGGTTCGAATACGGCCATGCTGATGCGCTGTGATCCGATGTTGAGTGTTACGGTGCTCTGGTTTTCAGCCATATTGATTTTCTAAAAAAATTATCTTCCGAAGAACGATGTTTGCTGGGGGCCGTTATTTTTCCAACTTTACTTCTGCGTAACGATCCCACCACATGAAAGCGAAAGGCGTTTCATTCTTGGAGAGCAGGGGGACCGATGTGGAGGCGGAGATTTTCTCGCTGCTCGCTTTCCACCAGCCCACCTTGCCCTTGTTGGTGTCCGCCGCCTTGATTTCGCCGCCGACGAGAATTTCAAAACCCACAAACTCCACAGCATTCTTGCCACCCTTGGGGCTGCCGGTCAGTTTCATGATCGATGCCGGGCTAAGATACACCGACGAAGAGATGTCCTCATTCAACGGCACATTGATGTGTGTAACATTCTTCGTAAGCAGAAAATAGTAGCCGCTCTTTTCGGGGTTTTTTACCGCAACGTACCATTTGATCATCACTTCCTCGGCGGTTTTTGATGCTGGTTCCGGTGCGAGTTGGACTTTGAACTTGGTTTCCACTTCCAGCCAGTCCTTGGGCTTGAAAGGCTTTTGCTTACCTCCGGAAAACTCGGGAGAAAGAAGGTCGTCGAATACAGGCTTATCCGCCTCAACCTTGGACTGCTGGGAAAATGCACTGCTGACACAGGCTAACGATATTACGAGTAAAGTGAAAAATTTAATATGGTTTATTTTCATAAATTCTGTCAAAGACTTTCCAGAAATTAAAAAAATGGCTTGGCTTTTACCAGACAAAAACTCGTTCGTTTTAAAATAATTCATTTCCGTAAATACAAGAAATCACAAGAAATTGATTTGACATATTGACAAAGACAATCAGGTGCGCATGGTTTTGCGCGGATGCACTTGTTCTCCATACCCATTTTCGACGGTCGGCCCTTGGTTGTGGGAAGTTTCGGTGGTCTAACAGATTTATTGAACGCGCCTCAGGCACTGGTCCACGACAGCTGCGACTTGGTGGAAGTCCGTCTGGATATTCTGCGCTGCTGTGGATGGCAGGAAGGCGAGCGGCCATGGCAACATCTGGATTCGCTTCCGCTGCTGTTTACCTCGCGCTGTCGTGCGGAAGGCGGAGCTATGGAGTTGTCAGTGCAGCAGCGAGAGAAGATGATTGAGGCGGTGATTGATGAGGCGGCCTTGGTAGATTTTGAGTTGTCCTCTTTGACAGAAATGGCCGATACCGTGCGGCTTTGCCAAAACAGGAATGTGCCATGGTTGGCATCCTATCATCGCTTTGACGCAACGCCTGCAGTTGGAGAACTCATCCACCTTCGCGATCGAGCGCACGCGGCCGGGGCTGTTCTTTTCAAAGTGGCAGCGATGATTGAATCAGAGGGCGACATTGATATTCTGGAAAACTTCCAGCGGGCATCCTGCGATTTTCCCGTTGCTAGCATGGGTATGGGGCCGTTTGCTGGGGTTTCGCGGGTGCGCTGTGCCCTGGCTGGATCGGTTCTGAATTACGGTTTCGTCGGCACCGTCCTCACGGCTCCCGGGCAATGGCCGGCCGGTCAATTGCGCGACGCGATCCAAGACGGGTTGCAGGGAAAATCTTAGCTTGATTCAGGTGGGTATATCGCTCATCATTATCTTGATGAGGAGACTATGGTGGATGTTGATTCTCTGCTCGTGGTGGTGCCACGCGCAAGAGCTTGTTCCGCCTGCGCTCGCGCCAAAAAATGCGGTAGAAATACCGCCCCAGGTGGGATCTGACAAACCCATCACAGGCCAGGAGGTTACTCGCAGCAAGAGTCTGCAATTTCGCATCAGCGGCGCCGATCCTAAACTTCGCGGCACTGTATCGTTCCTAGCTGAGCAAGCAAAAACGGATTTTCTCGGACTAACCGAAAAAAAAGACGAATGGAAAATTCCGATCTCAGTCGTGCTCCACGGCAAACAAGGCGACCTAATCCCCAAACAAACTCTCGTAATGGATCTCCAGTATGGCGAGGATGGTTTCAAACTGATCATCAACGTGCATCTCGCGCAGGGTATCGAACAGCAGCGGTTCCATTCCGCGGTGTTGAGCGCACTGGTCTATGAGCGCTCGCTACGCACTCTCAAAAGTGGCCCACTCGACGAACGTCTGATCGTGCGACCATGGCTGGTTGAAGGCTTGTCCGAAGTTTTGGCTTGGAAGCGCGGCGAAGGTGACCGCCGTCTCTATCAGGCGATTTTTCAAGCGGGCGGACTGTACAACCTCGAGGATATGCTCGGTGTTTCCCAGGCCGTTTACGATGATTATGATTCCGCGATGCGTACAGCTTTCCGGGTATCCGCGGGGGGGCTAATGATGGCCTTGATCGAGCAACCATCAGGACACGAGGCCTTCCGTTCTTTTCTTGCCGAGGCTGCACGTTTCGGTGGCGAGATGCCGCTGCTACTGCGCAAGCATTTCCCCGGACTCAATCTATCGAAAAAAAGCCTCGAAAAATGGTGGGCTCTGCAGATGGCCAACCAGTCGCGCTTTTCCCTGAGCGAGGTGATGAGCATTGTCGAGACCGAACTGATGTTGGCAGACGCGCTGAAACTTCGTTACCGTAATGAGGAAGGTCTTGCGGTGGATCGCGACATCAATTCATGGGCCGAACTCGCGGCTCTGGACGAGGGCGCTCGGATCTTCGGCGTGCGCCATGCCGAGGAGGCCCTGGTGCGACTAAGCTACCGCTGCTTTCCCTCCTACCGCCCCGTATTGCAGGATTACCAACTGGTACTGCATGAAATTGTCAAACACTCGAAAAAATCCGACATTGCGGCCAAGCTCAACCAACTAGACGAGAGTCGCGTGCTGATGAGTCAGCGGGGCAAGCGCGCAGCCGATTATCTCGACTGGTTTGAAATCACCCGCGCACGGGAGACTCGCGGAGTTTTTGACGACTACATGAAACTCAAGCAGAGGCTCGACCAAGGACTGATGCAGAACGACGATCACATTTCGAAGTATCTGGAGCTCGCGGAAAAGCTCTACAAGCGATGAGGGCAGGCAATCCGCACTTAAGGTGAAGGCGTTTCTTAGGGAATTGATTTCATGAATTCATCGAGCAATACGGCATCCATCTCGGTGAGGTGTTCGCTCTTGGGAAAGCGATTTTCATTTACGTCGGCGCTGAACTCCCTGAAGGCCGCGATGCGTTCGTTTTGCAGGCGGCGGTATTCTTCTGCGAAGTTGCGATAAGATTTCGCGTGGCGAGGGATGCGTTCGTCGTAGTCGCCGAGAATGTCGCAGGAGAACAGGAACTGCGTGTCGCAGCCACTGCCCGAGCCCAGGGACATCAGCAGCATCGTAGTTTGCTTGCAGAGCCACGAAGCGAGGTTGTGCGGCACGATCTCGATCTCGGCGGCATAGGCGCCGGCATTCTCGAGGTCCTTCATTTTCCGATAGAGCGCCTTTGCCTCTTCGACCGTTTTGCCGATGCTTCGGTAACCAGTCCAGGTCACGTGACGCGGCACCATGCCGATGTGGCCGACAACCGGTATGCCTTCGCGCGTCATGGCTTCGATAAGAAACGCACTGCCGGAGCAATACACCGAGCTGGCACCGAATTCAAGGGCGCGAAATCCCGTGCGAATAGCTTCTTCCTGCGAGGCCATGCCATGCGGAGTAGAGCCGGAAAAAAAAGCGCATGGCGCTGCGGCAACGAGCAGCGGCAGTCGCGCCTGCGCTTCCGGCGAGTCAAAACTGCAGCTCATAAGGTCGATGCCCGCCGCTTCGGCCGCCGCGGCTTCCTCTGGTGATTTCACATGGATGTGGGTGAGGCAGCGTTGGCCCTTAAGCTTGCGGAGATCGTGAACGGTGTGTTTTTTGCGCGGTCGAACCATGGCAGACAAAGCAATACCAAAGAGTGATGGTAGACGCAATAAACAAAGCACAAGCTCATGCCGTATGGTTCGATGCAGATATCGGTGCACCTGTTCTGGATCTTTCCGGACGGGGGGTGTTGAGGGAATGTATTCGTGACATTGTCGGTAATCTGCCACATGGTTTTCTCGTTCTTCATCGATGCCATGAAAATGCCCGCTTACCATGCCGTGATTGCTTGTACCCTTGCGCTGAGCGTCGCAGTTTCACTTGCCATCGATGTTCCGGCCTTCACTGCCTATGCACTTCCTAATCCCGACGCCCTGGAAATTTCGCAACGGGATGGCATTACCCGGTGGGACGATCCCGCAACCACAATTCACTGGTATGGGAAATTTTCCAAGACAGGCAGCGTGAAGCTCGGGTTGGTGACGCGCTTGAACAAGGATGCCGTCAGCAAATTGCGAATGAGCCTGGGCAAGCAGGCTCGTGTCATTACCATCAAGGGCACCGGGTCGCCGCTGATAATTGATTTTGGCGACTTCTCCATCGCCTCCGCCGGTTATCAGGATTTCACTCTCACATCGCTCAATTCAGAAGGTGTGAGTGCAGGTGACATTACCGCCCTCGTGATCGATGGCCCTGCCGCCGATACTGCGCACTTCAATCTCAAGGAGCGACGCAATGCCGCTTCCATCCATCTTGGTTATCCGCTTCCCAAGGATGTGAAAGTGGCGGGATTTTACAAAGAAGTCACCGGCATCACCGATCCTACGGCTACTTTTTACATGGCCTGTGGTTTTCACAGGGGTTACTTCGGTATGCAGGTCAACAGTGCCACGGAGCGCCGGATCATTTTTTCCGTCTGGGACAGCGGTGGGGAAGCGATTGATCGCGACAAGGTGCAGGCCGCCGACCGGGTGACGCTGGTCGCAAAAGGGGAAAATGTTTACACTGGTGATTTTGGAAATGAAGGAACTGGAGGACATAGTCATCTGAAATATCTTTGGAAGACCGGAGAAAAACAACGATTTTATCTCACCGCCAAGCCGGTTGATGGTACCCACACGATTTTCGCCGGATACTACTTTCATCCCGATCAAAAGAAGTGGAATCTCATTGCCTCTTGGAAGGCGCCGAGAGAGGGTGGTTGGCTGCGCGGACTTCATGGGTTCAGCGAAAACTTTTCGGGCAGCAGCGGCCACCTCATACGAAGATCCCTCCACGCCAATGAGTGGATCTGCACCGATGAGGGAGAGTGGATAGAGCAGACCAGGGCAATATTCACTCACGATGAAACGGGAAATGGCGACAGGTTCGACCGTTTTATGGGAGTAGAAAATGGTTCGTTTTTCCTGAACCAAGGGGGTTTTGTGGAAGGTTTTACCAATTACGGCGCGGAGTTCGAGAGGCCCGCTAGGGGCAAGGCTCCCGACGATATCGTCTTACCTTTGTTTTTAGAAAAATAGCCGATTGTGGTTGTCGCAGGCTTCTACGGTTGGCTGACTTGTGCACGCAGGAGACCCTTGTCGGACAGCCCGTTTGAGGCATTCAACCGAAAGCGTTGGGATTCCCAGTCGCTGGCAAGCACGGTTAGGCCAGTTGGTCCCGTGGTCTTAGTAATTAGGCTATTGGGGAAAATAAGACTCAATAATTCCGCACCAGCAGAAAGTCTGCGATTTGATGCAGGCGTTTTGCCTTTGTTCCAAACACAGTGAGGGCGTCCATAGCTTTCTTAGTGAGGACTGCAGCTTCCTTGCGCGATTTTTCGAGTCCGACGATCGAGGGGTAGGTGGCTTTGTTGACGTTGGCATCCTTGCCAGCGGTCTTGCCCAGCACTTCGGTGCTTTGGGTGACGTCGAGGATATCATCGATGATCTGAAATGCCAACCCCAGGGCCTGGCCGAAATTGCCGAGTGCTTCAAATTTTGTGGGTGTGGCATTGACGGACATCGCGCCGAGGCGCAGCGAGCTTGATAATAACGCGGCAGTTTTCGCCTTGTGAATAGCCATCAGCTGCGCTTTCGTTAGATCCTTGCCCTCGCCCTCAAGATCCATGACCTGACCACCGATGAGATGACGACTGCCAGCGGTCAACGCGAGTTCGCGGATGAAGGCATCGGATTTGTAGCGGGGGGTAGCAGCACTCTGTGCGAGGATGAAAAACGACTCCGTGAGAAGTGCGTCGCCGCACAAGACAGCCATGCCCTCACCAAAAACTTTGTGGCAGGTAGGTCGGCCACGGCGCAGGTCGTCGTCGTCCATGCAGGGCAGATCGTCGTGCACCAGCGAGTAGGTGTGTAGGATTTCCACCGCGCAGGCTGCCGGAATGGCCTTCATGGAATCGCCGCCACAGGCTTCGGCAGCTGCTAGGCATAGGATCGGACGCAGACGTTTGCCTCCGGCGAAAACGGCGTAACGCATCGCCTTGTGGATGGTTTGCGGGGCGCTCTTCAGCGGTGGTAAAAAATCATCAAGAGCTCGATCGACATTTGCGGCCATCGCTGCCAGATACTCGCTGAAGTCTGAAGGTGCTGATGTCACGGGCAAATATCTTTTAGAGAAGTTCGGCGATCTGCACGGCATTGAGCGCGGCGCCTTTGCGCACTTGGTCGCCCACCACCCAGAGGTCGAGCGCGTTGTCAAGCACTAGGTTCTTGCGGATGCGGCCGACTAGGCAGTCGTCCTTGCCGGTGGTGTCGAGCGGAACCGGAAATTTTCCGTTGTGGGGGTCGTCCATGAGTTGAATGCCTTTTTTCCCGGCATAGCAGGCGCGTGCGGCATCGGCGGTGACGGGCCTGTCAAAATGCGCAGTGATCGCGACCGAGTGCGACCGATAGACCGGCACGCGCACGCAGGTACACGAGACCTTCAGTTCCGGGAGATCGAGGATTTTCCGGCCTTCGTTCAGCATTTTCAGTTCCTCCTTGGTGTAGCCATTGTCGGTGAAGGAATCGACCTGTGGGATCACGTTAAAGGCGATCTGGCGCGAGTAAACCTTTTGCTCCAAAGGCAGCCCGTTGGCGATGGCGTGCACCTGTTGTTCGAGTTCGGCGATGCCCTGAGCGCCACTGCCGGAGACGGCCTGGTAGGAGGAGGCGATGATCGCTTTCAAACCAAAGGCCTGGTGCAGCGGGGCGAGTGCCATCAGCGAAATGATGGTGGTGCAGTTTGGATTGGCGATGATGTTGCGCGGATGATTCGCCGCCGCCTGTGGATTGATTTCCGGCACTACCAGCGGCACGTCGTGATCCATGCGGAAAGCCGATGAGTTGTCGATGACAACACAGCCAGCCGCCGCGGCGGAGGGAGCGAATTCCTTCGAGATCGAGCCGCCGGCACTGAACAATGCGATGTCGATTCCAGCAAAGCTGTCGTGGGTCAGTTCTTGCACAGCGATATCCTGGCCACGGAACAAAAATGTTTTTCCCACCGATCGTTTCGAGGCCAGCAGGGTGAGCTTGCCGACCGGAAAATTTCTTTCCTCGAGACAAAGGCGCATTTCCTCACCTACGGCACCGGTGGCGCCAACGATGGCAACGTGTTTCATTTTACTCATGATCGATGGGGTCGAAGGGGAAGGGGTTTTAGCTAACAGTGGCGATTGTGGCAAATGAATTGCTCGCTAAAGTTTGACATTTCTCCGCAACCCAGTGTTCAGTCGGCCCAATCCCCATGTCGATCTTCCAAGAATCCAAAGTCACCCTGCGTCTCGCCGCGCCGCTGATCATCGGTCAGTTGAGCCAGATGTTGCTGGGCGTGGCCGACACCGTAATGGTCGGAAAACTCGGCGTAACGCCATTGGCGACACTGACTTTTGTGAACTCGCTGTTTTATTTGCCATTTGTTTTTGGCATCGGCGTATTGACGAGCATTTCGGTGCATACGTCCCATGCTCGTGGAGCGGGTGATTCGCCGGCTGCACGCAGCAGTTGCAGTCACGGGCTCTATATTTCGCTGGTGATGGGCGTGGTGTTTCTGGGGCTCTCGTTGCTGTTATTGCCAGTGTTAGGGATGCTGGGTCAGCCGACCGCGGTGGTGGAGCTTACGAGTGGTTATTTCATTATCTTGATGGTCTCAATCATCCCCGGACTGGCTTCGATCGCGTTGAAAAATCATGCCGACGCACTCGACCGCCCGTGGCCGCCGTTCTGGTTGTTTTTGGGTGGGGTGCTGCTGAACATATTTTTGAACTGGGTGATGATATACGGCAATCTCGGATGTCCGGTGATCGGCATGAACGGAGCTGCGTGGGCCACGTTGATCTCTCGAACGGCGATCCTGGTGGCGATGTTCTTTTGGTTGGTCAAGTCTCCGGGTTTGCGCGATTGGGTGCCATTCCGCTGGCTGCGCAGGCCGGTGAAAGCGGACCTGTTAGCCCATGCGAAAATTGGTGCGCCGGCCAGCTTCCAGATGCTTTGTGAAGTCGGGGCCTTTTCCGCAGCGGGGCTGATGATGGGATACTTCGGACAGGTGTCGATGGCGGCTCACCAGGTGGCGATCACCTGTGCATCGACGGCGTTTATGATTCCACTCGGCCTAGCCATGGCGCTCACTGTTCGCACTGGGGCGGTGGCTGGATCCGGCGATTCCACCCGTCTGCGCGCCGTGGTTTTTTCTGGTTGGTTGCTAGCCACAGGTTGCGGAGTTTTTAACGCGCTGCTTTTTTTCCTGAGTGGCCCCTTTTTGGCCTCCTGTTTCACCACGGATCCGGCAGTGATCGCATTAACGGTGTCGTTGCTGGTCATCGTCGGGATTTTCCAATTGTTCGACTGCCTGCAGGTCGCGTCGTCGTCAATGTTGCGCGGCCTGCATGTCACCCGCATGCCGGCTGCAATGGTCTTCATCGCCTATTGGCTGGTCGGTCTGCCTGTGGCTGCCTTGCTGGGATGGCAGGGCGGAATGGCTGCCCGCGGCGTCTGGTGGGGTCTAGCGGCGGGATTGTTCGTCGCAAGCATCAGCTTGGCACCGCGATTGTGGCTGCATTTGCGGGCGACAGAAAAAACAGTCTAACCCGCACATGACATGCAGCAACTCATTCAAAGCGTAAAGTAGAGCCATGAGGAAAGATTACACATCACAGAAAAAAACGTAATAAAAATGCGCGTTTCCAAGGACTCTAGAGCCAAGATGCGGTTTGGTTTTTAACAGCATGTGATAGAAGCGAGTCCGGTCTGACCCTCTGGATTAAATCCTTGGTGAAGTCCGCATTCGGTTTGGTCCACTTCTCCCACAAGCAAGGTGGGTGGACATACTAACAGGTGCTGTCAACTTGCCCGAAATGGGTCATTAGAGGTTCTGTGGACACTGGCTGCGCGCTTCAATGATTGTCTGCTCAATATGTTAGCGCGCGAGGACATGCAGGAACCACTGCTGTATCTAGCTTCGGCACTTTCACCTGAATGGCTTGTCGCCGGTCGAAATGTGAAAGTCAAACAAGCCCCCACGGACTTCGGCCCTGTTTCATACACCCTCGATGCGACTGAGGAAGGTGCGACTCTGAAGTTCGAAGCACAATGGCTCAAGGCACCCGCCGGTCTGCGGTTTCACATTCCGTGGTTTGTCGAATTGCGTTCCGCCGCTGCGG
>Ga0315905_10001062_pt1 | contig 29893 bp, 31 predicted proteins | sample LakEriMetagenome_5_FD_203522 | JGI IMG/M metagenome (GOLD analysis project Ga0315905, IMG submission 203522) | Freshwater fungal communities from buoy surface, Lake Erie, Ohio, United States - Buoy 4 MA121 | ecosystem: Environmental > Aquatic > Freshwater > Lake | place: USA: Lake Erie, Ohio...
CATCACTTCCCCGAAGGTCACCTCCAGGCTCTGACTCCAGCGGTCGTAGCGCCGTGGCCTGAAGTGCAGCACCTGGCGGCCGTCGCTCAGCCAGCCTTCCTGGGGCGAGAGCGGCGGTCGCTTGCGGTCACCGACGTGCATGGGCCGCTCAGGCCACCTCCGGCGCCCAGCCCTTCTGCCGCACCAGGTCGTCGCTCCAACCCTGGCAGCGGCTGGTGAGGTGCTCGCCGTGGGCGATCAGCCCCTGGTGCAGCTGGCAGGTGAGCACCGGGATGCAGTTCACCCCGGCGTGGTGGCGGAACCAGTGGCAGGTCATGCAGACCTTGCGGCTGCGGGTCCTGAGCAGCACCGCTTCATCGAGATAGGGCCAGTCCTCGATCTCGTCGGTGCGGGAAGGCTGCAGACGGGAGAGCGGGACCGGCACCATGACAACCACGACAGGCGTACACCTGTACTAACAGGGGATGCGCTTTGGCGCCAGGGACTCAGTCGCTGCTCGCCTGGTGCTGTTCTGCCGAGAGCACCTCCCGGTGCGACATCAGGAAGGTCTCAATCCAGTAGCGGTGGCACTTCTGGTTGATCCGATCGGCGATGGTGGCAGCGGCCTCGGTAGCCAGCACCCGCACCCAGCCGCCGGTCATGAAGTCCTCGCTGCCTGTTTCAAAGACCTGCAGCCGGCGGTGCTGGTTGCTTTTGCGCTCGTCGTACAGGCCACCACCGGTGGGGTCGGCTCCCTCTGCCCAGACCTGATCCCCCAACCGCTGCAAGGAAGCCTGCGGCTACAGCTTCCCGATCGCCAGTGGGTCCTGTGCCGCTGCGTCAATCGCCTCACCATCAAGCACCAGCGGGTTGCCTGGGTCCTCACGGTTGTCAGACATGATCAGTCGGTGGCCCATGACAGGGATCTGCTCAGCCCCTTGCTGTCGCGTGATTTCACTGCAACGGCAGATGCAGCGATGGTGCTTCTTAGTCTGGCTGCGGATCAGCAGTGAGCCCCAACCTGCTCCGGCTCAGCCGTCTCCCAGTGCCCGCTGACCCGAGTCTCAACCTGGTCCCGCGGCGATCTGGATCCGCGGATCACCGAAACCTTTTGCCCGCTGGAGCGTGCCTGCTTCTCCAGAGTGGGACTTAGGCATCAATCAGGAGGGCGAATCAGCCATGGCGGAGCCAACAGCCTCCATCTCTGGCCCTGAGCCGCTGGACCTGCCGGCCGGAGTGCACCAGCTCTGCAGCTGCGGCCGCAGCCAGCACGGCTGGTTCTGCGATGGCGCTCACCTCGGCAGCGGGCGCGTGTCCTATGAGCTGCGGTTGAATCAAGCGGGAACGGTTCTGATGTGCGGCTGCCGCCGCTCCCGCCGCTATCCGCTCTGCGATGGCAGCCATGGCGTCCAGCCCCGCAGGCCCTGGTGGCGGCGATGGGGATAACGGGTTCGATCGTGCTGGCCGCCGACGATCCGGTCGCCCTGGCCCGCTTCTATGGCGCCCTGCTGGAGGTCGAGCCGCTGCAGGGTCTGAGCCCCAGCCACTGGCGGCTGCCCTGGCCAGCTGGCGGCTGGCTGGAGGTGTATGGGCCATCGCGAAGTCGGCCCCAACCTCGGCAGCTGGGGCGACTTGGGCTGTGCCTGCAACGTCAGGCGGATGGAACCGGCACCCTGGCGCTGCTCCACGCCTGGATCGCCATAGCCCTCGACCTGGGCGCCAGCCCGGGGGATCTGCCGCGCCAGGAATCGTTTGGCGCCGAGGCCTGGCTGTTGGACCCGGAGGGCAACCGCCTGCTGCTGCTCGTGTTGCCTGCCTCGTGAAGCCCCCCCTGGGCTGCCACCACGGCTCAGCCCAGGCCGCCTAGCCGAATCAGCGCCCCCACCACCACGAAGGCGATCGCCAGAGCCGTGATGCCGCGGATGTGCCAGGCCAGGCCGCTCAGGTTGTCGTCGGTGAGGTTGGGGATCAGCCGCAGTCGGGCCTGAACGGCCAGGGCCGCGGTGCTGGCGAGCAGCAGCAGCTTCACGCCCACCAGCATCCCGATCGGGTTGGCGGGGTTGAAGAGCCCCCGGAAGCCAGGCAGATCGATCCAGCCCATCCACAGGCCGGTGAGCACCTGGATGGCCAGGGCCGTCAGGCCCAGTGGCTCAAAGACCTCCTCAAAGGCACGAATCTGGGTCGCACTGCGCTCTCGCAACGCCCTTGGCAGCACCCCCAGATCCAGCACCAGATGGCCGCCGGTCCACACCGTGGCGCCCAGGGCATGCACGATCACCAGCAGCGGAAACACGGACACGGCAGCTCCTGGCAGCTGGTCCCACGATGAGTGCAATTCGGCATCGCCATGGATCTGATCGCCAGCTTCTGTCGGTTTCTCCATCGCAATGCCGCCCTGGGATGGGCGAGCTCCGAGGCGCTCGCCTTCTTGCAGACGCCGGGTTCACGCTTCTGAACCGGCTCAGCGGTAGAGCAGACGAGGAGAGCTGCCACGGGGCCTTTCGCATCGCCCCGCCATCACAGCGGCTGGCGGCTCAGCCAGCCCAGCATCAGCAGGCCCGAGGCGGCGATCCAGCTGCCGACCACCCGCAGGCCCAGGGACAGCCAGCGGGGATGGGGTGGGTCCAGCGCCATCAGCAGCAGGGCCGTGACCACCGCGATCGCCACCGCCTCCCCCAGCAGGGCCTGCAGGGCGCCGCCATGGCCGGCCAGGCTGGAACCGGTTACCAGGCCGAACAGGAGGGGCAGTGCCGCGGTGCCGCCGCGCAGGAACCACTCGCCCAGCCGCAGCGCCGGTCCCAGAGTCACCAGCACCCCCACGGCGGTGACGAGGGCTGCACACGGGAGCGCCAGGGGCAGTTCCCTCCCCACTACAAGGCCGCCCAATCCCCCCACCAGCCAACTGAGCGGCAGCACCAGGGCGAGCCGATCCAGCCAGGGTCGGCCGTTCTGGACCGCCAGCAGCACCAGGGCCACCAGGAGCAGCAGGTCGAGGGGCTGCAGCACCAACCGCGCCATGCCATCGCCCCATGGTCCCAGGCCGGTGGGCACCAGATGGGCCAGGGGCAGGCTTCCCAGGGGTGACCAGAGCGTCGCCGTGGCACCGGGACCGCTCATTGGAGGGCCCGCTCCAGGAACCACAGGCCCACTAGGGCCACCCCGGCGCCCGCCAGCCGCACCAGCACCCGGCCACCCGGCCAGCGCCGCGCTTCCCCCAGCAGGATTCCCACCAGGTGCAGCAACCCCGTGGCGATCACGAAGGCCAGGCTGTAGAGGAGGGGGTGGGCGCCGGCGGGCAGTTCGGCGCCGTGGGCATGGCCATGGAACACCGCGAAGCTCGCCACGAGCAGTGCCGCCAGCCACAGCGGCGGCCTGAGCTCAAACAGCACCATCAGCCCCATCACCAATCCGGAGAGGGCGATGCCCACCTCCACGCCGGGGAGCGGCATCCCCAGCAGGGCCAGCAGACCGCCCAGGGCCATCACCGGCGGGAAGGCCAGCGGCAGCAGCCAGAGGGCCGGAGGGCCCAGCACCGCGCCCCAGAGCCCTACAGCCACCATGGCCACCACGTGATCGAGGCCGCTGATCGGGTGGAAGAAGCCCGCCACAAAGTCGCCGCCGGGATGGAGGTCGGCATGGGCCCAGGCGGACGCGGGGGCCAGCACAGCGGCCACCAGGGCCACAAGGGCCGGCGGCAGGGAGGAGTGGCGGCGCGGCACGGCCCAGCAGCTGGGCCCCCAACATTGCCCCATTGTTCGGTGCTCCCGGAGATGGGGGCAGAACCTGCTCAGCCGTCTGGGGCCTGCTCAGGGCACCGGTCCGTGGCTGCCGCAGCACCCGTCAGGGCCTGGCGGCAAGCCGTTCGCTCGGCACCACCTCCATCCCGATCGGGGCAAGGGCGATCAGGGCCAGCTTGAGGTGCTGGATGCCGAAGGGTATCCCCACGATCGAGGCGAAGCAGGCCAGGGCTGAGCTCACATGGCCGATCGCCAGCCACCAACCGGCCACCAGGAACCAGATCACATTGCCGATGAGCCCCAGGGGACCGTGGGCCAGGTCGGGGCGACCGGTGAGATCGCGGCGGCTGATCGCCTCCTGGCCGAAGGGCCAGAAGGAGAAATTCGCGATTCGAAAGCAGGCACGAGCCCAGGGAAGACCCACGATCGTGATTGCCGCCACCACCCCCGCCAGCCACCAGCCCAGACCCATCACGAATCCCCCCAGCACGAACCAGAGCACGTTCAGCAGGAAGCGGAGCATGGGGAACGGGAGGACCCGTGATCAACGCCAACTGCACCGTAAGAGGGCTGAAACGCCTCCCCACCGGGGGGACAACCGAACGGCCGGGCTCTATCTGACCAGGGCCATCAGGGTCAGCATCAGGATCAGGAGTGGAACAGCAGCACGAGGCCCGATTTCACCTGGTGGAATTCCCGTTCCTCCCGGCTCAGGTCGAGGCCCACCTCCAGTCCCTCCTTGAGGGCCATCTCATAGGGAGGCGCCGATGGTGCGGCGCCGGCGCACCAGAGGGCTGCGATGCCCACCGGCGTGGCATGCCAGCTGAAACGCTCGGTGGTCCCGATCGTGGGTTCCTTGAGCGCATCTTCGAGGAGCTCTCGAATGGCCATCGCTGCCGGCTTGCCCCCGCGCACTGGCCACAGTTTCATTCGCTGCTCCGGAAGCGAAAGGCACCTGAGAGCATTCGTGATACAACCCAGCCCCCTGTCCTGGAGGATCGCGACCTAGCCTGCCGCCAGGCAAGGGATCGGCATGAGAGCGTTTCCCGGCCCGATCGCCCTGGTGCACGAGTGGTTCACCCCGCGCTCGGTCGGTGGCGCCGAAGCGGTGGTGCGGGAGCTGGATCGTCTGCTGGCGGAGTGGGGCCACAGCCCCCGCCTGTTTGCCCTGGTGGATGGCGAGAGTCGCCGCCCCGGCAGCTGGCTGGAGGGCCGCTCCATCACCACCAGCTTCATCCAGCGCCTTCCCTGGGGCATCAGCCACGTGCAGCAGTATTTGCCGGTGCTGCCCCTGGCGATCGAGCAGCTCGACCTGGCCGGTTACCCCCTCGTGCTGAGCAGCAGCCACCTGGTGGCCAAGGGTGTACTTATCGGCCCAGACCAGTTGCATGTGAGCTATGTACACACCCCGGTGCGTTATGCCTGGGATCAGATGCACCCCTATCTTGAGCGTTCCGCCCTGGCGCGCGGCCCCCTCGGACCGCTGGTGCGGCTCCAGCTCCATCAGCTGCGGCAGTGGGATGCGCTCAGCGCTCAGCGGGTGGATGGGCTGGTGGCCAACTCCCGCTTCACGGCCCGGCGCATCCGTCGCTATTGGCGCCGGCGGGCCGAGGTGGTGCATCCGCCCGTGGCGGTGGATCGCTTCCGCTGGAATCAGTCCCGCGATGCCACTTACGTGAGCCTCTGCCGCCTGGTTCCCAACAAACGGGTGGATGTGGTGGTGCAGGCCTTCAACCGCACCGGCCTGCCCTTGGTGGTGATCGGCGACGGCCCGGAGCGGCGGCGCCTGGAGGCGATGGCGGCTCCCTCCATTCGCTTCCTGGGTCGCTGCGGCGATGCCGAGGCCAACGGCTGGCTGGAGCGTTGCCGAGCCTATGTGTACGCGGGACTGGAGGATTTCGGTATCGCCCCGGTGGAGGCGATGGCGGCGGGTGCTCCAGTGATCGCCTACGGCGCCGGTGGCCTGCGGGACAGCGTGCGCTGCTTGCAGGAGGGGGAGTCCCACCCCACAGGTCTGCTGTTCCCGCAGCAGAGTGCTGCAAGCCTGGCGGCGGCATTGGAGCACTTTGAGGCTGCCGCCCTCTGGCGCCGGCTGCCGCCCGAGGGCCAGCGCCTGTGGGCGGAAAGCTTCGCCCCCGAGCGTTTCCGGGAGCGTATGGCCGCCGTGCTGGAGCGTCACTGGCATCGCCATCGCGAGCGGCTGCGGCGCGAGGGTGCCGCCAGCCCCACCGGCGCGTCTGTGCCTCTGGGATGAGTGGCCCCGCCCGCTGGAGTCTGAGCGCGACTGATCCTTATATTTGTGCGTCGATAGAGTGTTCGATGCTTTCATCACTCGGGACTGGCGCGGGGATCCGATCGACCCGAGCGGTGCGATCGCTCCGCTCAGCTCCGAACCTTGATGCCGAGCACGATCTCATAACGGTTCAGGCGCTACGCGCTGATCAGCTGATTCAGCTGCAATCGAAGCGCTCCCGGGTGATCAAGCGCAGCGGCGACATCATCTTCTCTTTGGCCGTTCTCGGTCTGGGTTCGCCGGTGTTTCTCGCTCTGGCGCTGCTGGTGAAACTCACCTCCCGTGGGCCGGTGTTCTATGTGCAGCAGCGAGTGGGGCGCGATTATCGCAGTTTCGGTTGCATTAAGTTCCGCACCATGCGGCGTGATGCGGATCGGATCCTCTCGCGGATCCTTTCGGAATCTCCCGACCTACAAGAGGAATTCCGTAATGATTTCAAGCTTAAGAATGATCCCCGCATCACCCGTCTCGGTAAATTCCTGCGGCGCTCCAGTCTCGATGAACTACCCCAGTTTGTGAACGTGCTGCGTGGCGAGATGAGTGTGGTGGGTCCCCGTCCGATCGTGCGGCAGGAGCTACCCCGCTATGGCAATCGCATGGAGGAGGTTCTCGCCGTTCGTCCAGGCCTCACCGGTCTTTGGCAGGTTTCCGGCCGCAACAATCTCAGTTATGAGCAACGGGTCGTCCTTGATCTCCACTACGCCAGCCAACGAACCTTCTGTCTTGATCTTTCCATCATCGTGCGCACCCTCCGGGTGATCTTCGATCCCCGCGACCGCGGTGCCTACTGAGACCGCCCTCAAGCGGGACCCAGGCTCACCAGAGCCGCGCACACCAGCAAGCCCACCGCCAGCCAGCAGAGTTCCAGTCGGCGGCTGAGGCTCAGGATGCGTTCCACTCCCTCCCGGTCGGCAATGGGGCAGTCGGCGGCGAGCACCGGTTTGGCCTTCGCGATGCCCCCATAGCGGTTCACGCCCCCCAGGCGCACGCCGGCGGCCAGGGCATAGGCCGCCTGGGAGACCCCCGCATTCGGTGAGGGGTCTGGCGCGCCCTCTCGCAGGGCCCTGCGGAAGCTTCGCCAGCTCCCCACCAGGTCGGCACCGGCCAGTGGCGGCAGGCTCAGGGCCACCAAGCGGCAGGGCAACCAGGTGAGCAGATCGTCGAGCCGGGCGCCGGCGGTGCCCAGCCAGCGCAACCGGCCGCGGCGGTAACCCAGCATCGAATCGAGGGTGCTGGAGGCCTTGTAGGCCCAGGCCAGGGTGAGGGGCCCTGGGCCCCCAACCCCCCCCAGCACAGCCCCCACCAGCATCCAGAAGAGGGGACCGAACAGCCCATCCACCCCGTTCTCCGCCGCCGTTTCGGCCAGGGCCCTCAGGATGCCGTTCTCCTCCAGCCCCTCCACATCACGGCCCACGATCCAGGCCAGCCTGCGGCGGGCTTTCTCCAGCCGCCCGCTGCCATCTCCCTCGAGCGCCGTGAGCACGGCCTGCACGGCCTGCTCCAGGCTTCGACCCGCCAGGGCGCTGCCGAGGCCGATCAGGAGCAGAGGGATGCCTAGGAGCGGCCAGCGGCGGGCCAGGGCTTCCAGACAGGCTCCGGCCGCGGCACTGCCCCCCACCAGCACCAGGGTGATCAGGCCCCCGGCCAGGCGCAGCCGGCCGGCGTGATCCCCGGCCCAGCGTTCCGCCCCACTGCGCAGGCCCGCAATCACCGCTCCCATCACCTGCACCGGGTGGAGCAATCCGTGTGGGTCGCCCACCAGTCGATCGAGGCCACAGGCCACGGCCACCAGGAGCCAAAGACTGAGGGTGCCGGAGGCCGTGCTCACCCGGCGGCACTCCCCCTAACCGGGTGACCCCGAACCCACGGGGCCAGCAGACCGAAGAAGTTCCCAAACATCCCGCCCGAGGCGGTGGCACCGGCGCTGAAGGGAATGGAGGCCTCTTCGACCGGGAATTCAGGGGAATGATCCAGAAGGCTCTGCTGCAACGGCAGGTTGCCGATCCTGGCGGTCATCGATGCAGCTCCCTCGAAGTCCCCGCCACCTGGCTCATGCCGGGGGGCGGGCTCGATAAGGGTGGGATTCAGGCCGCCTTCAGCCAGCTGAACATCGAGCGCAGGCCCTTGCCCACCTGTTCGATCGGGTGCTGGGCATCACGCTCGCGGATGCGGTTCATCTCCGGCTTGCCGGCGTCGCATTCGGCCACGAAGTTACGGGCGAAGGTGCCGTCCTGGATGTCGGTGAGGATGCGCTTCATCTCCGCCTTGGTGTCAGCGGTGATCAGGCGCGGGCCGCTCACGTAGTCGCCATATTCGGCGGTGTTTGAGATTGAATCGCGCATGGCGGTGAGGCCGCCCTTCACCATCAGATCCACGATCAGCTTCACCTCGTGCAGGCACTCGAAATAGGCCAGCTCAGGCTGGTAACCCGCTTCCACCAGGGTCTCGAAGCCTGCCTTCACGAGTTCGCTCAGGCCGCCGCAGAGCACCGCTTGCTCGCCGAACAGGTCGGTTTCCGTTTCTTCCTTGAAGTTGGTTTCGAGGATGCCGGCGCGGGTGCCGCCGATCGCCTTGGCGTAGGCCATCGCCAGGGCGCGGGCATTGCCGGAGGCGTCCTGTTCGACGGCGAACAGGCAGGGCACGCCTTGGCCGTTCAGGTATTCCCAGCGCACGGTGTGACCGGGACCCTTCGGGGCGATCATCACCACGTCCACATCGGTGGGGGGCTGGATCAGGCCGAAGCGGATGTTGAAGCCGTGGGCGAAGCTCAGCACCTTGCCGGCGCTCAGGTGCGGCGCAATCTCGGCGTCGTAGACGGCCTTCTGGAACTCATCGGGCAGCAGCACCATGATCCAATCGGCCTTGGCGGCCGCATCGGCCACCTTCAGCACCTCGAGGCCGTCGGCATGGGCCTTGGCGGCTGATCGGCTGCCCTCGTACAGGCCCACCACCACGTTCACGCCGCTGTCCTTGAGATTCAGCGCATGGGCATGGCCCTGGGAGCCGTAGCCGATGATCGCCACCGTCTTGCCGGCGAGAAGGGACTGGTCGGCGTCCTGGTCGTAAAACAGCTGGGCCATGGAGGCGTCGGATCTCGGCTGAGCAGGGATCGAGCTTACGCAAGCGTCCGGCAGGGCCAAGGCTGCACACCACCGACACACACCCATGGCGGGGCGCGCGCGGGCCTCCAGGCGCTAGGCCCCCCCTACGGTTGGCGTTGCCGCCTTCTGAGCCATGGCCCACGAACCCGCTGCCACCGTCACCACTCCCTCTGCCGCAGCCTTGTTCGAAGCTCACATGCAGGCGGAGCTCCATGACGATCTTGAGGCCACCATGGCCACGATGGTGGACGATCCCCATCTGCTCAATCTGGCCTCCGGCACCGGTGGCGAGGGGGCTGCTGGGGTGCGTGAGTTCTACGCCACGAAGCTGATCGGGCAGTTCTTCCCGCCTGATGTGGAGTTCATCTCGATCTCGCGCACCATGGATCAGGAGCGGCTCGTGGATGAGCTGGTGATTCGCTTCACCCACAGCCAAGCGATAGGCCACCTGTTGCCCGGCGTGGCTCCGACCGGCCGGCGGGTGGAGATGGCCTTGGTGGTGATCGTGGGGGTGAAAGAGGGAAAGGTGGCCTACGAGCACATCTACTGGGACCAGGCCGGACTGCTGGTTCAGCTCGGACTGCTGGAGCCAGCAGGGTTGCCGGTGGATTCCCACACGGCCGGCCGGCTGCTCGCCTTCACCGGCAAGGGCTGAGTCCCGCCGGGTCACCGCTCAGAAACGATCGGTGTGGTGGTGAACCGCCCGCCAATCACCGATCTCCTTGCGGAATCCGGTGGTGGAGCGGATGTCCAGCTTCAGCGCAACACCCTCCCGGGTCATGCCGCTGGTGCGTTCGATGCAGACCAGCAGGCCCATATCGGCCATTTCCACGGACCGGTGGTCATCGGCTCAGGCTTCGCTGGGATGGGCGATCACTCGGTCGATCAGGCCGTATTCCTTGGCCTCGGCGGCGCTGAGGAAGTAGTCGCGGTCGGTGTCCTTGCCGATCTTTTCGAGCGGCTGGCCTGTCATGTCGGCCATCGACTGGTTGAGCATGTCCTTGATGCGCAGGATCTCGCGGGCCTCTATCTCGATGTCGCTTGCCTGGCGCTGGCTGGTGCCACCCAGGGGCTGGTGGATCATGATCCGGCTATGGGGCAGGGCCAAGCGCTTGCCTTTGCTGCCGGCCGCCAGCAGAAAGGCGCCCATGGAGGCGGCCAGGCCCACGCAGATCGTCACCACCTCCGACTTCACGTATTGCATGGTGTCGTAGATGGCCAGGCCGGCCGTGACCGAGCCTCCAGGAGAATTAATATAGAGGTAAATCGGCTTGGAGTTATCATCCGAGTCCAGGTAAAGCATCTGGGCCACCAGGGCGTTAGCCATTCCGTCATTCACCTCGGAGCCAAGAAAGAGAATGCGCTCCACCGCCAGACGGCTGTAGATGCTGATCCACTGCTCGTATTGGCTGCCGGGCAGGCGGTAGGGGACTTTGGGAACGCCGATGGGCATGGCTGGTGGGGAGGGGTGGGGCCGTTGGAAGGAAGGGGGCCGGAGGGCCTGGGAACGTAAGGGGATGCGGGGCCCGGGGTGGGGCCAAGCGTGGCCTGGGGGCTCAGCCGATGCCGGCGGCCGTGGGCAGCGGTGTGGGCAGTTGTTTCTGGCTGGTGAGCACCCGGTCGATCAGGCCGTAGTCCTTGGCTTCCTCGGCGGTGAGGTAGGTCATGCGGTCAGAATCGCGGGACAGTTGCTCCACGCTCTTGCCCGTATTGACAGAGAGCATCTCAAGCATGGTTTGTTTGTTGTGCAGCACCTCTTGGGCCCGGATCTGGATGTCGCTGGCCTGGCCGCGGGCGCCGCTGCGGGGTTGGTGCAGCACGATCGAGGCGTGCGGTAGGGCGGCCCGCTGGCCTTTGGTGCCGGCGCTGAGGATCATGGCAGCGGTGCCCATCGCCTGGCCAATGCAGATGGTGTGCACCGGCGGCTTCACATAACGCAGGGTGTCACAGATTGCGAAGGCCTCGGTCTCGAAGCCGATCGCATCTCCGGAGTACCAGCTGGTGCCGGTGGAGTTGATGTAGAAGAAGATCGGTTTCTCGGGGTTGTCGAATTCGAGGTAGAGCAACTGGGCGATGATCAGTTCCGTCACATCAACGCCCATCTGACGTTTGGCGTCGTCGTCGGAGAACAGTGGCAGACCGAGATACACGATCCGCTCCTTGAGCAGCAGCGACTCCAGGTCCGGTGGTGGAGTGCGCATCACGGCGGAATCGCCGTAGTAGGGGGCCGACACCGTCATCTCTGGAATCATCCGTGCCGTCTCCGCTGGTCACCAGGGTCATTCTGGGAGCCTAGCCGGGGCCAGTGGGCTGCGGTCCGCCGTTGGCCACGGGTTTTCCGCCCTGCCGCCCGGCGGGCCGGTCGCAGCGGGCGAAGACCATCCGTCCCGTCGGGGTCTGCAGGGCTCCGGTCACGGTCACCGCCAGCCGGTCGCCGATGCGCTGACGGGCGTCCTCCACCACCACCATGGTGCCGTCCTCCAGGTAGCCCACCCCCTGGTCGGCCTCCTTGCCCTCCCGCACGATCTTCAGCTGCAGGGCATCGCCCGGCTGAACCTCGGGCCGCAGGGCGATCACCAGGGCGCTGAGGTTCATCACCTTGAGCTCCTGCACCTGGGCCACCTGGGCCAGGTTGAAGTCGGCGGTGAGCAGGGTGCCGCCCGTGTCGGCTGTGAGCTTGAGCAGCTTGTCGTCGGCACCATTTCCCTCGTAGCGGGTGCTGTTCACCACCAGACGCCGCCCGTAGGTTTCGCGGAGCTCAGACAACAGCTTCAGGCCGCGGCGGCCCTTGCCGCGCTTCTCGGCGTTACTGGAATCCGCCAGGGCCTGCAATTCATCGATCACGGCCTGGGCCACGATCACCTGGCCCTCCAGCAGCCCCGATTCCAGCAGGCCCCTGATCCGGCCATCGATGATCACGCTGGTGTCGAGGATCTTGGCGCTGGCTGGCAGCAGCACCCCATCGGCCACCAGCAGGGCTTCAGTGCTGGTGGGGTTGAAGAGCCGCAGCAATGTGCGGCCGTGCACCTCGGCAAGGTTGTAGCCCAGCACTCCGAAGAACACGTTGCTGAGCACCGCCGCCAGGGGCTTCACCAGCACCACCTCCCAGGGCAGGGGCAGCAGCAGGATCGGAGCCAGCAGCAGGTTGGCCACCAGCAGCCCCAGGATCAGACCCACGGCCCGGCTCACCAACAGATCGGTGGGCATGCTGCGCACCTGGGCCATCAGGCGCTTGCGCAGCTGCTGGAAGAAGAAGCCGGCCAGCAGCCCGAAGAAGGCCCCGAACCCGGCCAGTACACCGCGCAGACCCTCCGGGTTGGTCACCTGCTGCAGCAGGTTTTCCGGCAGCAGGTCCACCCCCAGCCAGCCGGTGGCGGCGCCGGAGATCAGGAACAGCAGCAGGATGAGGATGTCCACCATGGGTCCAAGGGGCCGATTTCGCGTGGCTGCACATCACATCAACAAGGCAGCATGCCCGATTCCGGGCGATTCAGCCTCAGGGGGTTACCCCCCGTGACCGAGAACCCTCACCAGTCCGCCCCCTCCACCGCGGCCCCATTGAGCCCGCCGCCCTACGAATCGCCAGAGATGCTCCTCCACGGAAGCTCTGGCTTGCCGCCGCTGCAGCCCGCAGGAGCCGCTGCAGCCCCCAGGGGCGCGGCTCTGCCTCACCCTGCCTGTGCGGCTGACCCTGCCGCATCCGTGGGCCGCCCTGCCCCTCCGCCGCTCCAGGCGCCCCCCCGCAGCGCCTACCTGCATATCCCCTTCTGCCATCGCCGCTGCTTCTACTGCGATTTCCCGGTGGTGCCCCTGGGAGATCGGGCCGACGGCGCTAGTGGACCAGGAGCGGCCTCGATCGCCGCCTACCTGGAGCTGCTGTATCGGGAGATCGCCTGTTCGCCTGCGGGGCCGCCCCTCTCCACCGTCTACCTGGGCGGCGGCACCCCCTCGATGCTCACCCCCGACCAGGTGGGGGGGCTGCTGGAGGCTCTGATGCGCCGTTTCGGCCTGGCCCCGGCCGCCGAGATCAGCCTGGAGATGGATCCGGCCAGCTTCGATCGGCCCCGATTGGCCGGCTACCTGGCCGCCGGTGTCAACCGGGTGAGCCTCGGCGGCCAGAGCTTTGATGACACCGTGCTGGCCAGCCTCGGCCGTCGCCACCGCCGCGCCGACCTGCTCGAGGCCGCCGGCTGGCTGGAGCGGGCCCACCGGGCCGGGGAGCTGCGCAGTTGGAGTCTTGATCTGATTCAGGGGGTTCCTCTGGTGGGCGGAGCACCTCCCGGCGGCGAGCCGGTGGCCGGTTCCTTCTCTCCCCGTCAGGAGGTGCTGCGCCACTGGCAGTCGGATCTCGCGCAGGCCATCGCCGTGGGGCCTCCCCATCTCTCCCTCTATGACCTGATCGTGGAACCCGGCACGGTGTTTGAGCGTCTGCAGCGGCAGGGAGCGCTGCCCCTTCCGGATGACGACACCTCGGCGGACCTGATGGAGATCAGCCAGCGCCGCCTTGCCGCGGCGGGTTACGGCCACTACGAGGTGTCGAACTACGCCCTGCCCGGCCACGCCTCACGCCACAACCGCGGCTATTGGAGCGGCGCCGGCTGGTGGGGTTTCGGGCTGGGTGCCACCGCGGCACCCTGGGGCCAGCGCCAGGCCAGGCCCCGCACCCGTCAGGCCTATGCCGACTGGCTGGCATCCGCCGCTCCCCCCCGGGGGGAGGAACCGGTGGAGGTCGGTGAGGGCCCGGCGGGGGCTGGGGCGGCGGCGGCGCTCGGGGCTGGGGCCAGCCCACAGTCCAGCAGCGGCATGCCGTTCGATGAGCGTCTGCTGGTGGGCCTCCGCCGCCGTGAGGGGGTGAACCTGGAGGCCCTCGCCGCCGCCTATCAGGTCAGGTGGGACGACCTGGCCGATCTGCGGGACCGGCTGCAGCCCTTCGAGCGCGAGGGACTGCTGTGCATCGAAGGACCGCGCTGGCGGCTGAGTGACCCGGAGGGCCTGGCCCTCAGCAATGGGGTGCTGCGGGAGTGCCTCGCGTGGTGGGAGCGCGCTGGCTGCCGATCCAGCCCCGCAGAGCCTCGATCGCCACACCCCGCCCATCGATCAGGGGAGGCGAGAAGGGGGGCTGGCGGGGGGTGAGCCCCAGCAGATCGGCGGTGACCCGCACCTGGCCGTCGCAGCCTTCACCGGCGCCGATGCCGATCACGGGAATGGTGAGGAGGCCGCCGATGGTGGTCGCCACCGAGGCGGGCACGTGTTCGAGCACCAGGGCGAAGCAGCCGGCCGCCTCGAGGTCCCGAGCCTGGCGCTGCAGCCGCTCCTGGGCCACCGGATCCTGGGCCTGGCGCCGGTAGCCCAGCCGATGCACCGACTGCGGCGTGAGCCCCAGATGCCCCATCACCGGGATGCCGCTGCGCACCATCCGGTCGATCACAGCCAGGGTTTCCGGCTCGGCACCCTCCAGTTTCACGGCCGCCGCCGGGGTTTCCTTCAGCACCCTGCCGGCGGCCGCCACGGCGTCGTCGGAGCCGCATTGGTAGCTGAGGAAGGGCAGATCGGCAATCAGCAGGGGGGTGCGGCTGCCAGCCGCGATCGCCAGACCACGGCCCACGGCCCGGCAGTGGTGCAGCATCTCCTCGAGCGTTACCGGCAGGGTGGTGGCGTGACCCAGCACCACCATCGCCAGGGAATCGCCCACCAGCACCGCATCAGCCCCCGCTTCGGCCACGATCGCCGCAGAGAGGGCATCCCAGGCGGTGAGCACGCTGATCGGCAGGCCGGCCTGCTTGCGCTGCAGCAGGTCATGCGGGCGCTGGGGCACGGGGGTGTAGCAGGCTGGACAGGCTCCATCGTGGCAGCCCGCCGCTGGCTATCCCGGCGGCCGGCCTTGCTAAGTTGTGATCGACTCGGACCCACGCGGCCAGGACGCCTAAATCTGGTCAGGACCGGAAGGGAGCAGCCACACGGGATGCTCCGGGCAGGCGTGGACTCCGGGTCACCCCCTTCAGGGCAGGAGCATCTCCGGATTGCTCCAATCTTTGCCGAGGCCTGTCTTGTGAGTTTCGAGTGAGCCCAGCGTGAGCACTAGTGAGCCCCGCGTGAGCTCTCCAGACCGCAGCGTGCTGATCATCCTCCTAGGTGTGCCTGGTCTGCACCGGCTGGTCGTCGTCGAGGACGACCCATTCTGCCTCCGGGATGATGGTGGTTCGAGCCGATCGCGGGGATTGGGTCCTATTCGGTCCTCAATTGGCGGTTGAGCAGGAAGGGTGGAATAGTTGCCCCACGCTCCTCGTTCACCGCCGCCTGGTAGGGCGTGGAGAAGGTGGTGGTCCGTTCGGGCCGGTAGCTGCCGCCGCTCTCGAAGCCCGTGGCGATCACGGTCACATGAATCTCACCCTCAAGGCTGTCGTCTACCACGGCCCCCACGATGATGTTGGCATCGGGATCCACCACGTCGTAGATCACCTCCGAGGCGGTGGTCATGTCTTCGAGGGTCATGTCGCGGCCGCCGCTGATGTTGATCACGCAGCCCCGGGCCCCGTCGATCCGCGCCGATTCCAGCAGCGGGCTGGTCATGGCGGCCTGGGCGGCCTCCGTGGCCCGGGATCGGCCTGAACCCACGCCGATACCCAGCAGGGCGGTGCCGGCTTCGGCCATCACCGAGCGCACGTCGGCGAAGTCCACATTCACCAGGCCCGGCTTGGTGATGATGTCGGTGATGCCCTTCACGCCCATCCGCAGCACGTCATCGGCGGCGCGGAAGGCTTCCTGCAGAGGGGCACCGGCGATGGCCTCCCTCAGACGGTCGTTGGGGATCACGATCAGGGTGTCCACGTGCTCGGCCAGCCGGGCGATGCCTTCCTCGGCCTGGCGCTGCCGTTTGCGACCCTCGAAGCCGAAGGGCTTGGTCACGATGCCCACGGTGAGGGCGCCGCATTCCTTGGCCACCTCGGCCACGATCGGCGCGGCGCCGGTGCCGGTGCCGCCGCCCATGCCGGCGGCAATGAACACCAGGTCGGCCCCCTCCAGGGATTGCAGCAGGTCGTTGCGGGATTCCTCGGCGGCCTTCTGGCCGATCATGGGATTTCCCCCAGCCCCGAGACCGCGAGTGAGCTTCTGACCCAGCTGGATGCGCTGCTGCGCTGCCGATTGCAGCAGGGCCTGGGCATCCGTGTTGAGCACCCGGTAGCCCACGCCCTGAAGATCCGACTGGATCATGCGGTTCACGGCATTGCTGCCCCCTCCCCCCACACCGATCACCTCGATCCGGGCCGTCTGGCTGGGAACGATGCCATTGCTGCTCGGCACGGTCTGGCTCATCGCTGTGGTCTCCTGGGTTTGCGCCTGCGGGGGCAATGGATCGACGGCGCCGGGTCGGGAGGGGTCCAGTCTGTCTGTGGGACTGAACCGGCCTGGATTGACGGGCTCGGCGGTGGAACTCGGTGGGCTGGTGCCGTTGATCTGCGGCTGCATTATGTCGTTGGCTGGAACGGCCAAAGATTGCTGTCTAGCGTGCCCTGGAAGCGGCCTGGGCGCAACATTCTGTGTGGGTTGGCTCGCTGGGCTCCCTACTGGCCTCCGCGGGGGCGGACCGCGGTGGCCGGTCCGGGATCGGCCACGGGCTTGAGGCCAGTCAGGCTGAGTTCAGGCTGGTCGGGGTCGCTCAGGTCAACGACCTGGGGACGCCGGCCGCGCAGATCGGCTGGCAGGGTGGCATTGAGGTGGGCCGCCACGGCGAGGCGACGTTCCAGCTGACCATCCGCAGGGCCCAGCCGCACGGGCCCCAGATCCGTGGTGCTGAGCCACAGGCTGCCCTCGGGATCGAAGCGGATCTCCTGCAACTTGCCGCCGAATGCCTGTCTCTCCTTCAGCACCTTGGCCAGGGCCGGGCGATGGCGCTCATTCCAGCCCACCACGCGAAGCTCCTGGGTGCCTTCGAGCCGCACACCCAGGTTCTGCCGCAGGCTGATCCAGTTGCCCAGTCGATCCACGTAGCCCTGCTCCAGACCGTCCTTGTTCCGCCGTTCGGCCCTGGCCACCGCCGAACGATCGATCAACTCGACCCGCAGCCGCGGGGGAAGCATCAGGCGGCTCACCCGCACGTTCTCCACCGGCAGGGCCGTGGAGAGTGTCTGGATGATCTGGCGAGGCTGAAGGGTTAGCAGGGTCTGGGGGAAGCTCAGCCCGGCCGCCTGGATCACCTGGTCCCGGCTCACCAGCCGGCTGCCGCTCACCTCCACCTGGCTGGGGGAGCGAAGGGTCCAACCCTGGGTCAGGAGCCCATAGCCCAGCCCGCCGGCCATGGCGCTGAACACCACCAGCCGCCAGAGATTGAGCAGCCGATCAGCCCGGCGTTCCTGACGCAGCTGGCGTCGGCGTTCGGCACCGGGGCGCAGGGAGGAATCACTCATTGTTGAAAGTCCACCGATCCTCGTTCAGAGCTCGCAGCGCGAGCGCGCCATCAGTTCATCGATCCAGCGGCGGGCTCGCTCAGCATCGGAGAAGGGCAGATCCTTCTGAAGTCCTCCTCCCACAAGCCGCAGCCGGCAGGCGCCCTGGCTCTCCGTGGTGAGCGGAGCCTCCCCCGAGCCGAGGGAGAGCAGCTCCACCAGCTCCAGCTGCTTGATCGGAAAGCTGCCGACCGGCTGGAAACTGCCGGCCTGGAAGGTGCTCCAGCTGAGCTCGCCATCGATCAGGCGGGCCGCTCCGCAGCCATCGAGCTTGGCCAATTCGGCACCCTCGGCCCAGTCGCGGAAGAGCTGCTGGCGCCGGCGTTCGAGCCAGCCGAGGCCGGTGAGCAGCACGAAGACCAGCAGCAACGGCAGCCAGAGAAGGCCTTGGGTCATGGCACTTGGTTCGGGGAGAGCGGGAGCCCTCTGGATTCTCGCGCCCCTTGCACGAGGTCGTGCACCAGTTCCACAAGGGGCAACCCACTCGCCTCCCACAACATCGGGTACATGCTCTGGCTGGTGAAACCCGGCAGGGTGTTGATCTCATTGAGCCAGAGATCGCCGCTGCCCTGGTCGAAGAAGAAGTCCACCCGCGAGAGGCCGCTGGCTCCCACGGCCCGGCAGGCGGCGATCGCCATGGCCTGGGCACGCTCCGCCAATTCCGCCGGCACCTTGGCCGGAATCACGGTGTGGCTGAGCCCCTCGCTGTATTTGGTGGTGTAGTCGTACCAGTCGGCGTCAAAGCAGATCTCTCCCAGCACCGAGGCCCGCAGCTCCGTGGTGCCCAGCACCGCGCATTCCAGTTCGCGGGCGCTCACCCCCCGTTCCACCACCAGCCGGGGATCAAGGGCAGCTGCCTGCCGCAGACCCTCCAACAGGCCGGCCCGGTCGCTGGCCTTGCTGATGCCCACCGAGGAGCCCATGTTGGCCGGCTTCACGAAGCAGGGATAGCCGAGCTCGGCTTCCAGGCGGTCGAGCAGGGCGCCGCTGCCGTCGAGGTCGTCGGCGAGTTCGGAATCCTCCACGCAGGCGTAGGCCACCTGGGGCAGGCCGGCCGCGGCGAAGGCTGCCTTCATGGCCTGTTTGTCCATGCCCACGGCTGAGCCCAGCACGCCGGATCCCACATAGGGCACTTGCATCAGGCTGAACAGCCCCTGGATGGTGCCGTCTTCGCCGTTGGGGCCGTGCAGCACCGGAAACCACACCTCCACCGCCAGGGCCCCGTCGGGAAAACCGCGGAAGCCGCCCGGAGCCAGGGGATCAGGCAGGTCGGCCGGTTCGGCCGGCACCCCCCGCTCCAGCACGGCCTCGGCCACCGCAGGCGGCCACCAGCGGCCCTGGCGGTCGATGTAGAAGCAGCTCAGCCGGTAGCGCTCAGCGTTGGCGCCCTGGCGCAGGGCCCCCACCACCGTGTTGGCCGAGCGGATCGACACCGCGTGTTCCCCGGAGGCTCCCCCGAACACCACCCCCACGTGGCAGGCGGATGGCGGCACGGGATCGCTGGGCATGGGGACATCGGGACGGCGCCAAACGTATCAGCCCATTTCCTCCGGGGCGAGGCCAGCGCGGCCTGCCCGTGCCCGCCGCAGCCCGGGAGGGCCCCTCAGGCGAGCGTGCCGCTGAGGGAAAAGGCGCGTACCGCATCAATCCTCACCCGCACCAGCTCACCGGGTCGGTGGACAGGGCCCTCCGGCCGGGCCGCTGGGAAGAAGGTGAGCCGATTGTTGCGGGTGCGGCCCATGAGCTGGGTCGGATCCTTTGGATTAACCCCTTCAGCGAGCACCTCTTCCACCCTTCCCTGGTACCGGCCACTGCGATGGAGGGCCACCCGCTCCACCACGGCGTTGACTTCCTGGAGCCGCTCCACCTTCACCGCCTCAGGCACCTGGTTCGACCAGTCGGCGGCGGGGGTGTTGGGGCGCGGTGAGTAGGCGGCGGTGTTCACATGATCGAAGCCGATCGCCTCGATCAGATCCAGGGTGCGGCGGAACTGGGCATCGCTCTCCCCTGGGAAGGCCACGATCACGTCGGCGCTGATCGCCGCATCCGGCATCCGCTGGCGGATGCGGTCGATGATGCGGCGGTAGCGGTCCACCGTGTAGCCCCGGGCCATGGCCCTGAGCACGTCGTCGTCGCCGCTCTGGAAGGGGATGTGGAAGTGCTCGCAGAGCTTGGGGAGGTCGGCGCAGGCGTCGATCAGGCGTTCGGTGAAGTAGCGGGGGTGGCTGGTGGCGAAGCGGATGCGGGCGATCCCGTCCACGTCATGCACCGAAGCCAGCAGGTCGGTGAAGGTGTGGGCGCGGCGGCCCTCCGGGGTGATGCCGGGCAGGTCGCGTCCATAGGCGTCGATGTTCTGGCCCAGCAGGGTGATCTCCCGAAAGCCGCGGGCCGCCAGGCCCTCCATTTCCAGCCGGATGGCCTGGGGCAGCCGGCTCTGCTCCCGCCCCCGCACGGCCGGCACCACGCAGTAGGTGCAGCGCTCATTGCAGCCGTAGATCACATTCACCCAGGCGCACACAGCGCTGTCCCTGCGGGCCGTGGTGATGTCCTCGAGGATGGTGTGCTCCTCGGTGGCCACCACCTGCTGGCCGCTCTCGACCCGCTCCAGCAGGCTGGCGAGGCGGTTGGCGTGCTGGGGGCCCATCACCAGATCCAGTTCGGGCACCCGCCGGAGCAGTGCTTCCCCCTCCTGCTGGGCCACGCAGCCCGCCACCACCAGGGTGAGATTGGGGTCGGCCCGTTTGCGCAGGGCCTGCCGACCCAGGTAGCTGTAGACCTTCTGTTCCGCGTTGTCGCGGATGGTGCAGGTGTTGTAGAGCACCAGATCGGCGCTGTGTTCGTCGCTGCCGGGGGTGTAGCCCATGGCCTCGAGGATGCCCCCCATCCGCTCCGAATCCGCCTTGTTCATCTGGCAGCCGAAGGTGGTAATCCAGTAGCTGCCGCGGAGTCGGGGTCTGCCCAGCGGAAGCCCCGGGCTCGCATCCATCCCGGCGGCGCCGGCTGTCGGTTGGCCAGCGGGATGTTCCACCGCTGATCTGGAGTTGGAGAGGCTCATGGATCCATCTTCCGACAGCATCCATCCCACAGAGTCCACCCACAGCGTCGTTTCATTCGCTGCAGCGGGGTGAACCAGCCGCCCGGGGCCCCGCACTGCTCAGTCGACCTTCAGCAGTCGTGCCAGTTAGTAGTGCTCCAGGAGGGTGAGCTGGTAGCTGGCGCTGGCCAGCTTGCTGCCCAGTTCGCTGCTGAGGGCGCGCAGCAGAGCGATCGCCACCTCCGGTCGGCTCCGTCCAAGGCTGTCGAGGGCCTCACGACGCAGCAGCAAGCAGTGGCCATCGGTGTCGGCGATCACATCGGCGGTACGGGGTTGGCCGGTGAGGAAGCTGATCTCACCAAAGCACATGCCGCTGGAGAAGGTGGAGAGCCGAGTGGCTTTCTTCGTGCCGTTGCTGAGGTTCACCCGGATCATGGTGGTGAAGATGCCATCGACCACGATGTAGAGGGTGTCTCCGCTCTGGTTGCTCTGCACGGCCGCTTCGCCGGCCTGGAAGCTGGCGAGCTCCAGCAGGGGATTGAGGATGGCGCGGTAGTCGGGATCTAGGCCATCCAAGATGGTGGGCTGGGGCGCCTGCCTGAGGGGGAGTTCCGGCCGCACCTTGTGCAACAGGATGGTTTCGGCCTCCTCCAAGGCCGCGTCGATGGTGGGCAGCGTGGGTAGACCGTGATCCAGGCCCACCAGGCTTGGTAGGTGGTCAGCCCGGGAGAACAGCACCGTGATCGGCTTGGCTCGGAGCAGGGCCACCTGTCCCAGCAGGATCGAACAGGAGGTGGGGGGCAGCTCCAGCACCTGGTTGAAGTCAACCACCACCACGCTGGCCTGGCCGGCGATCGCCGTGAGTTCGGCCAGCAGCTGTTCGGTGGCAGCGAAGTCGAGCACCCCCTGGGCATGCACCACCCGGATGCGGCTGCCCAGCTCCTCGAGGATGCCGGCCTCTGTGGCGTCTCGCCAGCGGCGGGAGCGGCGGTGGCTGCCGGCGTAGCTGCGGCGGATCGTGTTGATCGCCCGGGGATTCTGGTTGTAGAGGTGCAGCCCGAGCCGTTTGGAGAGTTCTTCGCACACTTCGATGCCCCGCACGCTGTTGCCGAAGGGATCGAGCCGCGGTGAATACACGGCCACGCCCAGCCGACCCGGCACCACGGCCAGAACGCCGCCCCCCACGCCGCTCTTGGCCGGCATGCCAACGTCGTGGAGCCATTGGCCGGCGTAGTCGTACATGCCGCAGGAGCCCATCAGGGCCAGCATCTGGATCGTGATGTCGGCGTTGAGGGGTTCGGCGCCGCTGATGGGGTTGCGACCCTGGCAGGCCAGGCTGGCGGCCATGATTGCCAGATCCCTGCAGCTGACGGCGATGGCGCACTGGCGGAAGTAGAGATCGAGGCCGCCTTCCGGATCTGATTCGATCACGTTGAAGTTGCGCAACAGGTGGCTGATCGCCCGGTTACGATGTCCCGTATCTCGTTCGGAGATGTAGACGTTCTCATCGACGTGGAGCGGGCGTCCCGCCAGGTCGGAGAGGAAGCCGAGCAACGTGGCCTCAGCTGCCTCGGGATCGTGCTGCCAGATCTGGGCGGCGGTGGCGATGGCGCCGGCATTGATCATCGGGTTGCGGGGAATGCCGCTCACCGGATCGAGGCTGATGGCGTTGAAGGCTTCGCCGGAGGGCTCCACGCCTACCTTGGCATGCATGTGCTCGCGACCCAGAAGTTTCAGCGCCAGGCCATAGGCGAAGGGTTTGGAGATCGACTGGATCGTGAATTCCTTATCGCTGTCTCCCACCGCATAGATGTGACCATCGGCCGTGGCCACCACGATGCCGAAATCCTCGGGATCGGCCTTGGCCAGTTCGGGGATGTAACCGGCCACCTTGCCCTCCCGGCGGCCACGAAGGCGATAATGCACCTCCTCAATCAGATTCTGGATCGCCGTTGCCGTGAACTCGGGACTGGGCATTCGCAGGGCATCGTTGCGTCGATCCCATACCGACTTAAGGTTCCTGGCTGTAACGAGCGATACCCTCGCACAATCTCTTATCCGGTGGGCCGGCTCGGTCGTCGCGCCCCGGCCGCCTGGGCGTACACCCTGGCAGGCACCGGCCGCAGATCCCACACCAGGCCGAGCTTCGCCAGAACCAGCAGGGTGAGATAGGTGATGTCGATCTCCCACCAATAAATGCCCTGGCGGCAACTCGACTGGCAATGGTGATGGTTGTTGTGCCAGCCCTCTCCCAGGGTGATCAGCGCCAGCAGCAGGTTGTTCCGGCTGTCGTCCCCGGTGTCGAAGCGCTGACTGCCGAAGACGTGGGAGAGGGAATTGATCGTGTAGGTGCCGTGATATAGCAGCACCGTGGAGATGATGAACCCCCACACCAGCATCTGCGCTCCTGAGGTTGGTCGGCCTGCCTCCGCCAGCACCCTGCCCAGGGCGAAGGTGGCGGTTCCCAGCAGGGCAGGACTGATCAGTGCCCAGCGATCGATGAACACCAGTTCAGGAAAGCGGGCGTAATCGCGGATGGCTGCGAGGTTGTCGCGGCGGTTGCCGGGGTGGAGAAACCAGCCCATGTGCGACCAGAGGAAGCCGTAATGCCGAGGCGAGTGGGGATCCTGTTCGGTGTCCGAGTTGGCGTGGTGGTGACGATGGGTGGCGGCCCACCAGAGGGGGCCGAGCTGGGCCGAGGAGGTGGCGAGCACGGCCAGCAGAAATTGGAACAGGCGGCCGGTGCGGAAGCTGCGGTGCGAGAAATAGCGGTGGTAGGCGGCCGTCACGCCGAACATGCGGATCGCGTAGGAGGCCAGGCACACCAGCAGGGCATCGCCACTCACCCCGGTCCAGAAGGCGCCCAGGCAGGCCAGATGCATCATCCCGATCGGAATGCTGGCCAGGATCCAGCCCTGGGTGATCTCCGGTTTCACCGGCGGATCCACGGCTCTGGCTCCGGCTTGGAAGGGCTCGGCAACCGTCTGGTGGCCGCGTTCCCCGGGATGGTCCGCCCTCCAGCTCTAGATCGTGCCGGCTGCCTCGCTGCTGCGCAGAGGCTTGGGAAGGATCGTCAACGGCCGGATAGCTCGAATGCGCAGCAACTTAAGTCAGAACTTCACAGAACCTCAGGATCCCGACTCGGCCCGGCCGATTCCCGGGACCCCTCCGACGAGAGGCCACGGCGGCGGTGCATCTGCGGCCGGTTGTGCCAGCTTGAGGCCATGGAACTGCGTCTGTTGTCCTTTCCCCTGACCAAGGCCGTGCCCCTGGCGATCAGCCGCGGCACCACCGCCGCCGTGGAGCACCTGCTGGTGGAGGTGGAGCAGGACGGCCTGACCGGGATCGGTGAGACCGGTGGCTTCGACACCGGACACCGTGAGTTCACCACCGCTGCCATCGCTGCCGAACTTCAGGCCCTGGCCCCCCGTCTGCGGGACCTGGCCCCCCAGCCCCTGCAGGCCCTGGAGCCGCTGCTGGCATCGCTGTCGCCGCCGGCCCGCTGCGGCCTGGATCTGGCCCTGCACGACTGGTGGGGCAAGCGGCTCGGGGTTCCATTGCATCGCCTCTGGGGTCTGGATCCGCAGCTGGGGGTTCCCACCAGCGTGACCCTCGGCCTGGGGTCGGTTGAGGCGGTGCTGGCGCGGCTGCAGCGGTGGTGGATCCAGCTACCGGCCACCCGCATCAAGCTGAAACTCGGCAGTCCGGAGGGGCTCGACCATGACCGGGCCCTCGTGGTGGCGGTGGCCGAAGCCCTCGATCGCCAGCAGCAAATCGGTGGGCCCGCCGCCGAGCTGCAGGTGGATGCCAACGGCGGCTGGGATCTGGAGGGAGCCCGCGCCATGGTGGGCTGGCTCGCCGACCATCAGGTTGCGCTGGTGGAGCAGCCCCTGCCTCCGATCGATGATCCGGAAGCCGATTCCGCCGCCTTCGCAGCCCTGGAGCTCGATTGTCCGATTGCGCTGGTGGCCGATGAGAGCTGTTGGACCCTGGCCGATGTGGTGCGGCTGGCGCCTTATGTGGACGGGGTGAACATCAAGCTGCTCAAGAGCGGCGGGCTCTCTGAGGCCATGCTGATGGCCCAGGCGGCACGCCGGCTGGGGTTGGAGGTGATGCTCGGCTGTTATTCCGACAGCGCCCTGCTCAACGGCGCCGCAGCCCAGCTGCTCCCCCTGGTGCGCTGGCCCGATCTGGACAGCCACCTCAATCTGGTGGACGATCCCTTCGCGGGTCCGACGCTCGAAGCCGATCGCCTTCACCCCGGGGTCAGCCCCGGCCTGGGGGTGGCGCTCACCACGGAGCTGGCCGGAAACGCCACGGCGCGGGCTGATCGCTCCGGTAGCGAGGGCCCGTGGCCCCTTCCCGGGGCGTGATGCTCAGTCCCGATACCCCCGTGGTGCTCTTACAGCACCATGGTCTGGACAACCTTGGCGGCAAGACCGGCCTGGCCTTGCTCCGCTATCGCCGGGGGCCGGTGGTAGCGGTGATCGATCCCGACCATGCGGGGGAGGATCTGGAGCGGCTCACGGGCATCCGGCGGGCCGTGCCGGTGGTGGGCTCGATGCGGGAGGCCCTGCCGCTGGTGCCTGCCGCCGCCCTCGCCGATCCCATCCCGGGGGGCGCCCCCGGGGCCGTGGCCGTGGTGGGATTGGCTCCCTCCGGTGGCCGCCTGCCCACCGAACTCCACGCCGATCTGGTGGTGGGGCTCGCGGCGGGGCTGTCGGTGGCCAATGGCCTCCACAGCCGCCTGGGCGATGATCCCCAGTTGGCGGCCCTGCTGCGGCCAGGCCGCTGGATCTGGGACCTGCGCCGCGAACCCGACGACCTGGTGGTGGGATCGGCCCGGGCAGCAGCCCTGGCGCCACGACGCCTGCTGGCGGTGGGTTCCGACATGTCGGTGGGGAAGATGAGCGCCTGCCTGGAGCTGCAGGCGGCCGCGCTGCGGGCCGGTGTCGATGCCCGTTTCGTGGCCACGGGCCAGGCCGGCATCCTGATCGCCGGACGTGGGCTGGCCCTCGATGCGGTGCGGGTTGATTACGCCGCCGGGGCGGTGGAGCAGGCGGTGCTGCATGCGGCCGAGGGGGCCGGCCCCGATGCCCTGGTGCTGGTGGAGGGGCAGGGCTCCATCTGCCACCCGGGCTCCACCGCCACCCTGCCGCTGCTGCGGGGCAGCCAGCCCACCGACCTGCTGCTCGTGCACCGCGCCGGCCAGACCACGATCCGCAACCAGCCGCAGATCCTCCTGCCCCCGATCGATCGGCTGATCGCTGCCCTGGAGGCGCTGGCCGCCCTGGCTCGCCCGGGCGCGGCCGCGGCCCCAGCGGTCCGGGTAGCGGCGATCGCCCTCAACACCGGCCATCTGGCGGCCGATCAGGCCGCGGCCGCCCTGGAGGCGATGGCCGCCCTCACGGGTCTGCCCTGTCATGATCCGGTGCGGGATGGGGGTGAGTCCCTGCTGGCCGACCTGCGGCAGGGCTGGGCCGTCGCCGCGGGCTGAGGGGCGCGCTGTCGGACCACGCTGTCGCCGCCCTCCCGGTTCGAGCCAGCCGGGCCGCGGCGCCAACAAAAAACCACCCCGTGGACGAACCAGGGGTGGGGTGTTGTGGCAACAGGGCGAGCGAGGGGAATCGAACCCCCGTATGGCGGCACCACAAGCCGCTGCCTTAACCGCTTGGCGACGCTCGCCGCACGTTTGGACTTTATCACCGGGGCTTTCGGGATCATCGGGGCTTTGAGGATGCTCCGATGCGGGCATGGAGATCCCCTCTCCACGACTTGTCCCCCGTGGGCGGTTGATCTCTGCCATCCTGGACAAGGCCTGTTGGTTCGAGCTGTGTCTGCCCGCGCCACGACAGCCCGCGCCATGACAGCCCGCTCCCGGCTCCTGCGGCGCTCTTCGGCCCGCCCCGATTTCTCGCCCCATCACTTCCCCGTCACCGATTCCGTTCGCGTTCACCGGCAGGTTCCGCCCTCTGCAGCGACCCCGCACCCTTCCACGCTGGGCGCCGTGGGTATCCGTTCCCTATTCGGACTCGCCGTTGCCGCCGCCCTGGGCCTGGGTCTGATTGCCACTAATCCCGATGAAGAGGAGTTCGAGCGTTTTGCCGCCGACCAGATCACCCGTGCGGCTGAGCTGGAGCTCTGCCAAGAGGGAGGCCTGCCGATGCTGGCCCGCATGATCGTGCACGACTGTCCCCGCCTGATCGCCGCCCAGCATGACCTGCTCGGCCGGCTGGCCCTGGCGGCCACCCGGCGCCGCAACTTCGGCCTGCTCAGCCTCTACCGAACCGATCTAGGGGGTCAGCAACTCCTCCCCGACTGGTCGATCCCCCGCTATAGCGCCATCACCTTGGCCGGTGCCGGACGCTTCTTCATCCTGCGCAGCAACCAGGCCGCCGCGGAGCCCACCGTCCGATGAACAGGCTCGGGCCGCTGCGGATCCCCCGTTGTCTGCTCGACCCCGTGGCCTCCCTGCCACCGGCCGATCGGGATGGCTTGGCTTCGGTGCGGATCGAGCATGCCGAGGGCAGGATCACGGCTCTCCATCCCGTGGAGCTGCCTCCCTCGCGGCAGCTGCCCCTGGCCCTCACGCCGCCGGTGGATCCCCACGTGCACCTCGACAAGGCCTTCAGCGGAGCCTTTTTTCCCAATCCCTCCGGCACCATGGCTGGAGCCCTGGAGGCCAATCTGCGGGAACTGGGCCAACGCCGCGGCGAGCAGGTGCTGCAGCGAGCCGGCCTGGCGCTGGAGCGAGCCTGGCGCCATGGTCTCCGGGCGCTCCGCAGCCATGTCGACAGCCAGGCCCCGGCGACCCTGGAGGTCTGGGAGGCGCTGCAGCAGCTCCGGGAGCGCTGGGCCGGCCGGGTGGATCTGCAGCTGGTGGCCCTGGCGCCGCTGGGGTACTGGCGCACGGCCGAGGGGGACCTGCTGGCCCGAAGGGTGGCGCGCGATGGGGGCCTGCTGGGCAGCGTGGTGGGAACCCCCTTCTCCCCGCTGGCCTGGGATGCGGTGGGTCTGGAGGCCCTGCTGATGCAGGCCGAGACCCTGGGCTGCGGCCTCGATCTTCACATCGATGAACACGATGCCGCCCCCGCTCCCGGGGTGCGGGCGCTGGTGCGGCTGCTGGAGCGGAGGGGCGGCTGCCGGGTGCCGATCACCTGCAGCCACGCCAGCAGCCTGGCCCTGCTGCCGGCGCCGGACCTGGCCCGATGGGCCGACCGCCTGGCCGCCGCCGGGGTGGCGGTGGTGGCCTTGCCGTTCACCAATCTCTGGCTGCTCGGCAAACGGGAGGGAACCACACCACTGGTGCGCCCCCAGGCCCCGATCCAGCAGCTGCAGGCCGCCGGCGTGCGGGTGGCCATGGGCAGCGACAACGTGCAGGATCCCTGGTATCCAGGGGGTGATTTCGATCCGGTGGAGCTGCTGCGGCTGGCGCCCCTGCTGAGCCATCAGCTGCCGTGGCGGCGGCGGGGGCTGGCGCCGTTCACCAGCGAGGCGTCGCGACTGCTGGATCTCCCCTGGGATGGGGTGCTGCGAGAGGGGTCTCCGGCCGATCTGCTGGTGCTGGGGGCCTCGAGCTGGGGGGATCTGCTGGCCCGCCCCCCCCAGCGACGGGTCATGCGCGCCGGCCGCTGGCTGCCCCCTCCCGAGCAGGAGGCTCCTTCGGCCTTGCTGACGGCCCTGGAGGTCCCGGTTCTGTCAGGTTGAGGCCAGAGGGTGGGCAGGGAGGGGACCCCCCACGGTGCCATTTCAAGACACTCCGGAGCGGATACCCAGTTCGTCCACGCCGCCAGGTTCCAAGCCGGGAAGCTCCCGGTTCCATCCAGGCCTTCCCGTTCACCGACTCTTCCTGCTGTTATCGATAGTCCTGCCGTTGCCGAAGTCCCGCCGTTGCCGTCCTTCGCGCCGGATCGCGCCGCTTCCCTTCCGTTCCCCCACCGCCCCTCAGCCTCCCTCCTGGGCATCTGCCCGCCGCCCCTCACCCCTCCCGCTCCTGCGCATCCGCCCGCCGCCCATGCCCGATCTCGCCCTGCCACCCCTGCCCCAGCCTCCCGCCGAGGCCACGATCGCGGCCCTTGCCGCCGAGCTGGAGGCGGTTGAGCCGGACCTGGTGCTGCATCGCTCGATCGAGGAGCGCACGCGCCTCTCCCGGGATTTCCACGACTACTCGCCGGTGCTCACCCCCCTGCTGGCGGGGAAGATTGCCCAGCTGGCCGTTGTTGCCAGCACGGTGGAGCAGGTGATGGCGGTGGCGGCGGCCTGCGCCCGCCATGGCGTGCCGCTCACGCTGCGGGGGGCCGGCACCGGCAACTACGGCCAATGCGTGCCCCTGGCCGGGGGCGTGGTGCTCGATCTCACCGGCCTCAACCGGGTGCGGCGGATTGATCCGTCCAGCGGCGTGTTGGAGGCGGAGGCGGGCTGCCGCCTGGCTGAACTCGATGCCGCCCTCGCCCCCCACGGCCGGGCGCTGCGGATGGCACCCAGCACCTGGCGTAGCGCCAGCCTGGGCGGCTTCATTGCCGGTGGATCGGGGGGCATCGGTTCGGTGCGCTGGGGCTTCCTGCGCGATCCCGGCAACCTCCTGGCCCTGGAGGTGGTCACGGTGGAACCCCAGCCGCGGCTGCTGACGCTGGAGGGCGGAGCCGCCCAGCCGCTCAACCACGCCTACGGCACCAATGGCATCCTCACGGCGGTCACGGTGGCCACCGCTCCTGCCGTGGCCTGGCAGCAGGTGGTGGTGGATTTCCCCGACTGGTGGGCTGCCCTCGAGGTGGCCCGCACGCTTCCCGGCACCGCCCTGGAGCTCGACGACCTCACCCTGCTGCAGGCGCCTCTGGCGGCGGGGATGCCCTGGACGCAGGGCTGCCCGGCGCCCGCTGCCGGCCAGCACCGGCTGCTGCTGCTGGCCGCCCCCGATGCCCTGCCGCTGCTGCCGGCCTGGCTGGCGGAACGGGGCGGCACGGTGATCTGGCAGCAGCCTCAGGGTTCCAGCCGGGGGGGCACGCTGCGGGAACTCACCTGGAACCACACCACCCTGCACTGGCGAGCCCGTCACAAGGGCTGGACCTATCTGCAGCTGGCGCTGCCGGTGCCCGAGCGTCCGCTGCTGGAGGCGGTGGCCGAGCGCTGGGGGGAGAGGGTTCTCTGGCACCTCGAAGGCGTGCGTCAGGGGGGCAGCGCCCGGCTGTCGGCCCTGCCGGTGGTGCAGCTCGGCAACGCCGCAGAGCTAGCCGAACTGATCAACTTTTGCCGCGATCGCGGCGCCGGCAGCGCCGATCCCCACGTTCTCAGCGTGGAGGATGGCG
>Ga0315905_10001065_pt1 | contig 29860 bp, 29 predicted proteins | sample LakEriMetagenome_5_FD_203522 | JGI IMG/M metagenome (GOLD analysis project Ga0315905, IMG submission 203522) | Freshwater fungal communities from buoy surface, Lake Erie, Ohio, United States - Buoy 4 MA121 | ecosystem: Environmental > Aquatic > Freshwater > Lake | place: USA: Lake Erie, Ohio...
GCAATTATTCAAGCTCTAGGAATCAAAGAGTTAACGCTGCTGACCAATAATCCCAACAAGGTTGCCGCCCTTCGCGCCGCAGGAGTCGAAGTAATGCAGGCCAACTTAACTGTTGTTCCCAATACATTTAATGAGAAATATCTAGCTACCAAGGAAGAAAAACTTGGTCACTCACGAGGAGGCAAGTAAATGGCCGGACATGCACCAGAAATTGGCGTAAAGCCACTGCCCAACGCCAAGATAGCGATCATCTCTTCTTCCTGGCACCTTGATATTTGTAATGACTTAATTGCAGGTGCACAACGCGCGCTTTTGGCAGCGCAGGTAAAGCAGGTCGAGGTGCAATTTGTTCCGGGTTCATTTGAGATTCCACTTGCTGCGCAATATGCATTTGAAAAAGGTTTTGATGCAGTTGTAGCCGTTGGATTGGTGCTTAAGGGTGAAACCCCGCACTTTGATTATGTCTGCCAAGGCGTTACTCAGGGCGTTATCGATGTATCGCTCAAGTACGGAAAGCCAATTGGGTATGGCGTTTTGATGTGTGATGATCTAGATCAAGCAGAAGCTCGTTGTGGTCGCCCTCACAGCAAAGAGGACAAGGGATATGACAGCGCAATCGCTGCGCTGGAACTTTTGCGTTTAAAGAACGCCTAGATAGACTCCCAGCGTGAGCGTAACCAGCGCAGGTGCAGCCTTTAAAAAGGCTTTGGTTGAAGAATCCCCGCTTCAAATTATTGGAACCATCAACGCTAATCACGCCTTGCTTGCACAACGCGCAGGTTTTCGCGCAATCTATCTTTCAGGTGGCGGAGTCGCTGCAGGATCACTCGGAATTCCAGATTTAGGAATTACCACTCTTGAAGATGTTCTGACAGATGTTCGTCGCATCACCAATATCTGCGATACACCTTTGTTAGTGGATGCCGATACCGGGTTTGGTGCATCAGCTTTCAACATTGGTCGCACCGTTAAGGATTTAATCAAAGCTGGGGCAGCAGCGATGCACATTGAAGATCAAGTTGGTGCAAAGCGTTGTGGACATCGTCCCAATAAAGAAATTGTTTCAAAGAGCGAAATGGTTGATCGCATTAAGGCGGCAGTTGATGCTCGCACTGATGACAACTTTCAGATCATGGCCCGCACCGATGCGATTGCTAACGAAGGTCTTGAATCAGCCCTTGATCGAATCCATGCATATGTCCAAGCAGGTGCGGACTTGGTTTTCCCCGAAGCCATTGAAAATCTGGCTGATTATTCCAAGATTTCATCTGCTGTTTCCAAACCGATTCTGGCAAATATCACTGAATTTGGAAAGACTCCGTTATTCACCCGTGACGAACTGGCAGCAAACGGGGTCGGGATGATCCTGTACCCACTGTCAGCCTTCCGGGCGATGAATAAAGCGGCAGAGAATGTCTATACAGCTATCCGCCGCAATGGCACGCAGGTAAATGTGATCGACACAATGCAGACACGTGAAGAGTTGTACCAAGCAATTAATTACTATGAATATGAAAAAGCACTTGACCAAACACTAGGTAAAGACAACGGGTAGGGACAATGGAAGAAATCAAAGTAAAGAAGTCAGTTGCACTCTCTGGAGTACCAGCGGGAAACACGGCCCTTAGCGCAGTAGGTGGAGCAGACCTTCACTACCGCGGATACTCAATCAAGGACTTGGCTGCTAATTGCCAGTTTGAAGAAGTCGCATACCTTCTCGTGCACGGCGCCCTACCCACACAATCACAATTAGATACGTACAAAGCAAAGCTCAAGGGTCTACGTGGGCTTTCACCTCAGGTCAAAACAGTTCTAGAACAACTTCCAGCAACTGCCCATGCGATGGATGTTTTGCGTACAGGTTTTTCTGCCATTGGTGCGATTTCACCAGAGTCACCTCAGCACACACCAGAAGAAGCTCGCGATATCGCAGATTCAATGCTGGCAAAGACTGGTTCACTTCTTGGTTACTGGCACCACTTTGCAAATAGTGGAAAGCGCATTGAAGTAGAAACTCATGATGATTCAATCGGTGCGCACTTCTTGCACCTACTACACGGCGAAAAGCCAAGTGCGCTGTGGGAAAAAGCAATGCACGCATCCCTCGTGCTTTATGCAGAACACGAATTTAACGCTTCTACATTTACCGGTCGTGTAATCGCCGGAACAGGCGCGGACATTTACTCATGCGTTGCTGGATCTATTGGCGCACTCAGCGGTCCAAAGCATGGTGGCGCAAATGAAGTAGCGCTAGAAATTCAACTTCGCTACTCAACACCAGATCAGGCTGAGGCAGATATTCGAAAGCGTGTAGAAGCCAAGGAAGTTGTCATTGGTTTCGGTCACCCGGTTTACACAGTGTCAGATCCTCGTAACGAGATCGTTAAGGTCATAACCAAGGAACTTGCAATTGCTGCGGGCAAGGAAAACTTGTATGACATCGCAGAGCGCATCGAATCTGTGATGATGGAAGTCAAGAAAATGTTCCCTAACGTGGACTGGTTCTCTGCCGTTGCATATGATGCAATGAAGATTCCGGTTAATTACTTCACACCATTGTTCGTGATGGCGCGTATTTCTGGGTGGACTGCGCACGTTATTGAACAGCGCAACGATGGCAAGATCATTCGCCCAACAGCAACCTACGTTGGCCCAGAGGATTTAGCTTTTGTACCAATCGAAAAGCGCTAATTAATGTCGAGCCATGTAAGTCAGGGTAACCAGCCGTACGACCAAGTGATCATCGACATCGTCGATTATGCGCTGAATTTTGAGGTCACTTCACCGGTTGCCTATGAAACTGCATGGAACTGTTTTATGGACACACTGGGTTGTGGCCTAGAAGCCCTTGAATACGAAGCCTGCACCAAGCTTTTGGGACCAGTTGTTCCAGGATTAACTGTGGCCAATGGCGTCAAAGTTCCAGGCACCAAACATGTTTTAGATCCTGTGCAAGGTGCTTTCAATATCGGCGCAATGATTCGCTGGTTAGATTTCAATGACACCTGGTTGGCCGCTGAATGGGGACACCCGTCAGATAACTTGGGTGCAATTTTGGCAACTGCCGATTGGTTGTCACGTACAACTGATAAAAAGTTCACGGTTAAAGATGTTTTAACCGCGATGATCAAGGCGCATGAAATTCAGGGATGTATCGCACTTGAAAACTCATTTAACAAAGTCGGACTAGATCACGTTATTTTGGTCAAGGTTGCATCAACTGCAGTAGTTGCACAAATGATGGGTTTAACTCGTGATCAAGCACTTGCCGCAGTTTCATTAGCGTGGGTTGATGGTCAATCACTTCGAACCTACCGCCACTTTCCAAATGCAGGTTCCCGAAAGTCATGGGCGGCAGGGGATGCAACATCTCGCGCCGTACGTCTTGCGTTAATCGCAAAGATTGGCGAAATGGGTTATCCATCAGCGCTGACTGCAAAGACCTGGGGCTTCTACGATGTTTCTTTCAAGGGACAACCATTTAAGTTCCAACGCAGCTATGGTTCTTATGTCATGGAAAATGTTTTGTTTAAGATTTCATTCCCGGCAGAATTTCACTCACAAACTGGTGTAGAAGCTGCAATGACGATTTACCACCAGATGCAGGCAGCAGGTAAGACATCTGATGACATCGCAAAGGTCACGATTCGCACGCACGAAGCGTGTATCCGAATCATTGATAAGAAGGGTCCGCTGAATAACCCAGCAGATCGCGATCACTGTATTCAGTACATGGTTGCCGTTCCATTTATCTTTGGTCGACTAACCGCACGTGATTACGAAGAAGATATTGCGGCAGATCCACGCATCGATGCTTTGCGCGAAAAGATTGTGTGCATTGAAGATCCTGACTACACCGCGGATTACCACAACCCTGAAAAGCGCTCTATTGCCAACGCAATAACTGTTGAATTCAAGGATGGCACTGTCTTTAACGAGGTAGCCGTTGAATACCCACTGGGTCATGCTCGACGTCGCAGCGAAGGTATTCCGCTACTGATTGAAAAGTACAAGACTAACCTGGCACGCATTTATGACACTGATAAGCAGAAGAAGATCATTGATCTATGTCTTGATTACAACAAGCTTTCAACGACTCCGGTAAATGAGTTTATGGATTTGATGGCTCTTTAATGAGCGATATGTCGGCACAGGTGCGTCGCGCGCTAGATGTTGCCGTAGAAGCAATTGGTGGTTCAGCCCGTGAAGGCCAGATTGAAATGGCCGAAGCGGTAGCAAACGCCCTTACAGATCGTCACCACTTAATGGTGCAAGCAGGTACTGGTACCGGTAAATCTCTGGCGTATTTGATTCCAGGAATCGTGCACGGTCGCAAAGTATTGGTAGCAACAGCCACCCTTGCGCTGCAGCGCCAACTAGTAGATCGCGACTTACCTGCTGTTGTTCCGGCACTAGAAAAAGAGTTAGGCCGAGAAATTTCTTATGCCATCTATAAAGGCGTCGGAAACTATGTCTGTTTGCAAAAGATGAACAGCGAAGATATTGATCCAGATACCGAATTAGTGATGGAAGTTTCCGCGCTAGAAAAAGATGCCAAACGTTTAGTCGCCTGGGCTAAGACTCCTGGCGTCACCGGTGATCGTGATGATGCACCTGAAGTAGATCGACGTGTGTGGGCAGCAAACAGCACATCAGGTCGCGAATGCGTTGGCGCAGATGTGTGTGCCTTTGGTTCACAATGCTTTGCAGCCAATGCCAAAGCCAAGGCGCAGACCGCCGACATCGTCGTTACTAACCACACTTTGCTGGCCATCGAAATTGTAGATTCACACCCAATCTTGCCCGAACGCGATTGCGTGATTTTGGATGAAGCCCACGAATTCATGGACCGTGCCACACAAGCTGTCACTGATGAACTCACTTCTAACCGAGTCCTGCGCGCTGCAGCGATGGCCCGAAAGTTCATGCCAGGCAAGCTTTCAGATGCTTTTCACAAAGCGGCAAATGATTTCCACGAATCAATGGTTGATTACGGCGAAGATGTTAAAAATGATCCAACAGCGCAGGGCCGCCTAGAAGAGATTCCACAATCACTTGAATTTTCTATTCGCAAGGTAATGGAAGCATCCAAGGCCATTGTTCAGTTCATGTCAGCAGATGATGAAATCATCGATACCGATGCTTTGGCAGAGCGCGCACGGGTAAAGGGTGCGGTCAATGAAATTGCAACAACTGCCAGCACCTTGCTGAAAATGGGCGATGGCTTAGTGCTCTGGTATGAACCAACTTTTTCAACACTGTATTTGGCACCACTTTCAGTATCAGAAGTCCTGCGCGAAAACCTTTTGACTCAGACTCCTGTTATCGCGACATCGGCGACTTTAACTATTGGCAAAGGTTTTGATTCGATGGCCAAGAGCATCGGCTTCTTAGTTAACGAAGAAATGAATGCAGATCTAAAGGATGGAGAAGTAGATCCCGCAAATGTTCAGATGCTAGATGTTGGCTCTCCTTTTGATTTTGCTAACCAAGGTGTTTTGTATATGCCTAAGCATTTGCCAGAACCTGGTCGAGATGGCCCAAGTCTGGATGTCTTAACTGAACTGGGTGAACTCATTGATGCTGCAGGCGGTCGAACCCTTGCGCTGTTTTCTTCTTGGCGCGGGGTAGAGGCGGCGGATCTGCATTTGCGAAAAGTTTTAGCTGAACTTCCAATCAAAATCATTACGCAAAAACGTGGCGACGCCGTTGGGCCACTAGTTGCACGCTTTGCTAAGGATGAAACTTCGGTACTGCTAGGCACAATGTCGCTGTGGCAAGGTGTAGATGTACCTGGAAATAGTTGCATCTTGGTTGCTATCGATCGCATTCCTTTTCCGCGTCCTGATGAACCGGTCATGAGTGCTCGTGCATCCCAAGCAGATGCGGCAGGTGGCAGTGGGTTTATGCAGGTTTCACTACCCAGAGCGGCACTTTTATTGGCTCAAGGCACGGGTCGTTTGATTCGATCCGTGGATGATCGGGGAGTCGTTGCGATCCTGGATTCACGAATCGTCACCAAAAGATACGGAAGTGTTCTACTTAACTCTATGCCGCCTTTATGGAGAACCTCAGACAAGGCGGTGGTCGTAGATTCACTGAGACGACTTCGGGAAAGCATGAAAGAATAAATTTATGCCTCGCATTGAAACCGAAACACTTGCTGAGCACCGTGATTGGCGCCGTAATCAGCTGATCGATGCTGCCGCAAGTATTGCTATGGAATCAGGTGGCGCGGCAATTACCGTGGCCGCAGTGGCACAACGCGCCGGTTTATCTCGCACATCGGTCTATGAATACTTTGGTAGTGGCTCAGAACTTGTTGCAGATCTTGTCATTGATGAACTGCATAGCTTTGCCCAAACCCTAAACACCGCAGTTGCTGATTGCCCCGATACGCAATGCATCGTCAACTGTTGGATCAAGGGAGCACTTACCTATATTGCCGATGGTCGTCACTTGTTAGCTAAAGCGCTTAATTCGACCGCAATGCCACAATCTCGCGCACAGCAAATTGGTATGGCCCACCGTGCGTTGATGGCACCACTAGTCAAAGCGGTGACAGATTTAGGTGTGAAAGATTCGCAGCGCGCCCTGTCTTTTATCCAGGCGATCACCGATGCATCAACAAAGAGAATTGAATCAGGCCATGACGCAGAAGAAGAGATTGCTTATGCAACAAACTTCTGCATCAATGGCCTGATGTCTAATTAATTACTTCGCAGCTGTAACTAGCTTTGCGTTAAGTCCTTCGTACAAAGCTTTTCTAGCACCAGCGGTTGCAGTGATTTCACACTTTCCACGGCGCATCGTCAAAACAGACCGTACGACTGAGCAAGAACCCATTGCCTTGTAAGTAACTCTTTCGCCAAAGTTGCTGGCTGTAGGCAGATTGGTTTTGCTAAAGACCTTGAGGGTTTCAGGCAATGTAAATGTGCCTAAAGTTTGTGCGCCAAGGGTTAACCGAATAGGCAAGATAACGCTGACAGGGGCCGCTGTTGCATTACCCGCACTGGTTACAGAAATTGCACATTCGCCCACACCTGTTAGCGGGGTGATCTGCTGGCCGTTTAGTGCACACGCTGGTGCAAGTGAACGATAGGTCAACGTCGCACCGGCTTTAGAAACCGCGGCCACTGTTGCAACCTGTCGATAACCAAGAGTTGCTGGTGTTCTTGTAGTCACAGCAACACCATTAATTGTCCCTGTTACTTCATCTGCAGTTAACGTTGTTGTGCCGGCAACTGCTGCTTTGAAAGTAATCGGAAAGAATTGATCTTCAGAAAAATCAGCTGGCACGGTGTGATCAAAGCGCATGAATACGCCGCACTTTGAAACGGTGCAATCAACCGTTGTTGTACCCGATACAAAGGAACCAGTTGGCTTGAAAGCTATGGCTGCAGTGGGCAGAAATGATGCACCGCGAGCTGTAGAAATCCACAATTCAACCGCCTTGTTGCACAGCGCAGAGCGAGTTCCGGCAGGTGCTTCGACACATTGCTGGATGTACAAACCGCCCTTGGTTGGAACATCAGTCAACATAATATTGATTGTTGCATTTTGATAATCCAGGTTTGTTAAGGGACCACCTACAAATTTGGTTTGTGCAGCATGGGCTGACACAGGTGTCATTAACGCTGCAAGCAGAGCTACAAGAACGAGCTTCTTCATTTTTCTCCTTATTTGATGGTGATGGGGATAAATAGATCTGAACTGCGATCATTGCTGCGCAAGTGATCGGCGCGAACAGTGATTGCGCACTTCACTTTGGTGCAATCAAACTTTCCAATTTTCTTTGAAATCTTTACCTTTTGCGTAAATCTGCCACCTGGCAAAAACTCTTCCGTTAAACCGATTGCATACGGTGGGGGATTAGATGAGATCCAAAAAGATGCCTCGCTCAACCCAGCCTTGTTGATTCCGCCGCCGCAGGGAGTCGGTGCTTTCCCTTTTGCTGGGATGACGCAGAACGCCAAATAGATTCCAACGGTTTCATCAAAGAAATCACCTTTGACAGTTACGACCGAACCACTTTTTACTGTGGTCTTAGAAACTGACAGCACCTGACCTTGTGAACCTTTGATGGATGCAGCTAATGAAAAGGGCATGGAAGAAATACTGAAAACCAGTATCAATGCCAGCAATTTCTTCATGGCCAAACTCTAAATTAGCCCTATAAAAGTGTTATCCGACAAGACACTGATATCTGTCGTTCAAAGTTTTGGCAGACTGCGCCCATGAGAAAAATGGCAATTATCGGGCTTGCGTTGCTGCTTTCTGGCTGCGCACAAAGCCCGGTTGCTAGTACTTACACAATTTCTCAGGAAGATGTGAGATCGATTTCACTTACTTCGACACCGCCATTAACTGTTTCACGAGTCGTCGTATTAGCAAATGGTGTTGCCGAAATCATCCAATCCTTAAATGCGCAATCAATCATTGTTGGTCGAGACATTTCAAGCACCGAAGATTCATTAGCGGATATTCCAATAGTTACATCAGGTCATCAGGTTTTGCCTGAAAAAGTAATCGCGCTAAAGCCAGATCTTGTATTAATAGATGCTTCGACTGGGCCAAAAGGTGCGATTGAAACAATCGAGGCTGCCGGTATTACTGTGGTGCAAACCCCGGAAAGCTGGAGCCTGCAGGATTTGCCGATCAAGATCCGCGCAGTGGGCCAGGCAATTGGCGCACAGGATCAAGCAGAAGAATTAATAAAGCAACTAAATCAATCCCTAAACACTGCTGTGGTCAAGAATTCTCCGCGGGTAGCGTTCTTGTATTTAAGAGGAACATCGTCGGTGTATTTAATTGGTGGAGCAGGATCCGGAGCTGATTCTTTGCTGAGCGCAATTGGTGCGATTGATGTTGGCGCGCAAACTCTGGAACGACCATTTAATACTTTAACCGCTGAAAGTTTGGCGGCCTTAAATCCCAAAGTGATTCTGGTGATGAGTAAAGGTTTGGAATCCGTCGGAGGTATCGATGGTTTGCTCAAACTTCCGGGTGTTGCCCAAACCGCAGCAGGTAAGAATTCTGCAGTGATCGATGTTGATGATTCATTATTGCTGTCTTTTGGGCCAAGAACTCCGTCATTAGTTGATGCCCTTGCAAAGGCTCTAGCCAAGGTCGCTCCATGAAAAAGTGGCTTCCGGCAGTTGCTTTAGTGGCCGCTTTTGTTGCTTCACTCTATGTTGGCGCTACGCAGATCGATAACTTTTGGTCAGCGCTGTTTAATCCAGATAGCAATGAAATTCTGTGGCAGATCAGATTTCCTCGGGTAACGGCCGCGGTAATTGTCGGTGCAGCCTTAGCAGTTGCGGGTTTATTGGCCCAAGGTGCCTGCAACAACGCAGTAGCAGAACCAGCAATTTTGGGAACGGCTGCAGGTGCATCCTTTGGCGCAGTGCTTGCAATTAGCGCGGGCCTTGTTCAAGTCGGAACAATAGGTGCGATTGCTTGCGGAACAATTGGTGCGCTGCTGACAACATCACTTACCTTTAAATTAGCTGCCATTCGCGGGGCGCTGTCATCTTTTGGCTTAATCCTTGTAGGCATTGCAGTGTCGGCAATCTTTACCGCACTTGTTGGAATCGCATCAGCCATGGTTTCTCGCGCCGATGCCCGTTCTATTTCTTTCTGGAGCTTTGGTTCCCTGGCGCTGATTACCCCTGATAATTTAATCGGTGTAGCAATTACAACTGTGATCGGAATAGCTATTGCCTGGAAAATCGCACCGGCACTTGATCGACTTTCATTAGGAGATGCCACCGCATTTCACTTAGGTGTAAACGTTGCCCGAATCCGTTTGGTGTCATTAATCGGACTATCGATTTTGGCAGGGGGAGCCGTCAGTACCGTGGGATCAATCGCCTTTATTGGTTTGGCCGCGCCGCACATTGCACGCTTTATCTATGGCCCAGCACATCGCAATTTGGTGGCGCATAGCGCAGTAATTGGTGCGCTAATTGTTGTTGTTGCAGACACCGTGTCGCGCACAATTGCGCAACCCAACGAATTACCAATTGGCCTTGCAACTGCGTTGTTGGGCGCACCAGTGCTGATCGCTTTAGTGACCTTGAAAAACAATGTTTGGAGAACTCAATGATTACTATCGATGAGATCACCATTGTTGTAGATGGCCGTGAAATTATTTACGATTATTCAGAACAGATCCCAGCTGGTTCAATCACCGTCATCGTTGGCCCCAATGGTTGCGGTAAGTCAACCTTGCTAGCCGCAATTGCGGGAGATATCGCACCTGATAAGGGAACAATCACAATTGATGAAGTTCATCCGATTCTGACCGCTGCCAATACCTTGGCGGGGATTCGTTCGATGGTGGTTCAAAATCAAAGCTTTACTTTGGGTTTTACGGTTGCCCAAATAATTGAAATGGCCGGGGACAGCCCCCAAGTAATGAAAGCTTTAGAACTAACCGACCTTGCAGATCGTTTGGTAACAACGCTTTCGGGCGGTGAAGCCCAACGCGTAGCAATTGCGCAAGCCATTGCCCAAAACACCCCAGTTCTTTTATTGGATGAACCACTTGCCGCCCAAGATATTCATAGTCGTGATCGAATCATCGCGTTGCTGAAAGATTTAGCAGAACAAGGAAAAACAATTGTGGTGGTTGCCCATAGCAACGAAACCGAATTAAGTTGGGCCGATAAGGTTATTCAGCAGTTTCATTAATTCGGGCCAGGATTTTGCAAAGCTGGGATGTAACGGTAATTCGTGAACATCTAGAATTTCTACCCAGCGAACTTCGTGGGATTCGTCATTGACTTCATGAGCAACTAGATCAGCGGTTGCAAGGGCGATCACAGTTTCGTATTTCCAATCCCCGTGATCGTCGGTAAATGTGTGCAGAGCGGTTAAGAGCGCGGTATCAATTCCGGTTTCTTCAACCGCTTCACGAAATGCGCCTTCGATGGTGCTTTCATGCGAATCTCGCGCACCGCCAGGAATACCCCAGGTGTCACCGTTGTGCACCCAAGGGGCGCGGTGCTGTAACAAGATCTGGGTTCCGCGCACAATTAAAATTCCAGCCGCACCGTTTAGGCCCCAATGCTTATTTCCGCAGGCGCAATTAACCCAACCATCACCATCGCGCGCTGCCATGTTCCTAGCCTGTCACAACTATCCACAGTTAGTGCAGTGATTGCCACATCGGTCTGTGGCTCAATTTATGGTGCCGCACATGATTGCTTTCATTCTGATCGGCGCACTTGTATTCACATCTTTTGTCACTCCAGCACATGCCGATGACTGCGCCGAAAAAGCCTGCATCACTGTCTACACCCAGAACGACCAGATCATTATTGAAGCCAGAAGAGGCAATACAACAGCAAAAAAAACGATTGCCCAAGCCCCCAAGAAATCCACAGTAAAGCCAACTGCTAAGCCAACGGTGCGACCTTTGTTTTTTCCACCGGCAGTAGTTAAAACTGTTGTGACAAAGCCATACATCAAGCGCACATATAAGCCACGAGTAAAGAAAAGCACCACCACGGTAAATCTGAGTGATCGCTTAACCAAGCTGGTGCCAACTGCAGGTGTTGCCTATCAACCCGAATTTGAGCCGTTAGTAAAAACAGATATGTATTTCTGGTGTGACCTGCCCACGCTTTTTCAAAGCCGGGTCGACATCATCGGTGAAATCGTTGATGTCACTTTGCGTCCTTCCTTTACCTGGAGCTTTGGCGATGGTTCGGTTTATACAACGACAGAAAACGGTGCGCCTTATCCCAACGGATCTATCCGACATTCATATGCAAGACCCGGCAGTTATGTCATCACTTTATTGACCACCTGGAATGGCAGCTATACCCACAACGCACAAGCACGGGCGGTCACCGGAACCGTTAAAAAGATTTCAGCGGCTGCAATAAATGTTGTTCAAGCACCAACCCACTTCATAACAAATAAAGGATGATAATGACTACAGAAAATATCTATGTAAGTGTAATCCCGCTGGAATTGGCAAGCGATGCTGAATTCGTAGAAAGTGTCAATACTTTTGCAGTCACCCCAGATATGGCAGATATCAATCTTTTGCAGCGAGACGGTGCAACGGCGGTTATTGATTTAGCAATGCAGTTTGCAGATCGTGGTTACAACTGTGATGTCGAATTAATTTCACAAGTGGTCGGCCGGCTTTCTGATATTCAGGTGCGAGATTTCGCATTAGGCACCCACAATGAACAAACCTTTGATACCTATTGGAACATGTGGTTGTACTTGCTACGTATTGCACCTGTCGGTTTTGTCGCACCTGTTGCTTGTTTATTTGCCACCCTTGCTTACGAACGTGGGGATTCGGAACTGGCATATCGCGCACTAGATCGTGCAACAGCAGATGAACCCAAGTACGCCCTGACCATTTTGTTGCGCCGAGTCTTTGGTTCAGGCTGGCCGGCTGCTGCTTTTGCCGCGATGCGCATGGAGCTTCACCCCAAAGTAACCGCTGGGATTTTTCAGGCCTAGTCGCTAGAATTACAGCGTTCACGAGTCCTACGTATTAGCCCCGGCTTAGTAGGCGGCAACCCTCCACCGCGGCGGGGTGCTCCGGGTGACGAACAGGTCGGCATTAAAAAATGTCCGGCAAGTGTGGTTAAGGATGTTTATTGCAATGGTTTCAACAGGTGCCTGGCTAGAAACAGATGATCCGGGTGAGCGTCAATTCATCAAGATTGGTTTTTTGCTTCTTGAAAATGGCGAAACTTTGCCGGATGTCACCATTGCGTATCAAACCTGGGGTCAATTAAACGCAGCAAAAGATAATGCGATTTTAGTTAATCATGCGATGACCGGTTGGTCTGATGTTCCTGGTTGGTGGCCGTTAATGGTTGGCCCAGGATTGCCTTTTGATACCGATAAATACTTTGTCGTCTGTCCTAATGTGATTGGTGGTTGTCAGGGATCGACCGGGCCTTCATCGATTGCACCTGATGGAAAGCGTTGGGGTTCGCGTTTTCCAACAGTGACAATTCGAGACATGGTTAACGCCGAAGTTGCATTTTCAGATGCAATAGGAATTGCAAAGTACAAACTTGCAGTAGGTCCTTCACTGGGTGGAATGCGTGCGCTGGAATGGGCGGTGCAATTACCAGATCGAGTTGGCGCAATCTGCACTATTGGATCATCTGCAGTTGCAACGGGTGATCAAATCGGAACCGCATCAATTCAAATTAGGGCAATTAAATCTGATCCGAATTTCAATAAAGGTGATTACTACGAACAAGAAAAAGGCCCGGATGAGGGAATGGGAATCGCCCGTCGCATCGCACATCTGACCTATCGAACTGAAGCTGAAATGGATATTCGTTTTGGCCGCCAAATGCAGGGAGATGACACTGGGCGCTATGCCGTTGAGTCATACCTGGACCATCAGGCCAGCAAACTGGCCCAGCGCTTTGATGCCAACACCTACATCGCCTTGACAGAGGCAATGAATAGCCACGATATTGGTCGCGAACGTGGAGGAGTGGCCGCCGCTTTGGCCACAATCAAGGTTCCAGTGGTTGCTGTATCGATTGATACCGATCGACTCTTTCCAGTGCGCCTACAGGCTGAAATCGCCGAATTAGCCCCTGCTGCAGCCCCATTGGTGACCATTTCCAGCCCATTTGGCCATGACGGCTTCCTGGTTGAGGTTGAGAGTGTGGGACATGTGATTCAAGAGGCTTTAAATCTGGCCAAATAGTGGGTTTGGATGTGCATTTACCCCTGTGGACAAATTATAATATAGCCATCGCTTCAGCGAATTCGTTGAAACAAATCAAAGGACAATTGTGGCTGTATTTAGTGCGCTCAAAAACAAGGTGAAGGCTAAGACTTCTTCTAAAAAAGAAGCACCTGTCGCTAAGAAAGCACCAGTAAAGAAAGCCACTACTAAAAAAGCGGCACCAGTTAAGAAAGCTACTGCGAAAAAGGCTGCGCCAGTTAAGAAGGCGGCTGCGAAAAAAGCAGCACCTGTTAAAAAAGCAGCACCTGTTAAAAAAGCAGCACCTGCCAAGAAGATTGAACTTAAAAAAGATTTAACCGCCAAGGATGTTCAACAGATTGTTGATGCCAAGAATGCGGTACTGCGCCAAAACGAAGTATTGGCCGAACTTGATTCACGTGGTGTTACATCGATCAACCGAATTCCCAAGAAGGCCGATAAAGATCTAGTTGATGAGGCACGTGCGCTCGCAGCAGAAGTTCCAGTTTTGATTGAAAAACTTCGCAAGTCGGGCTTGGGTTCACCATCACGTATCTTGAAAAAAGCTGAGTACGAACTTATTGCTCCAAAGCCAGAACCTGTAAAAGCTGTTGCTGCACCAAAGATTGATGCTAAGACCGGCAAAGCGATTATCACCAAGATCGATGGCGAAGAAGTAGAGCTTGAAGAAGTTGAATTAGAAGATGTAGAAACTCTTATCAAGGAAGTTGTCGAAATTATCGACAGCGAAGAAGAGGACAAGGGAAATCAGCCACGTGTTGTAGACCTTTCAGCCGAAGATGCAAATCAAGGCAATGAAGAAAATGCATTTACTTTAAAGGCATCTGAAGAAGATGACGCACCTGCGCAGACTGTTATGACTGCGGGAGCAACTGCTGACCCAGTGAAGGATTACCTCAAGCAGATTGGCCGCGTGGCATTGCTCAACGCAGAGCTTGAAGTAGAGCTTGCTACACGCGTAGAAGTTGGTCTTTTTGCCGAAGAAAAGTTAAAGCACGAGAAGAAGCTTGATAAGAAGTACAAGCGCGAACTTGAATGGCTAGTTGAAGATGGAAAGCGCGCAAAGAATCACTTGCTCGAAGCAAACCTTCGTCTTGTTGTATCTCTTGCAAAGCGTTACACCGGTCGTGGAATGTTGTTCCTGGACTTGATCCAGGAAGGTAACTTGGGTCTGATCCGTGCGGTTGAAAAGTTCGACTACACAAAGGGTTACAAGTTCTCGACATATGCCACATGGTGGATCCGCCAGGCAATTACACGTGCGATGGCTGACCAGGCTCGTACGATCCGTATTCCGGTGCACATGGTTGAAGTTATTAATAAGTTGGCCCGTGTACAGCGCCAGATGCTTCAGGATCTTGGTCGTGAACCGACCCCTGAAGAGCTAGCTAAGGAACTTGATATGACACCTGAAAAGGTAGTCGAAGTTCAAAAGTACGGCCGCGAACCAATCTCACTTCACACACCATTGGGTGAAGAAGGAGATTCTGAATTCGGTGATTTGATTGAAGATAGTGAAGCTGTTGTTCCAGCCGATGCGGTTTCATTTACTTTGCTACAAGAGCAGTTGCATTCAGTGCTAGACACTTTGTCAGAGCGTGAAGCCGGCGTAGTTGCAATGCGATTTGGTTTAACTGATGGACAGCCAAAGACACTTGATGAGATCGGAAAGGTTTACGGCGTAACGCGTGAACGTATTCGCCAGATTGAATCTAAGACAATGTCAAAGCTTCGCCACCCATCGCGTAGCCAGGTTCTTCGCGACTACCTAGATTAAGAGTTAATTAGGTAAAAGTGGAAAACAATAAGGTTTTCATTAATCCAAAGAGTGGATCAATCCGCTTAACTGGAACGGTGGACATTGTCGATGCTGATGGCAATGTCATTGAAACGATTGAAAACCCAAAGTTTTGTGGTTGTGGCCACTCACAAGAAAAGCCCTTCTGCGATGGTTCGCATAAGGGCTTTCTCGATAAGAAAGATTAGTTTTTAGATTCGATTAACTTTTCAGTTTCATCTTGAATCTTTGCAGCAATTGGCTTTAGCTTTTCAGCGTATTCCTTGCCGTGGTGAGCGCAAAACATCAGTTCGCCACCGTTGAGAAGTACTGCACGGACATAGGCCTGCGCGCCACAACGATCGCAACGATCAAGGGCGTTAAGAGGAACTGATTCAAGCAACAACTGTTCTGTCATTTTTCTCTCTCTCCGTTTCCGTGTACTTCTATGGAACAGGAAACCACATTTATTTATTCCCCGCTCGTTAATATTGATTGAATTTCAATAATTAACACTGAATTAACGCTGAGAGTCGACAATTTCCAGTATTTGAGATGTATTCGGCGCGCTTACGCCTGAAAATGGGGTGAGACGGATAATCTTTCGCCCCATGGCCGAGAAAGATGCAATTGCGACCCCTTTGCAAGATAGCTATACAGCAAAAGACTTAGCAGTCCTTGAAGGCCTTGATGCAGTTCGCAAACGCCCCGGAATGTATATCGGTTCAACCGATTCACGTGGCCTTATGCATTGCTTATGGGAAATCATTGATAACTCAGTAGATGAATCGTTAGCAGGCCACTGTAAGAAAATTGAAATCAATCTTGAATCAGATGGTTCTGTTGAAGTCCATGATGATGGTCGCGGAATTCCTGTTGATAAAGAACCAAAAACAGGTTTAACCGGTGTTGAAGTTGTTTTGACCAAATTGCACGCAGGCGGAAAGTTTGGTGGCGGATCCTACGCAGCATCAGGTGGTCTGCACGGTGTGGGTGCATCTGTTGTGAACGCCCTTGCATCTCGTTTAGATGTTGAAGTTGATCGCGATGGAAAGATTTATTGGATGTCATTCCAACGCGGAACTGCGGGAATCTTTGATGGTGATGGTCCTAAGGCACCATTTGAACCAAAGTCAGGTCTTCGCGTAATCGGAAAGATTTCTTCAAAGATCACCGGAACACGCATTAAGTGGTGGAGTGATCGCCAGATTTTCCTTAAGGAAGCCGAACTAGATCTGGAAGATATTTACGCTCGTGCGCGTCAAACTTCTTACTTAGTTCCAGGATTGACGCTGATTGTTAATGACAATCGCACCAAGAACAAGACATCAGAAACCTTCTTCCACAAGAGCGGTATTACTGAATACTGTAATTACTTGCAGCCAGATGAAGCCGTTGGCGATGTTATTCGTATTTACGGCACTGGGCACTACCAAGAAACAGTTCCGGTCCTTGATGACAAGGGACATATGGTTTCAACTGAAGTAGAACGCGACATGGAAGTTGATATCGCGATGAAGTGGGGCAATGGTTTTGAGACCACCCAGCGCTCATTTGTAAACATTATTGCTACCCCTAAGGGTGGAACCCACGTTCTAGGTTTTGAACGCGCATTGGTCAAGGTTGTTAATGAAGCTTTGCGATCAACTAAGACCTTGGCGAACAAAGAAATTGATGTCATCAAGGATGACGTACTCGAAGGTTTAACCGCGGTCGTAACTGTTCGCATGTCTGAACCACAGTTTGAAGGACAGACCAAGGAAGTTTTGGGAACAGCGGCTGCAACCCGAATCGTTTCTGCAGTTGTTGCCGACAAGATGAAAGAGTATTTCAATACTTCAAAGCGCATCGATAAAGCTAATGGTCGCCTTGTTCTAGAAAAGATTGCTGCCGCATCTCGCACACGCATCAGCGCACGTGCCCACAAAGATCTGCAGCGTCGCAAGAACGCACTTGAATCATCATCTCTTCCTACAAAGCTCTCAGATTGCCGCTCAGAGGATGTAACACGTACTGAATTGTTCATCGTAGAAGGTGACTCGGCACTTGGTACAACAAAGGCTGCGCGCAATAGCGAGTTCCAAGCAATCCTGCCGATTCGCGGAAAAATTCTTAATGTGCAGAAGGCATCACTTTCACAGATGCTTGAAGATAAAGAGTGCGGCTCGATTATTCAGGTAATTGGTGCGGGCTCTGGTAAATCTTTTGAATTAGATGAAGCACGATATGGCCGCATTATTTTGATGTCAGATGCTGACGTTGACGGCGCCCATATTCGTTGTTTGTTGTTAACCCTGATGTATCGCTATATGCGCCCACTGATTGATTCTGGCCGCGTATTTGCTGCGATCCCACCGCTGCACCGCATCGAAGTAATGGGCGGGGGAGGCAAGAAGGGCGAATACATCTACACATACAGTGATGATGAGATGAAGAAAGTTACTGCAGATCTTAAGAAGAGCGGCAAGCGCTGGAAGGAACCAATTCAGCGCTACAAAGGCCTGGGCGAAATGGATGCAGATCAGCTCCGTGAAACCACTATGGATCCAGATGCTCGTACGCTTCGTCGCATTACTGTTTCAGATGCAGCAGCATCAGAGGCCATGTTTGAACTGTTGATGGGTAGCGATGTTGCACCACGCAAGGAATTCATTGCTAACGCGGAAATCGACCGCGATCACATCGACGCTTAGCGCCTGAGTTTTCTGAGAGTTTGCAAGAACTTAACCTAATCACTCCATCTAGAGCTAACAGCTCGCTGTCTACTTGACCCATGGATGAGATCGAATTTATGGTTGAAGAGCAAGATATCGAAGATATTTCTGCTCAGTTGATTAGAGATCACTGTCTGTGTGCCCAATGCCGCGATCCACATAGCGGCCAACGTTTACGTTCAGTTTTAGAGCTAGACCCTGAACTTTTTGTCACCGAGATTGAAGAGGATGAAGAAGTAGGCGTTGTTACCTTCATTTTAAGTGATGGCCACTCTGTAGAGCTCAGCGCCGAAACAGTTGAAGATCTTGTTCAAGAGTTAGTGCCACTTAACCTTCGGGGTGAAGGGGCTAAAGTTTTGTGGGATGCTGAAAATGCGCCGACTGAAGCCTTCAATTGGCTTGAAATAAGTATTGATAGCGCAATGATGTATGAAATGTTGGATCAAATCCTTACCTTTGGCTTTGCTGTAGTTGAAAATTTACCCACACGCGATCGGGCAGTACTCGATTTGATTAAGAGTTTTGGATATCCACGAGTAACAAATTATGGGGATATCTTCGAGGTTCGAATAGAAAATGATGCGAACAACCTAGCGTTTACAAATTTGCCGATCGCTCCACACACAGATAATCCCTATCGGGATCCTGTGCCAACCTTGCAATTGCTACATTGCCTCGAAACCAATGTTGAAGGTGGTAATTCCGGACTAGTGGATGGATTTAGAGCAGCAATCTTGTTGCGAGAAAATGATCCGGAAAGTTTTGATATTTTGTCTAACCGACTATTTCATTTTGAATACCAAAATCCAACAACTCACTTAACAAATACTGCCCCAATAATCAAAGTGGACAGCATGGAGGAGATTGTTGAGATTCGATGGAACGATCGTTCAATGCAACCGCCGTATAACGATGTTGATATCGAAGAGGTTTACGATGCTTTGCGGGCATTTGCAGTAATCATTAATGACCCTGCAAATATGCATGAATTCCGTTTAGAACCTGGCCATTGCGTGATTTTTGATAACACTCGTTTACTACATTCTCGAACTGGATTTGAATCATCAGGCAAGCGTCATTTGCAAGGAGCCTATGCGGATTTAGACAGCCTGATTAGCAAGTGGAGCATCCTGGAAGACACCTTAGATTCATGAGCGCTTTCTTAGAGATCAAAGAGTTGTTTGAATCAGCCAAGGCCGAAGAGTATCTAGGCGAAGATATAACTTTGGTGGAGCACATGATTCAGTGTGCAGAAAACGCCAAGGCAGATAATGCGCAAGATTGGTTGATTGTGGCAGCACTTCTGCACGATATTGGCCATCTATTAGTTCCAGATGCAGCTGCTGCTCAAGATTCAGGTATCGATATACATCATAATGATGTTGGCGCTGAATGGATTTCGAGGAGATTTCCGAACAATATTGTGCAGGCAGTCAGGTTGCACGTTGATGCCAAGAAATTCTTGGTGGCAACAGATGCGGCGTATTTTGATAACTTGTCCGAAGCCAGCCAGATAACTTTAGATATTCAAGGCGGAGTTTTTTCTGAGTCTGAGGCAACTGATTTCATACAACAGCAATACGCTCATGAGGCGGTTTTACTTCGCAAGTGGGATGACGCGGGCAAGGTTCGCGGAGCGGCAAAGACAGATATTTCAGATTATGAAGATCTGATCAACGAGGTAGCCCTCGACTAATCAATTGCAACTTAGTCAATAGCAACTAGGTCGAAGTACTCCTCTTTCCACAAATCTTCATCGCCATCTGGCAGCAAGATAACTCGCTCAGGCTTTAGCGCTTGTACCGCGCCTTCATCGTGAGAAACCATGATTACTGAACCTTGATATTCAGCCAGAGCGCCAAGAATTTCAGCGCGAGATGCTGGATCTAAGTTGTTAGTTGGCTCATCGAGCAGCAAAACATTTGCAGCAGATACAACAAGGACTGCTAAAGCTAAACGTGTTCGCTCTCCACCAGACAAGACTTTCACTGGCTTATGAACATCATCGCCAACGAATAAGAATGAACCTAAAGTATTACGAGCTTCGGGTTCACGAATATCTGGGGTAGCAGACATCATGTTTTCTAAGATGGTGCGTTCGAAATCAAGTGATTCGTGTTCCTGGGCGTAATAGCCGATCTTTAGACCGTGACCATGTTCAACTTTTCCAGTATCTGATTCAAGTTCGCCAGCCAAAATTCGAAGTAGTGTTGTCTTACCGGCACCGTTGAGTCCAAGAATTACAACACGTGAACCCTTATCGATCACACAAGAAACATCGGTAAAGATTTCTAGGGAACCATAATTCTTTGACAGCTCTTCACCTGACAGCGGAGTCTTGCCACATGGGGCAGGGGTAGGAAAGCGCAGCTTCGCAACCTTGTCGGCGACTCGAACATCATCCAAACCGCTTCTAAGTTTTTCAGCACGACGCAACATGCCTTGTGCCGCGGTTGCTTTCGATGCCTTGGCACGCATCTTTTCGCCCTGCTTCTGCAAAATCTCGGCGCGCTTTTCAGCATTTGCGCGCTCCTTCTTACGACGGTGCTCATCTTGCTCGCGCTGCAATAGGTATGCCTTCCAACCAAGGTTGTAGACATCGATGCAGTTACGGTTGGCATCTAAGTAGAAAACCTTGTTCACAACGGTTTCAATCAAGTTCACATCGTGAGAGATGATGACCAAACCACCTGAATACTTAGATAAAAATTCGCGCAGCCACATAATGGAATCAGCATCCAAGTGGTTAGTTGGCTCATCCAGCAAAAGGGTTTCAGCACCGCTAAAGAGGATGCGAGCTAATTCGATTCGGCGGCGTTGACCACCTGAAAGCGTTGCTAATTCATTAGCAAAGACCGCTTCGGATACGCCAAGTGATGTTGCGATTGCTTCTGCTTCAGCAGTTGCCGCATAACCACCAGCGGCAGAAAATTCAGCTTCAACGCGGGTGTAGCGATCCATTGCTTTTTCTAACGCTTCACCCTGGGCCGTTGCCATTTCTTCTTCAACTGAACGCATGCGAGATGCGATCTGATCTAAATCACGAGCCGAAAGAATTCGATCAATAACTGTGCCTGGTTCATCACCAGTTCGTGGGTCCTGCGGAAGGTAACCAATTTTTCCGGTGCGATTTACCGCACCACCTGCCGGCATAGTTTCACCAGCTAATACCTTTGCAAGGGTTGATTTACCAGCACCATTTCGACCAACAAAACCAATGCGGTCACCGCTATTGATACGAACAGTTACGCCTTTAACAAGCAGGCGAGCACCTGCACGTAATTCGAGCGCTTGGGTTGAAATCACACCCAAGTCTATCGGCTGGGTTTAGGCAGCACCAATTCGAGTACGACGCGGTGTTGCGTATGACTTACCAACTGCGGTTAATTCATCTGAAACCTGAGCTTTGATTGCTTCTTCACTCTTGAGCAACTTAGTCAGCGCAGCAATCGTGGTCTTTAGTTCTTTTTGCTCAGTTTCTAGTTCGATCTTGCTCATCTTGGTCAAACGACGAAGCGGCATATCCAAAATGTATGTTGCCTGTTCATCATTTAACTTAAAGTCTTTAATCAACTTATCTTTAGCTGCCGCTGCATCATCGCTTCCGCGAATAATTTTGATGACCTTGTCGATATCAATGATTGCCTTGAGCAATCCATCAACTAGACCTAGTCGGGCTTCTGCCTTAGCTTTGCGGAATTCTGATCTGCGACGAACAACTTCGATGCGGTGATCGATGAATACTTTCAGTAATTCTTTGAGCCCTAGAGTTTGCGGGCGTCCCTTAACCAAGGCAACGGCATTGATTGCAAAGGCATCTTCCATTGGAGTCAGCGCATAGAGCTTTTCCAGAACCTCTTCAGGCTCAAAACCATTCTTAATTTCAATCACAACATTGGTGCCGGTCTGGCCATCAGAAAGATCAATGATGTCGCTGATTCCTTGAATCTTCTTCGTCTTAACAAGAGCTGCAATACGTTCCACAACCTTTTCAGGTCCGATTGTGTAAGGAAGCTCTTTGATGACGATACCCATCTTGCGAGAGGTGACTTTTTCAATCTCAACAGTTGCGCGGACCTTAAAGGATCCTTTGCCCGTTGCATAGGCTTCGCGCACACCATCTAGTCCAACAATTTCTCCGCCCGTTGGAAAATCTGGTCCCGGAACAAACTTCATCAACTGCTTAACAGTTGCGGCCGGATTTTCAATTAGAAACTTTGTTGCAGCGATTACCTCGCTCAAGTTATGGGGAGCCATGTTGGTGGCCATACCCACGGCAATTCCTGAGCCACCGTTTACCAGCAGGTTTGGATACGCCGCTGGCAAAACAATCGGTTCTGACAGTGCGCCGTCATAGTTAGGACCAAAATCAACTGTGTCTTCATCAGCTTCGGCAACCATAGACATTGCAGCTGGTGCCAAACGGGCTTCGGTGTAACGCATAGCGGCAGGGCCAGCATCTAATGAACCGAAGTTTCCGTGCCCATCAATTAATGGCAATCCCATTGAAAAACTTTGCGCCATACGAACTAATGCATCATAAATTGCGCCATCACCGTGCGGGTGCAACTTACCCATTACTTCACCAACAACACGGGCGCTCTTTACATGTCCACGTTCTGGACGAAGACCCATATCTGCCATCTGATGAAGAATGCGGCGATGAACAGGTTTTAAACCATCGCGTGCATCAGGAAGTGCGCGTGAATAAATTACGGAATATGCGTACTCAAGGAAAGATTCTGAAACCTCTTTGGAAACATCGATGTCAACGATCTTTCCTGGATATTCACCGGGCTTTGGTCCAGCGGGTTTCTTGCCTTTTGCCGCAGATTTCGCGGGAGTCTTCGCAGTTGCCATTGGGGCATTCTGCCAAGAGTCAGGCTTAATTTAGGGGAGGGCGCGCCCCAACTGATGAAACACACTTTGCTGCCAATGCTGCACCTGCAGAAAGAGCTTGAGTCAGATCACTTGTTTCTAGCCACTTTGGAATAAATCCAGCAGCAAATGAGTCTCCAGCACCTGTGGTGTCAACAACATTGGTTGTCACTGCAGGAACCTTGGCATTTTCAGAACCATGAATTGCCATCGCACCCTTTGAGCCCAACTTAATAACAACAAGAGGCGTGATCTTTGCAAGATTTTCTTCAGCGGTTTGAACATCAGTTGAATCACCAAGGTACAAAGCTTCTTCGCTGTTGAGCAAGATTCCATCCATCAAGGCAACCCAGGAAAGAACTTCATCTCGACTAACGATTTTCATGGCACCAGTTGTAGTTGGATCAAAATAGATTGGCTTACCGGCGGCTTTAATCTTCTTGATCATTGCAAGAACCGCATCGCGGCTACGGAAATCCAAGAGTGCATATCCTGATAAATACACACCATCGACATCATCTAGCGAAGGCAGATCAGATGCTTCCAGGTCAGCGTTTGCTCCATTGTCGGGAAACATTGTGCGCTCACCATTTGCATCAACCAAAATCACGACCACACCGGTTGGGCGTCCGCTATGCATCAAATTAAGGTGTTCTACGCCGTACTTATCTAGATCTGAAATCAAAGCAAAACCAACGGGATCATTGCCTGTGCGAGCTACTAAATGCGCCTTTGAATTAGTGCGGGTAATCCAGGTTGCAACATTTGCCGCTTGACCACCAGGGTGACTTGAGATTTTGCTAGCGGTGTCATTGCCGTAATTGATGGGCTCTTTCAGCTGTGAAATTACATCCAATGCTAAATCGCCAATACATAGAATCTTTTTCATTGAAGTGCCACTGCAATCTGTGCACCTAATAGGCAGTTCGCCTTAATGATTTCAGTGTTAATCGCAAGGGATTCACCTTGTGAAGTTGTGTGGAAATGTTCTAATAAGAATGGGGTCACATCTTTGCCAACTACGCCCTGCTTATGCGCTTTCTCAAGACCTGATTGCAAAATCTCATCATGTCGGGCCTTGTTCATCTCTTTAACAACTGGATTTGCAACAACGAGTGCCTTGTTTAATGTGCCAACTGCTGCACGCGCCTTGATGATTGCGGCGATCTCGGCTGGAGAATCAACTCGGTGTTCCAGGGTGTAGCCAGAATCAGTTAAGTAGAAACCTGGAAAGGCGTTGGTTTTGTAGCCAACCAGACTGATCGCCAAAGTTTCAAGGCGCTCTAGCGTTGCTGGCACATCTAAAATTGATTTTACTCCCGCACAAATCATGGTCATATCAACATTTGCCAAGGCGGTTAGGTCAGCAGATTCATCAAAGGATTCATTTGCACCTCGGTGCACTCCGCCAAGTCCACCAGTTGCAAAGACATGGATGCCGGCCATCGCTGCAATGTGCGCTGTTGCAGCAACTGTTGTCGCCGCACTTTTGCCTGCAGCAATGATGATTGCTAAATCGCGAATGGAAGCTTTAGAAATATCATCACGGTTAGCAATTGCTTCTAGTTCAGGAAGTTCCAGACCGACCAAAACTTTTCCATCAAGTAATGCGATAGTGGCTGGGACCGCGCCTGCGTCGCGAACGATTCGCTCACATTCAAGGGCAACTTCTAGATTAGATGGGCGTGGCAAACCATGGCTAATAATCGTAGATTCCAGAGCAACGATTGGCTTTCCGGCCTTAATGGCAGCAGAAACTTCAGCCGATAGCTTGATCGCTTTTTCCATAGCCAAACTCTAGTGCACTCTCGTGGGAAGATAAGCACGTGCATTTGTCCCAGATAACTCCTTCCATCTTTTCTTCCCTTGGGTTGGACAGTGCCGTCGATCACTTGGCAATGGGTCAATCGCCGATGGGGCGCGAACTGTTATTTCTGATTGATGGATTCGGTTTTGACACTTTGTCTACGTATGCCGAAGTTATGCCAACCATGAGTCGCATGATTAATTTTGGAAAAATTCAAACTGCGTTTCCTTCAACGACTGCTACTTCACTTGCAACCTTAACTACTGGAGAACTTCCTGGTGTACACGGAATGTTGGGTTACACGGTTCAAGTTCCGCGAAGTGGTGGGCGATTATTAAACGCGCTGAAATGGGATGAGCGCGTGGATCCTGAAATTTGGCAACCAGTAGAAACGCTCTTTCAACGCGCAGCAAAAACTGGAATCAATGTCACGCATGTAGCTGCTAAGCGTTATGAGAACACCGGCTTTACCCGCGCAGTCTTTCGTGGAGCCGAATACAAAGGGGCTAACGTTGTTGCAGATTTAGTCAGTGAAACCAAGCAAGCGCTGCAAAAGACGCCATCGTTTGTTTACTTGTATGTAAATGATCTAGATGCTGCAGGTCATTCAGATGGAGTTGGCAGCGATAAATGGATTGCCGCACTGTCTGCAATTGATCAAATGGTGTCGCAGTTAATGAAGGAAGTTCCGCAAGGAACACGTATCTGGGTTACTTCAGATCACGGCATGATCAATGTTGAAGAAAAAGTCATCATGGGTCAAGACAATCCCTTGCTAACGGGCGTCAGTGTTGTTGGGGGAGAACCACGTGCGCGACATATCTATTTGACCGAAGATTCAGTGCAGGCACGTGTTGATGTAGCTGGTATGTGGCAACAGTATTTGCAGGATAAAGCAGTAGTTCTTACTCGGGAACAAGCAATTTCAAACAATCTGTTTGGGACAGATTTGAGCCCAGATTCGATTGATCGTATGGGCGAAGTTATTTCTATAGCTCGTGGTGGCTTGATTCTTGTTGCTGCAGATCGAGACGATAAAGAAGGTGCCATGGTTGGACATCATGGTGGAGATAGTGACACTGAATCTCAGGTTGGTTTACTAACAACAACGCTGAGTTAGTTGATTAAAGCTTTTACTTACCGTCCTCTGGCTTTATTCCGAACATAATTTCATCCCAGCTAGGAACCTTGGCGCGCGCCGTAATTCCATCGCGGGTGGCTTCATCATCTGGCTCTTCACGAATAACTGCAAGACGTGGGACCTCGCGAACTGGCTCAATATCTTCTTCAAGCTCTTGATCAGGAGTTTCCTTACGGAACTCGCTGTACACATCAATGATGCGACGCTCGGAGGGGTGAGAACTCTCGGTGGGAATCAACGCTGGAGTTGGAAGCTGGCGCGGTGCAGGATCATCACCCATCATCCAACGCGCGTTTTCATCCATTGATGTAACGGTGCGCAGGATTGAATCAAAGCTCCACTGAGCAATACCAATACCCGAACTGTTTGGGTAATGCAGTTCTAAAGTCCAGGTGCCATCTTCTAAGCGCCAGGTATCCCATGACAATTCAGAGGAATCAATGTTGCGGGGTGCTAAACGAGAAATAACTGTTCCCAGCAAAGTAACCGCTTCGCGGCCGCCTTCTTTGCGGATAACAATCTGTTGAGCTTGATCAATAATGTAGATGCGTTCAGAAAGAATTGGGCCAGCAAAACGTTCGACCTTTTCAATCGTTGTGCTGTTTTCGCGCGCGATTTGTTCTGCAGTTTGTCCTGCACGAAGCAAACGTTGAATCTCTTTAATTGAAATAGTTGGCTCATCATTTGATGGAACAGCCATCAATCTTTGCTGATTTACAGTTGCACGCAATGTGTCACTGACACGAACAGTGAATTCATTTCCTTCATTGTCATGCAACGACAGATAGAGACCGTCCTCGGTCTTTCCGCCTAGTCGTAACTCAGTCACGTGCACGAGGGTAGCCGATGAGGGCCTTATAAGTCTGGAAATACGGAAGTGTGGCTGCACATGCCGCAATCATGAATCCCAGAGGTACCCAAAATGCGATGTCGGAACCAAAGCGGTCGATGACGACGCCGGACATAGCGCTAGCTATCGCACCGCCCATAGGCATTCCTGCAACTACCCACGTCAAAGTCTCGGTAATTTGATCTGGCGGTACCGCACCTTCTGCAACGCCGTATGCATTTATAACTAAGGGCGCAACTGCAAAGCCGTTAAAGAACAAGGCAACAGCAAGCCAACCCAAAGTATGTGTGAACAACATCGGCACTGACAGCGCAGTAAGTGCGAATAAGAAGATTAAAAATCGTGAAGCGCTGGTTAACTTCCACTTGATTGTGCCGTTGATGATTGCAGCGATTCCGCTACCGAAAGCCCAAATAGCCAGCAGCAGACCGGACTTACTTTCTTGTCCGCGTTGCTCTGCAAAAGCAACGGTGACAATTGCGATGGAACCAAAAAAGCCGCCCAACAATGTCGTGGCAAGAACTACCGCCTGAACTCTTTTGTTACGGATTACCGCTGGATGGGGATCCACGATGCGCTTAGGGGCAGCAGGTGGTTCAGTTGATTTCTGTCTCACGAATAAAGGAACTCCGATTGCCACAAAGATGATTCCAACCATTATTCCGGCAGCTGGGGCAATTGTTGTCGCACAAGCGGTAACAATGATGGGGCCCAGAATAAACACGATTTCATCCATGATTGCTTCAAAGGAGTATGCAGTGTTTACCAAATGACGATCTTGCTCATCTTCTGCCGTAGTGGATTTATCCGGACTTAGAACATGTAGCCAACGGCGGCGAACTAAGCCACCTGTGTTTACCGACATTGATTCGGCAATAATGATGCTCACAAACCAGGTCCAGGTTGGCGCTTGATTTAGAACTAAGAAAGTAAAAAGACAAAGCCCGGCAACTTTTATGGGAACAACGCGGACCAACATGGCGCTTTGGCCAATTCGATCAGCAACGCGGGACCAATGTGGTGTGGCAAAAGCCATGACAACTGAAGCTGTAGCACTAAGCGCGCCCGCAATTGCATACGAATCACTAGCTGCAACAACTATGAAAATTAGGGCAAGTGAATCCATAGAAATTGGCATACGCGCAATTAATCCAGGGATAGAAAACCTAAGGGCCCCAGGGGTTTTAAATAGCGTTGCGTACCCTGAGAACATAGGCAAGAGTCTAGCCCGCCATTAGACTGCGTTTATGACCGATTCGAAGGATTTGCTGCAACTTGCGCTTACGATTGCTCGACAAGCAGGCGAACTTTTGGTTAATCGACCTGCATCATGGGACTTAACCGTTAAATCAACTGCGATTGATATTGCAACACAGATGGATATTGCAAGTGAAAAGCTAATCGTCGAAAGTATTTTGGCGGCGCGTCCTGATGATGGCATCATCGGCGAAGAAGGAACATCGCGTGCCAGCAAGAGTGGAATCACTTGGGTCATTGATCCGGTAGATGGCACCGTTAATTATTTTTACGGCTTACCAGGGTGGGCGGTCAGCATCGCTGTCAAAGATGAGAATGGAACATTAGTTGGCGTTGTTCATAGTCCAACGGTTCAATCAACCTGGCATGCAAGTAAAGGCGGGGGAGCATTTCTTAATGATGTGAAAATCGCGTGCAACAATCCCGTTGAATTAAATCGCGCACTATTTTCAACTGGTTTTGCTTACGATGTAAAAGATCGCACTGAACAGTTAAAGATTGTGAATGCACTTATTCCGCAAATTCGAGATTTACGCAGAATCGGATCTGCCGCCGCAGATATTTGCCATGTGGCAACGGGACTGGTTGATGGCTACTTTGAAACCGGCCTGCACGAATGGGATTTAGCTGCGGCCGAGCTCATTGCCCGAGAAGCCGGGGCGGTTGTGACCACTCAGCCATGGCACGGGCTCAATCTGACCCTGGCCGCAGGCCCACACCTATACGAGACGCTCAAAACTTCCATCCCTGAGTAGCCCGGGAGGCCGATTTACGCTTCTGAGCGTGGCTATGGCACAATACGCAGTCTGCACCGCCAAAGCGTGTGCTTAATAGAAATGACAAAAGGATCCGAATATGAACATTCTTGACGCCGTAGATGCAGTATCCCTGCGCAAAGACATCCCACAGTTCCGTGCTGGTGATGAGCTCAAGATCCATGTTCGTGTTATCGAAGGTAGCAAGAGCCGTCTTCAGGTTTTCCAAGGAATCGTTATCCGTCGCCAAGGTGATGGAGTTCGCGAAACTTTCACAATCCGTAAGGTTTCATACGGCGTTGGTGTTGAGCGTACTTTCCCAGTTCACACACCAGTGATCGAAAAGATTGAGTTAGTAAAGAAGGGCGAAGTACGTCGCGCCAAGCTGTACTACCTACGTGACCTACGCGGTAAGGCTGCAAAGATTCGCGAAAAGCGCGATGGCGTTGAAGGTTACGGTGATGGAATTCTTTCAACACCAGTGTCCGCACCAATAATTGAGGAAGCTGTGGCAGAGGTTCCAGCTCCAGTAGCGGCTGCCGAAGTTGTGCTAGAAGCTGCGGAAGCTCCTGTTGTTGAAGTGGTTGAAACCGCAGAAGCAGTAGTTGTGTCCGAGCCAGAGACAATCGAAGCTGTGGCAGAGGTTCCAGCTTCAGATGCAACAACAGATGTTGTGGTTGAAGCTGAATCAGCTGAAGCTCCAAAAGCTGAATAATCTTTTCAATGCGCAATAAGGGATCGCTCCTCAAGGAGCTCCCAGTCCTTGTAATCGTTGCATTAGTCGTATCTCTATTTATCAAGAGTTTCCTGGTGCAGTTTTTCTACATTCCTTCAGGATCAATGGAAAATACCCTTCAGATCAAGGATCGCGTTGCGGTTAACAAAGTTCCATTTATTTCAGAGAACATCAAGCGCGGAGATGTAGTTGTTTTCCGCGATCCAGATAATTGGT